>Ga0209427_10006673_pt1 | contig 13125 bp, 25 predicted proteins | sample DeeMarSWOR136_30_FD_187465 | JGI IMG/M metagenome (GOLD analysis project Ga0209427, IMG submission 187465) | Marine sediment microbial communities from White Oak River estuary, North Carolina - WOR-1-36_30 (SPAdes) (version 2) | ecosystem: Environmental > Aquatic > Marine > Intertidal zone >... | reverse complement strand
TAATTATATTACCATAAATGAACTGGCTGGGGATCCAGGATTCGAACCTGGCCTAACTGATCCAGAGTCAGTCGTCCTACCGCTAGACTAATCCCCAGCGTGTTCATATTATAGCTATTCCTCTTGCCTGGAGCAACAGCACGATGCCTGAGAGCATTTAGTTACGAAACCGTCAAAGTTGGGTTTAAAGGAAATCCCCGAAAACAGCCACACTCTGCCAATCAATAAGTTGGAGTACAGTTAGCGCTTGGTATATTGTGGTGCTTTGCGAGCTCGCTTGAGTCCGTATTTTTTACGTTCTTTGATTCTAGCATCTCGAGTAAGCAAGCCTTCTTTACGTAACATGGGCTTAAATAGCTCGTTTTCTTTAGCAAGAGCTCGAGCAATGCCATGGCGAATGGCTCCAGCCTGACCACTGAGTCCACCGCCATTCACTTTCACCATGACACAAAATTTGCCCATAGTATTGGTAGCCTGCAAAGGATGTTCAATCATATGGCGATGCTCAATGCGAGGGAAAGTTTCTTGATAGGGCCTATCATTGATAATTATCTCCCCCTTGCCAGGGAAAAGCCTGGCTTGGGCTATGGCACATTTGCGTTTACCCGTTCCCCAAACGTAACTTTCCTCGCTCATAAGTCATCACCTTTCCTTTGATAATATTTCGCTTTCTTTGTTCTTGGTCATTCTGCGCCCTTCGCCTCGCTCAGGATGACGAAAGGAAGTCTGAGCCTGGTGAGGATGCTCATTTCCAGGATAAACTTTCAGTTTCTTAAACATAGCTCTGCCTAAACTATTATGAGGCAACATCCCTTTAACCGCAAGTTCAATCACACGGCCAGGGTCTTTATTAAATAGTTCCTTAAAGCTTGGGCTCTTTAAGCCGCCGGGGTACCCAGAGTGTCTATAATAAATCTTTTGTTCCGTTTTCTTCCCAGTCACCTTTACTTTGGCAGCATTAACTACCACGACATAATCACCGGTATCAATATAAGGGGCATAAAGCGGCTTATGCTTGCCCATAAGTAAATTAGCTACCTGTGTCGCTATTCTTCCCAAAGTTTTATCGGCGGCATCAATCACCCACCACTTCCGCTCGATATCTTTAGCTTTAGTACTATAAGTTTTCATCTTTAGCTTCCCAAAGGCTTAGGATAATTGACCTTCTTAAGGCATAAGCCACAAGCAGGGGACAGGGGACCGGCTAAACCCAAACTCCTGGCCTCCATTATAGCACGAAAATCTTCGATACCTATCTTACCCAGGCCCAGCCTGATTAAAAGACCTATGGTGCTTCGTACCTGATGGGGCAGAAAGGAATTAGCTACGATACGGAAAATGGCGAAATCTCCTTTTTTCTCGATTCTCGCTTCATAAACATTACGCAGCGTACTCTTGCTGCCATCCAGAGAACTGGCAAAGGAGGCAAAATCATGCTCACCTTGGATAAGCTGGCAGGCCTCATTCATCGCCTGTATGTCTAGCACTTTGGGCACAAATAAAGCGAACCTTTGACTAAACGGCGAGCGGGTATTGCTATTTAAAATATGATAATGGTACTCCCGGCTCAAAGCATCGCGTCGGACATTAAAATCATCGCTAGCCCTGAAAGCCTCTTTGACTGCAATGTCTCGAGGTAAATAATAATTTAAGGCTCTAACTAACGTCATGGTATCCAATGTAGATTTCGCCCAGAAGCTTACCACTTGTCCTTTGGCGTGCACACCGGCATCAGTTCTGCTAGCTGCTATAACCCGGCTGCTTTGCCCGCAAAATCGCCTTATAGCTTGCTCAAGTTCACTTTGAATGGTCGGCAAGCCAACTTGCCATTGAAAGCCACAATATTGGGTACCGTCATATTCGATGAGCAAAATAAACTTACTTGACCAATTCAATTTGAACCATAGGTGCGCAATCACCAGGGCGGGGTCCCAGCTTTAGCAACCTTGTATAACCCCCACTACGGTCAGCATAGCTTGGAGCAATTTCAGCAAATAGCTTGTCAACTACTTTTTTATCAGTAATAAACGCTAAGGCTTCCCGCCTTGAGGCAAGGCTGCCGTTTTTGGCTAAGGTGACCATCTTTTCTGTTAAACTGCGAACTTCTTTAGCTTTAGCTTCAGTGGTGGTGACCTTTTCGTGATCCAGAAGCGCAGTAACCTGATTTCGGTATAACGCCCATCTGTGCTCTGTCGACCTACTTAAGTTCCGTCCTGCTACCTTATGTCTCACTCTTTTTTCTTCTCAGGAACAGGAGCGCCTAATCTTGCCATTACCTCTTCCACTTCGGCTCGAGATTTTGCCCCCAAACCGGGCAACGGCGGCAAACCTTCCCTGCCTTTCTCTATCAATTGTCCTAGGGTGAAAATACCCGCTCTCCTCAAACTATTATAAGAGCGAGTTGATAAATTTAGATCTTCCAGAGGTGTATCATATTGCTCAGGTAAAATGGGCAAAGCTCTAGCCATGGGAACTTCAAAGTCCCTGAAGGGATAGAACTGATTAATTAAGATGATAGCACTTTGACGAAGCGCCTCCCAAGGAAAAATAGTAGCATCTGTCCAAATCTCCAGGATGAGTTTTTCTGGACTTCCCTCTTGACCAGGCTTGATAGATTCCACAGAGAAATTGACTTTCTGCACCGGGGTAAAGATGGCATCTACCGGCAGTGCTCCTACAGGTAAACCATCAGCCGATTTAGCTGGCATATAACCTCTACCTAGCTCTACGTTAAGTTCGACATAAAGCTTAGCTTTGGAAGAGTCTAAAGAAGCTAAATAAAGTTCAGGATTGGCAATACGAAAGTCAGCCGAGGGTTTAATATCAGCTGCACAGACCTCGCCTTCCCCCCTTACTTCCAAGAGCAACTGCCCGGGCTGACGGGAAAGAGGGCAGAGTCTCAGTTGCTTGATATTCAATAAGAACTCCATAGCATCTTCTTTAACATGGGGAATAGGAGAGAATTCATGCTGAATTCCTTCGATTTTGATCCAGGTTACCGCAGCACCAGGCAAAGAACTGAGAAGCACACGCCGCAAGGCATTCCCTAAAGTGATACCAAAACCTGGCTCTATAGGTTCAGCAAGAAAACGACCATAATTAACACTGCTTTCAATACAAGTTACAGTGGGGGTAGATAATTCGGGCATAGCTCACCTCGAGTAATATTCAACAACTGATTTCACATTAAACTTGGTTTCAATATCATCCTTGCCAGGCAAATTTAACACCTTACCCGTCATGCTTTCTTTGTCCAAGCTTAACCAATTAGGGATAAATTTTCCCTCAATTTCCTCTGCTAATCTTTTACAATATTCCGTTTTTTTACTGGCTTCGCGCCACTTTATAATATCTCCCGATTTTACCAAAAAGGAAGGAATATCTGTTCTGCGACCATTGACCATTATATGGCCATGCCGAACTATTTGCCTGGCTTGGGCACGTGAATCAGCAAAGCCCAAGCGACAAACCGCGTTATCTAGTCTCGTTTCCAGCAATATGAGAAGTGTTTCTCCAGTAGCGCCGGGGCTTTTTTTGGCCTCGTTAAAAAACCTGCGAAATTGTCGCTCCAGGACACCGTAGCTAAAGCGAAGCTTTTGCTTTTCGCGCAATTGAAGTCCGCGCTCGGAAACCCCGCTGCGCCCTCGACGCGGCGGACGCCCGCCGCCAGGAGGAGTATTCCTTTTCTCTAAAGGACATTTAGGTGTAGAGCACCTCTCACCTTTGAGCATTAGCTTATCCCCAAAACGGCGACATAAGCGACAAGTCGGGCCTGTATAGCGCGCCATCTTATACTCTTCGCCTCCCTTTCGGACGACAGCCATCGTGGGGGATAGGAGTCACGTCTCTGATAGCTGTAACGGTAATGCCGGCGGCCTGTAAGGCGCGAATGGCTGCTTCTCGTCCACTACCAGGGCCTTTAATATACACCTCGACTCGATGCAAGCCGTCACCTATTGCTCGGTGCGCTGCATCTCTGGCAGCTATTTGGGCAGCATAAGGTGTTCCTTTCCTTGAACCCTTAAATCCGGCAGTACCAGAACTCCCCCAGGTAATAACTTTACCTTCCATATCAGTAATAGTAACAATAGTATTATTAAAGCTAGATTGGATGTAAGCTTTGCCTTCGCTAACCTTTTTATGAGCTTTTTTCTTCCTTGGCATTTGTTAAAAACAAGCTCCTTACTTCTTAGCTATGCCACGTCTCTGTCCTCGACCGGCCACTGTCTTCTTTGGCCCTTTTTTAGTTCGGGCGTTCGTGCGCGTTCTCTGTCCATGGACTGGTAACCTCATGCGGTGTCTTGTGCCTCGATAGCAACTAATTTCAATAAGCCGCTTTATATTAGATTGAACCTCCCTCCTAAGATCACCTTCCACTTTGTACTGTTTGTCAAAAACATCTCGAATCTGGCCAACTTGTTCCTCACTAAGTTCTTTCACTCTAATGCCGGGGTCGATACCGGTGGCAGCCATAATGCGCTGGCTTGATGTAGCGCCGATGCCATAAATGATCTGCAAAGCTACCCAAATTGGCTTCTCTTTGGGAAGGTCTACACCAGCAATACGTGCCACTGTTTATTACCCCTGCCTCTGCTTATGCTTTGGATTCTCACAAATAACCCTAACCACACCCTCCCGCCTGATAACCTTGCATTTTCGGCATATAGGCTTAACTGAAGCTCTTACTTTCATTTCCAATCACCATTCAAACAAACCCTGTTATAATAAACTTTCTTAGTTGACCTGTCAAACTATTTAAGCCGATAGGTAACCCTGCCCCGGCTTAAATCATAGGGGGAAAGTTCTACCAGAACTCTATCCCCCGGCAAAATCTTGATGTAGTGCTTTCTCATTTTGCCCGAGATATGAGCCAATACCTGATGCCCATTGGCCAATTCGACGCGAAACATGGTATTAGGTAAGACCGTAATCACCTTGCCTTCAACTTCTATCCTTTCTTTCTTAGCCATTTATTACACAATACTTAAACAAGTACTTCAGCTTCATTATCAGTTATGGCAATGGTATGTTCAAAATGCGCTGAAAGACTCCCATCGGCTGTAAGCACTGTCCATTGATTATCCGCCAATTTAGTGTGCCAATCCCCAGCATTAACCATGGGCTCAATAGCCAGAGTCATGCCCTTACGAAGCAAGAGACCTTTGCCAAATACAAAATTGGGTATTTGGGGCTCTTCATGTAAGTCCCGACCTACTCCATGCCCGGTATATTCTCTAACCACAGAAAATCCTTTTGATTCAACATAATCTTGAACAGCAGATGAGATATCACCTATCCATGCCCCGCTTATCGCTTGAGCGATGCCTGACTTTAAACTACCTTCTGTGACCACGATAAGATCCTCAGCCTCATTACTTATCCGCCCCACGCCAATAGTTATGGCGGCATCGGTATGAAAGCCATTAAGTTTTGCTCCTACATCTAAAGAAACTATGTCTCCTTCCTGTAGTATCCGTTCACCAGGAATGCCGTGGACTATTTCATCATTTACCGAAACACATAAATTCGCAGGAAATCCGCGATAGTTCTTAAAAGAAGGTATAACTCCCCTCTTCTCCGATTCTTCAGCCATTATTATATCCAACTGGCTAGTCTTAATCCCCGGTCTTACTTCCGCTCTTAGTTTATCTAAAATAGCAGCGAGGATTTTGCCACACTTTCTCATAATAACTATTTCCTCGTTAGATTTTATAATCACCATTTATTTTATCCCTGCTTACCCCTAATGTCATTCTGAGGGAGCGTAGCGACCGAAGAATCTCGGGACTCTACGCTTTACTCAAGGTGACATGGGCGCTTTGAGTGCAGAGATTATTTCTCTAGCTACCTTTTGTATTCCTAGGTTACCGTTGACCCTAATTAGTTTACCTTGTTTTTTATAATAATCAAGTATGGGAGCTGTTTGAGCAAAGAAAATACTAAGCCGGTCTTTTACTGTTTCCTCCCTGTCATCAGACCGCTGATATAATTCACCACCGCATTTATCACATCTCCCTAGCGTTTTAGGCGGCGAATTTATTACGTGATATGGCGTCTGACAAGTCCGGCAAAGCCATCTTCCACTGAGGCGCTTCACCAGTTCTTCATTAGGCACTTCAATATATATCGCCTTATCTATGCTTTTTCCTTGCCCCTCAAGGGCTTCGTCTAGGACTTTAGCCTGATGCAAAGTCCGGGGAAAGCCGTCGAAAAGGCAGCCAGAGGCACAGTCAGCCTGATTAATTCTTCCCATAATCATTTTTATAGTTATCTCATCGGGAACTAGTTCTCCTTTATTCATATAGCTTTTCGCCAAGAAGCCAATTTCAGTCCTTTCCTCCAACGCTTGACGAAACAAATCTCCAGAGGCTATATGCGGTAAATCCATCTCTTGAGAGAGGATATCCGCCTGAGTTCCCTTCCCTGCCCCTGGAGCACCTAGCATGATGATGTACATTATTTCAGGAAACCCTCGTAGCGGCGCATAGTTAACTGAGCCTCCAATTGCTTCATGGTATCTAGAGCCACACCAACAGCTATAAGCATGGCGGTGCTCCGGATTCCCAAATCTATAGTAATGTTTCCTAAACTGCCGCTAATTTTTTGAGCAATGAAGGGTAGAATTGCCACTACGGCCAGAAACAAGGCGCCACCAAATGTAATGCGCTTTATGATTCTATTCAAATAATCCGCCGTTGCCTTGCCGGGTCGAACTCCAGGGATAAAGCCGCCTTGCTGTTGTAAAGTTTGAGGCAGGTTCATTTGCTCGAATATGACCATAGTGTAGAATAAAGTGAAGCCAATTACTAAGGCAAAATATAACCCCTGGTATAGTGCGCTATCAGCCTGAAACACGTGATAGATTGTGTCCCAGAAATTCGGGTTTTCAGTGTTCATAAAATATGTAGCTATCGTACCGGGAAGCTGCATTATGGCTATGGCGAAAATTAGGGGTATCATTCCCGCAGTATTGACTCGCAAGGGGATGTAGGTAGAACCCGATTGGCGATACATGCGGCCACCACGAAAAGTGCTCCGAGCATACTGTACAGGAATACGGCGATGAGCTTCAACAAATATGACTATAAGCACCACCATAGCTAAGGTCATAATAATGTAGGCAATCAACCCCACGGGCTCTCCACCCTGAGCAGCAATAATGCCACGACCCACTATCGCAGGGAGGCCAGCCACGATACCACCAAAGATTATTATCGATATCCCGTTCCCGACACCACGCTCGGTAATCAATTCGCCCAGCCACACAAGGAACATTGTGCCAGCAATCATCGTTATTATAGTGGTGGCTATGGCCAATGATGTAAGCGGCTCAATAGTATATCCCTGGCTACGTAACAAGGCAATCATAGCATAGCCTTGAAGGGCAGCCAAAGGTATAGTTGCTAAGTGAGTAATTCGATTGATTTTCTGTTGACCAAGTTCCCCCTCCTGGGATAGAGCTTGAAGGCGGGGGATTACCGGAACCAGCAATTGCATAATTATGGAGGCAGTGATGTAAGGATAAACGCCCAGGGCAGCCACACTGAACTCCTGCATGGCACCACCGGTAAAAAGGTCAAGCATGCCGAAGAGAGGGGTTCTCTCGAAGAATTCTGTCAGGTCGCCGACGACGGGCATTTTAACATGAGTTAGAAACCGAAAAACGACAAGGATGCCAATGGTAAAAAGAATTCTTCGCCGCAAATCAGGCAATGTCCATATGTCCATCATTGCCTGAACGAGGCGCGGTCGGGTCGTCTTGCGCTCCATTCTAAGCCTGTTTTACTTTCCCTCCAGCAGCAAGGATTTTCCTCTCCGCCGATGAAGAGAATTTGTTAGCCCTGACTACCAATGGATGCTGGATATCGCCAGCGCCGAGAATTTTGGTCGGATGGTCCGTGGTGTTAATCAACCCCGCCCGAAGCAATTCCTCAGGGGTTACCTCAGTTCCTGAAGGGAAAATAGCCAGCTTCCCTACGTTGATAATATTATATTTAGTTTTAAAAACGTTATTGAATCCCCTTTTTCGTGGTAACCGTTTTATCAAAGGCAGCTGCCCGCCTTCAAAGCCAAGGCGCACGTCTCCACCAGAGCGAGCCTTTTGCCCTTTGCAACCTCGCCCCGAATAGGTGCCATGCCCGCTGCCATTTCCCCGACCTACAAGCTTCTTCTTGTGCTTAGCACCTAAAGGAGGCCTCAATTCATTCTGTTTCATCTACCTTTTCTTCCTGAGCTTCCCCAGCATTCACATCTGTAAGTGTTGGTTGAACTGTCGCTTCCTCACCTTTCCTCAAATTAGCTAGAGCAAGCATCGTCGCCTTAGCTACGTTGATTTTACTTGATCCACCTAATGATTTGCCAAGGACGTCTTTCACGCCCGCCAATCCAAGCACTGCTCGAGCAGTACTGCCGACAATTAAGCCCGTACCAGGTGCAGCCGGCTTCAGTAAGATCTTGGACGCACCAAACTTGGCTAGAATTTCATGAGGAATGGTACTGCCCTTCATAGGCACCTCAATCAGCCCCTTCTTCGCCATAGCACCTGCTTTGCGAACTGCCTCAGGAACTGCTGCCGCTTTAGCTAAACCAAATCCGACATGTCCCTGGCTATCGCCAACTACCACTAAAGCTCTGAACCGAAGGTGTCTACCACCTTTGACCACTTTAGTTACACGGTCAATGCCTAATAGTTTCTCTTCTAGATTCAGTTCTGAGGTATCGATTTTAACCCTCTTCTTTCTTAGTTTAGTAACTGCCTTCATAAGCTAATCCTCAAAATTCCAATCCAGCTTTCCTGGCAGCCTCAGCTAAAGCCTTAACTCTACCATGATATTTATAGCCACCACGGTCAAAAACCACCTGTTTGATCCCTTTATTTAATGCTTTCTCCGCAAGCAAAGCTCCCACTATATCGGCCTTCTTGCTTTTTCCCATTCCATCGGTTTTGCTTCTCACCTGAGGGTCAAGAGTGCTCATTGAGATTAAAGTCTGGCCCTTGAAATCATCAATAAGCTGGGCATGGATGTGATTCAAGCTACGGAAGACACATAATCGAGGACGTGATATCGTCCCCATTACTTTTTGCCTCACCCGTCTGTGTCGTATCCTTTGGATTGCCTTCGAGTCTCTCACACTCATTATGGTCACTGTTTCTTGCCTATTTTGCCCGATTTTCCAGGCTTAAGACGTAACTTCTCATCCAAGTATTTTATGCCCTTTCCTTTATATGAGTCAGCAGGGCGTATCGCTCGAATTTTAGCAGCCGTTTCCCCAACTACTTCCTTATCAATACCGGTGATGCGAATGCGATTTGCCCCCTCAACAGTGATACTAATACCAGGAGGGGGAGAAAATTCCATAGTGTTGGCATATCCTACTTGAAGCAACAGCTTGTCTCCAGTTTTCTGCGCTCTGTAGCCCACGCCATTTATTTCCAGGTTTTTTTCAAAACCTTCACTCACCCCTGTAACCATATTTGCTAAAAGGCTGCGAGTAAGTCCATGTAAAGAACAATAGATCTTACTATCACTAGGCCGGGTTACAATCAAGCACCCGTCCTTCAAAGCAATAGAAATAGCAGGGTGAAACCGACGACGGAGTTCTCCCTTGCTTCCTTTCACTACAACTTCGCTTCCATTGATCTTCACCTCGGTACCTGGAGGGATAGCAATGGGAAGCAAGCCAATACGAGACATAATTTATAGCTCCTAAGTTAATTTACCATACATAGCACAGAATTTCACCGCCAAGCTGCTGCCGCCATGCTTCTCGGCCAGTCATAATGCCTTTAGATGTGGATAGAATGGCAATACCTAAGCCCCCATAGACGCGAGGAATTTCATGTCTTTCCACATAGACCCTCAGGCCAGGCTTGCTCACTCTTTCCAAACCTAAGATTGCTGGCTGCTCATCTGTGTACTTGAGGTGGATTTTTATCATTGGCTGCGGTTTCCCTTTAAGCACTTCATAACGGTCAATATAACCCTCTTCCTTGAGTATTTTAACAATAGAAAGCTTTATTTTAGAGGAGGGTACAAGCACACTCTCGTGACTTGCCATGATAGCATTGCGTATCCTGGTCAGCATATCAGCGATGGGGTCAATAATTGTCATTTTTTACCAGCTTGACTTTCTTATCCCAGGGATTACACCCGTTACAGCGAGTTCCCGGAAACAAATACGACACAAGCCAAATTTACGCATATAAGCACGCGGCCTTCCACATAATTGACAACGATTATGTTGCTGTACTTTATACTTTGGCGGGCGCTTTGACTTAACGATCTTAGATAACTTCGCCATATTAAGTTCTCCTAAAAGGCATACCCATTAGTTCCAATAAAGTCCTGGCTTCATCATCGTTCTTGGCTGTAGTAACAATAGTTACCTCGAGGCCACGAATTTTGTCTACCTTATCGTAATCAATCTCAGGGAAAACTATCTGTTCTTTCATACCTAGGCTGTAGTTTCCTCGGCCATCGAACGAATCCCGTGATACTCCGCGGAAATCTCGAAACCTAGGCAGAACAACATTAACCAATTTATCAAAAAAATCGTACATCCGCTTACCTCGCAAAGTCACCATCATCCCGATAGGCACACCAGCTCGCAGTTTGAAAGTGGAGATAGACTTTTTTGCCCGTGTCGTAACCGGATGTTGTCCCGAAATTGTAGCTAGATCCTTCTCCGCAGCTTCAAGAACCTTGGGCTCCTGCGTTGCTTCGCCCAAACCAATGCTAATCACAATCTTTCTCAACTTGGGCAATTGCATTATATTGTCATAGCCTAATCCAGCTTTAAGCTGAGGAGCTACTTCAGTTAAATATTTTTCCTCCAAGCTAGATTTCATGATCAACTCCCTTAGTCAATCACCTCTCGACATGAATTACAAATTCGCACTTTTTTGCCATCGTCTAAAAAGCTAAAACTAACTCGCGTAGGGTTACCACATTTCTCGCATACCAACATCACGTTGGATACATGAATTGGAGCTTCAAGTTCAATTATGCCAGCTTGTCGGGCAGCTCTGCGAGCACGGGAATGACGCTTAATCATATTGGCTCCTTCTACTATCACCCTCTCTTCATCAGGCCAAGCCCGACGCACTTTTCCCCTTTTACCCTTGTCCTTACCAGTAGTTATGACAACTGTATCATCTTTTCTGATTTTCATTTTACAAGACCTCGGGGGCCAAGGATGCTATCTTGGCAAAGTTTTTATCTCTAAGTTCTCGGGCTACAGGACCAAAAATACGGCTGCCCTTAGGATTATTTTTATCACCGAGAATTACTGCGGCATCTTCATCAAATCTAATATAGGAGCCATCAGAGCGGCGATAGGGCTTTGCAACACGAACCACTACAGCCCGCACTACTTCACCCTCTTTCACCATTCCATGGGGTATAGCCCGCTTCACCGTGGCTACAATAATGTCACCTATATGAGCATATTTCCTTGCTCCAACAGGGACATTAATGCACATAATTTGCTTAGCCCCAGTATTATCTGCTATCTTCAGTCTGGTATAAACTTGAATCATTCTTCTGTTACGGCTTAGTTTCAGCTACTTCCCTTTTAGATATTATCTCTATTACCCGCCATCTTTTCTCCTTTGACAAAGGGCGAGTTTCGATAATCTTCACTTTGTCCCCAATTTTACAAGCATTATTTTCGTCATGAGCCTTATATTTTTTGGAAACTCTGATAGCCTTCTTATAGAGTGGATGGACTTTCCTGGTTTCCACGGCTACCACAACGGTTTTATCCATTTTGTCACCCACCACTAAGCCTTCTTTAACCTTTCTTTTCTCGAGATAACTCATCTTATTGAGCCAAGTTCCCTTTCTCTTAAAATAGTTTCTATTCTGGCAATCCTTTTCTTCACTCTAGGAATCTCTCGATGGTTCCCCAACTGTCTAGTTGCCAAGCGAAAACGGAGGTTAAAAAGTTCCTCATAAGCTTCTTTAAGTTTCGTTAATAGTTCTTCATTGTTGAGAGCGCGAACTTCGCTAGATTTCAACTTTCTGCCTCTCCCTTCTGACAAAACTAGTAGCTATAGGAAGCTTGTGGGAGGCAAGACGGGCTGCCTCCGAAGCCACATCTTCTTTTACATCAGCCAATTCGAACAGGATTCTGCCTCTCTTAACTACGGCTACCCAGTGATCCGGAGCGCCTTTCCCACCACCCATTCTTGTCTCCGCAGGTTTCTTTGTCACAGATTTGTCAGGGAAAACTCGTATCCAGAGTTTACCACCACGATGTAAGTGGCGGACAAATACGCGACGGGTTGCCTCAATTTGTCGCGCTGTTATCCAAGCAGATTCCTCAGCCCTCATGCCAAAGTCACCAAAAACAATGGTATCCCCGCTCTGGGCACTACCTTTTCGCCTTCCTTTATGTACCTTGCGGTACTTCACTCGTTTCGGCTGTAGCACTTTTCTCCTTTATTTCAGGGATAATATCTCCTTTATAAATCCATACTTTAACCCCAATACGTCCCATCACAGTATGAGCTTCAACAATACCGTAATCAATATTGGCACGTAACTTATGTAACGGCATTTGACCTTGACGGAGGGTTTCACTTCTAGCAATTTCAAGCCCACCAAGTCTTCCACTGCACTTAATTTTTATTCCCTTAGCACCAGCTTGCAAAGTTCGGAAGGCCGCTTGCCTCATAGCCCGCCGGAATGGGATTCTCTCCTCAAGCCGCTCAGCTATGCTCCGGGCTACCAAAGTAGCTTCGAACTCAGGGTGCTCAACTTCCCTAATGGTCAATCTAATTTTATCCCCACTGACCTTTTCCAGGTCCGACTTCAGTACTTCCACATTTTGCCCCCCCCGACCAATCAAGATGCCAGGACGAGCTGAGTAAAGAGTTAAATGTATTTCGTCTCCCGGACGTTCAATTTCCACCCGGGCAACTGCTCCTCCAAGACATTTTTGTTCCACAACTCTGCGTAGCTTTAAATCATCTAACAAAAACCGGGTATAGTTCTTCTCAGCATACCACCTGGTTCGCCAATTCTGGTTAACACCCAGCCTGAAACCATAAGGATGAACTTTCTGTCCCAAAACTATTCCTCCTCTTCAGTAACGAAAACTGTAATATTGCTAGACCGTTTT
>Ga0209427_10006671_pt1 | contig 13128 bp, 10 predicted proteins | sample DeeMarSWOR136_30_FD_187465 | JGI IMG/M metagenome (GOLD analysis project Ga0209427, IMG submission 187465) | Marine sediment microbial communities from White Oak River estuary, North Carolina - WOR-1-36_30 (SPAdes) (version 2) | ecosystem: Environmental > Aquatic > Marine > Intertidal zone >... | reverse complement strand
GGCAATGGATTTTATGAGAATACTGGCACTTGACATGTTTGATCCTCAATTTACAATGGGAAGTGGAGCAACTGTTATATGCATTAATCCAATATATGAGCATCATGAAAATGTACCTATTAGATTAGAAGCTTTGAAGGAACTTGTAACTGGTAAAGCAACGGGGTGTTTATTAATTACTGAACCCGAGAGAGGTTCTGATGCTGTTCACATGCTTACAACATGCGAAGAACAGGAAGATGGGAGTTTTCTATTAAATGGTACTAAAATTTTTAATACAAATGCTCCAAAGTCGAAGTGGGCAGTTGCATATGCCACTGCTGAGAAAAATAATGGCAACTTAATGGCACAGTTTCTTATCAATACTGCATGGGAAGGGTGGAATTGTGAACGTATAGGAATTCCATGGGTGCCTAAATTATACCTTGGTAAGGAAAACTTAGAGAATTTGAGAGTCCCAAAAGAATTTATCCTAGGTCCAGTAGGGAAAGGAAGGGAGCATTTATTTGAAGGGTTGGTTCCCGAAAGAATTTCAATTGCAGTTAGAGGTGTAAGTGAATGTTGGGGGGCGTTAGCTCATGCAATTATTTATGCCAATATGAGGAAACAATTCGATAAAGAAATTTTATTATTTCAAGGAGTAGGTTTTACATTGACTGATCTATTGGCTAAAACAACGGCTCTTACTCATGGGATTTTAAAGTTCTGTGAAATATACGACGAAAAAATGGAAAAGTATGGAACCAAATTACCTGAAAACATATCACGTGCTTTGGTTTCCCTAGGGAGTCAATATAAATATAATTGTGCTTTACTTTCTAAAAAAGTGTGCTATGAAGCAGCTAATCTGATGGGAGGGGCAGGTTTATGTGACAATACTTTGATGCACGATTATCTAAATATATCACGGATTCAAGAAATTATTGGAGGTTCTAGGCAAATACAAAATTTTATTATGTCAAGGAACTTAAGATATCAATTTAAGAATTTATAGCATAGAATAAAAAATTAGAATAAGTAAATAGAATAAAACAAAATCAACGAATTTTAAATTTGATAAAGGAGGATGTTAGTCTTCTTCCTCCTCTCCTAATAGAGCTTCAATTTTTTCTTCAAGTTTTTCAATTTTTTCTTCAAGTTTTTCAATTTTTTTATTGGTTTCACAAGTTGCGCATCCATCATCTTCCTCACATTTAGGTAGAGTGTCACATACTTCTTGCAATTCGTCCATTTCTTCTAATAATTTATCAACTTGATCTTGTAATTCATCAATACTCAAATTTCACACCTTAATTTTTTATAATAATTATAACATGATTATTTAATTTTTTTTGGTTTAAAAACTTAAATTAATTAGAGACTACTATTTTAAATATTTTTTATACCTCATATAAGAAATAATGCTAAAAGAAAAGGATTTTGAAGATTTGATCACAAATTTAACAGATAGGAATACTTTATCTCAAGCAGAGTTATTTTCAAGCAATTGTATACGAATTTTAAAAACAGATAAAGAACTTGGTTTAATTGAAGCAGAAATACAAGGAAATTCAATAGTTCCATATAAATTAACTATAGATCTTTCAAAAAAAAATTCACATGACGTTATTAGTCATGATTGTCCCGATTTTTTAACAAGAAAAAAACCCAAAAATAAATTTTGTAAGCATATCGCAAAACTTTTTCTCAATTTAAGACATCAAGATTCGGAGTTTGCTACCATGTTATTAACTGAATTTATATCGAAAATAAATAAGCAAGTTCAAGGAAATAAAATTGATTTACATGATATGAAACATTTTATCAATAAAGATCTTAAAGAACAATTAGATTTTGATTATAAAGGATTTGATTTTTTCTTTGATGTCTCTGGACTTAAAGATGTGGAGATAAATTGTATAAAACAAATTTTAATGGAAGCGAAAAAGCTTCCCGCAGCAATTAGTGGATTTCATGGAGATTATGAAGGTGGCTTATTTGATCATATTTTATTAGTGACAAATTATAGCTATATTCTGAGTAAATCTGAAGATTATAATGTTGATGTTAAAAAAGCAATTTTAACTGCCATTTATCACGATTTTGGAAAAATCTCATATTACTCCTTTAAAAATAGTGATAAAAAATCGAAATTCATAGTTGATCGTGAAGAATTAGATTTGATACATGAAGATATTATAAGAAAGTTTAATTATGAAGGGAGGGATTATCATATAGAAGAGGCATTGGCATTACTTAAGAAACATAGTTCTGTTTTGTTTATAGATGATGAAATGTATAAAGCTATAATTTTTCATCATGGCCAATGGAGTAAGTACCATCCTATAGAAATGAATGAGTTGGCTACTTTAATACATACTGCAGACATGATAGCAAGTCAAACTCATTGTGTATAAATTTGAGTTGAAAATTTAGAAATAGAAAGTATTATAAAAGGTATATTCCTTTTAAACGTGTTTTAATGGTTCTAAGATATCATACATCTCTGTATTTATTAAGTTTTTTTAAGAAGTTTTTTATATATTTTAACGGATTTCTTAATTAATTCTAGTGTCTCTTTTGGAACATCTTTCTCATAGATCTCAAGATTCTGTGTCATAAAATCCAGACCAACAGTTAATTTATAATCTTTTATAAAGCTCTTTTCGGTGAAAGTTCTAATTATTGAAGATTTCCCTACAGCTGCAGCACCAATAAGCAAAATTTTGAATCTAAAATGATTAATATCTTCTACTTCTCCTAGTCTTGCTTTGAAATCTAATAATGCAGCAATCGCTAATCGATAAAACAAACGTTGAACGTTTTTATTTTCTAATGCAGAAGTTACTATATATTCAAATAAGTAGTATTGATTTAATTTTTGAATTATTTTTTCTCTTGGGATTGTTTCTCCAATGTCTTCCATGAGATCACTCTTATTTCCAACTAAAAATATAGGGATATTGCCAGAACGCTCTCGGATTTCATTGAAATATTCATCTATTTGTTCAAACGTATCAGGGCGACTTAAATCAAAAATTAGAGCAACAACAGCAACACCTTTGAAGAAATCAGTTTTAAAAAAATCAAACCGTTCTTGTCCTCCAGTATCCCAAAGTGATAATGTGATATATAACATATTAAGAAAGAGCCCTCTTTATGACCTTATGATTCCCAAATGGCAATATACTCATCCAAAATTTTTTGTATATTCTTAAAACCCATAGATTTATAAAATTTTGCAAGTCCTTTTTTATCAAGATTCCATTTTGATCTCCTATGATAAGTATTAATACCATCATTATCTAAGAATAAAAAATCAATAATTTTGAATAAAGGTAACGGCAAGTGTTTGCCAAAAAAAATCATTATTTTAAATAATTTATCACGAGCAGAAATTTCTCTAGGTTTAATTACATATGGTTCACAAATAATAATTTTATTACTAATTTTTTTTGCTATATTTATTAAATCGATATGTTTAGGGTAAATATGATGTAAGATATCACATATTACAACTATATCTTTTTTTTGTCCCTTATAATCTTGATAATCAAAGATATTTTTTTGATGGATAATAATCTTCTTCAATTTTATATTTCTTTTTTTCAATTCCTTTGTTTTAATTCTTTTTAAAAATCGATTGTTAAGGTCCACACCTTCATATTCTATTGCTGGATGCAGGAAACGCATCAAATATCCAGTGCCACATGGTAAATCTAAGATTCTCTGAGGACCTTTGCCAATAATAGTTGCAATTCGATAAAATTTTGTATCTTGATCATATAATCTACGAGTTACAGCATTGTAAAGCCATCCACTTCGATATATTAAACTTCTAAACCTGTTAAATTTTGTATTTCTTACCATACTTAATGACAATAAATTAACTTAAAATATAAATTTATTAAAAAAAAGGAGATGTTTAAACTTAGGGTGGCGAGAGCAAATTCATTTTATTTTCGATATCAGAATTTAATTCTTTGATCTTTTTGTCTAAATCTTTAAGTTCTTTATTAATTTCCTCAAATCTGCTCTCTTGACTATTCAATTTCTTAATATATCGTTCTTTTAATGAAATAGATTGACTATCTTGTCCTAAAACCGAAATATTTTCTCGAAGTCTTACTTGTTCATCAGTCATTAAATCTCTTTCTTCATTTAGTTTATCTTCTTTAGACCTCAAATCATTTAAATTTTGGATTAATCCAGCAATTTCTTTTAACTTTATTTCCAGTTCAGTATCTATAAATTTTTTTCTTACATAGAAACCAACTCTTTTTAAAAGATCTTCCTTACTATAATTCCATAGATAATTACTTGAGTAATTTTCTCTTTGTTCTTTTAATTTAAACACTATTGCATCTTTAGGTTTTAAGTTTAGTTTGAATCGCCAATAATTAGTAGTCTCTTCAGGAGTACTGGCTTTTTCTATTAATTTATAGTCAGGAGTCTTAGGATGATCGAGATATAATTCCTTTTCTTCATCTGTCTTATTTTTAATTTTATAAGTAGTCATTAAATTAGTATAATAATATTCATAAGAATAACCACTTCCGAATGTAACCCTATGTACATTTAAATTCTCAGATTTTTGCTCGTGGGTAATAATTACAGCTTGTTCAATAGCATAGTTTAATAGTCTCGTATCTTCCTTATTTAAGAAAGGTATAATAGCTTCACCAGCAAGATTATCATCATAAATAATTGTAACTGGTCCTCTTTCAAGTGTTAAATTAGTATTGTTAGTGATTTCTAAACAAGCATTTGGGTTTTTATCCTGCTCATTTTTATTATAAAGTAAAATTTTCTTTGCTTTTATTGATTCTGTGAGAATAGGTACTAGAGCTGATTGCTTTCTCTTAATTGTTACGGGATTTGAGATGTTATATTCAAATAATTCACCTAAATCTTTAGTTTGAGTTTTTACTTGAGATTTCACTTTATCATATATCTCTGTATCCGATATAACATTTTCAATATATCGCATTCCACCTGCAGGTGCAGGAGCAGCTCGTGCTGCAGTTCTATAAGCTTTAGCTTTCTTCATTGCCAAGGGTTTCGTTTCCATTTCTGCCATTGCATAATCTTTAAACTTTTCAATTTCTAATCCTTCTTCTATCTCTGTGGGTCTAGCACTTAAAATTCTAGGTGGTTGAATAATAGGTCTTTGGATAAATATTGGTCTGTAGAATTCATAAACAAAAGAAACTGGCATACCAGCGACTAAAGAAAGTTCAATATCTTCCCAGTCTTGATTAGTAGTGTTTTCAATAAGACTCCAACCAGATAAGAGGCATTTTTGTTCCAATGCTTGTTCTTTACTCATAATTAATCGATATGAAGTTTTCCAGATTGGACTCTCACGAATATAAGAAACAAAAATATTTCTTTCACTAGAATCATCTCCACCAGATTCACAATTTATTATAATTTTCTTAGCATCCTTTTTCTTTCCAGCGATTACAGTATCTAAGAAAAATCTCAAATCCTTTTGAATTTCATCATTCAATATTTCTAGAGATTTTATTTCTGAGAAATCATATTTGACAATTGTTCCATCTTCTTGTAATAATATCAAAACTTTCTCTATTACTTTTTCTCCTTTATTGGGCTTTTCAAAATATTCAATTCCCATTATCTTTCCAGCAACTTTTTTAGCACCCCCTATTGTTATATTTACACCTGCTCCTTTAATCTGAGTTACTAGAGAAGAGAATGAATCTTGATCAGGGATGTTTAACATTATAGATCTAAGTAATTGGCTAGTTTCTAAGGCAGCATCATAAGATATTGATGAAATATATCCCTTTTCACTGGTATCTAAAACAAAAAGTGATTTTAATATATCATTCATTTCATCGATTTTAAATTCAAGTTCAAATTTACCGATACCTTTCAAGATACCCTCAAGGATATAATAAGAGACACCATGTTTGAAAATTATTACTTTTTTAACTTTTAATTTCGACATAAAATTATTATGGCTTATTTAGAATTTAAATATTGACGATTTTCAAAAATTTTCATAAAAATTAATGAAAAAAGATTACTTTCACTTATAAATTGGCTTTTAAAATTTTCAATATATCTTCTTCTAAAGTCGACTGATATTCTGGATTTTCCACAATTACACCTAAATATTCACCATTTTTATTAAAGAAATAGAAAGTTGGTATAGCTCTTAAATCGAATTTTGGATTAGTTGCTTCTGGTGGAGAACGTTTTTCATGCCAAATACTTTCTCCGGGTTTATGTAAAGCATTCACCATTATCCCATATAAAATATTTAATTCAAAATCATCCATATTAATTTCTTTGGCAATTTTAATCATACTAGGTACATTTCTTGAACAATCGGGACACCATTCAGCCCCTAAAGCAACAATTCTTAATTTTTCTTTCTTATTCTTAATTAATTCTCTAATTTTGATAATGACATCTGATTTTGGTTCATATTTTTCAAAGAGCTTTTTGACTTTATTTCCATAAGTTTCTAAATATTCATCTGTATTCATTGTGGGAGAAATAAGGTCATCCCATTTTAGTATTTTTTGCGATGTCATAATTATTATTGGATAAGTTTGTTTTAAAAAATTTTTTTAATGAACTATAAGATAGAGGCCACTAAAATTTAATGAAGAAAAATAAATATTAAAAGAGTCATTTTATGGATATTTTAATAGGGATCTCATTACAAGCTTACCTAGACAAAAAAATTATTTCTTCAGATATAAAATTATTATAAAGTTAAAATTAATCTTCTTCCTTATTTTTAAGGATTAGACTTGTCAATAGGTAAAAAATTTTGTTAACATTTTCTCCAGTTTTGGAACTACATTCAATAAATCCATCAGCACCCTTTTTTTCCGCTATATTCATAGCTTTTTTAGCGGACACCTCTTTTAAATGAACTAAATCAGCTTTCCCACCAACAAAAACAATTGGTAATTTATAATGAATTTCATTTTTTACTACTTCAAGCCAATCATCAGCATGGGTTAGTGAACCATAATTTGTAATATCATACATAAAAATTACACCTTTAGCACCTCGAATATACGATGGTAATAGAAATTTAAATCGATTCTCTCCCGCAAAATCCCATATTTGAAGTTTTACCAATTCACCATTGACTTCAATACCTTTTAGGTGAAAATCTACACCAAGGGTCATTCTTATGTCTTCTTTAAATAAATTCGTTAGAAATCTATGAGTTAATGTAGTTTTACCGGTTTTTGAATCTCCAAGGATTACTATCTTGAAGGTAGAAGTGAAGGACAACCCTAATACCCAAAAATTTTGATTTTTATACCTTATATTAAAGGTTTATATCTGCTGTTAAATATAATATAACTTTAGTCTTTAAAAGTTTTACATTAAATTCAAACTTTTAAATATCAACTTTAAATTCAGTGTTCTAAATACTTAGTTCAAATCGGTTTTTATAATTTTTTCATATTATTTTTAAAAAATTTTTCTAAAAGTTTATGAGCTCCTTCTTTTGATAAATTTTGGTTTTGATTACCACATTTAGGTGAGTAAATGCATCCTGCGCAACCTTCGGAACAGCTACATGTATTTAATAATTCAAATGTTAGAGAAAGTAATTTTTCTAGCTTTTGAAATAATAATTCTGAAATTCCAATACCTCCTCTATAAGCATCATAAATATAAATAATAGGTTGTTGCTTAATGGGATCAAAATCGATTGAGACTCCCCCTAAGTCCCATCGAGAAATTTGAGCTAATGTGGGTGCTATAGCTATCATCGCATGTTCTATAGCATGTATACAATCACCTATTAAATATCCTTTAGATTCTAAATCTTTTTGGTATTCAAAAGGAATTAGGAACCAAACTGCTTGACTCTCGAAAGTAATTAGAGGAATATCTTCTAAGGGATGTCTAGATCTAATTTCTTGAGTTAATGCGTCAATTGTTTTATAAGAATAATATTTATGTTCTACCTTCACATCTCCAAAAAATGCATCAATCTTGTTATTCAGCCCAATTCTTTTTTCTGAAATTATTTTAAGAGGAATAATATTAGTATGTTTTAACGATTGTGTATAAAAATCGACATATGCTTTTTTTAAGTAAACTAATCTTTGATCTAAATCGAGTTCTTCCACTAAATAAGTCTCTGTTTCATAAAGATAAACTGCTCCTTCGTGCAAATCACGGAAAACGAAACTTTCATCTTCAACAGTTAAAAGTTCTTCACTTGATTTTGTTTTTAGTAAAATTTTATAATTACGATTTGAAAGATCATTTAATCCATACTTTTCATTTGGAAAAAAGTCGCTATTCCAAAAATAGCGCTCTCCTCTTTTCATGAGCAAAGATTCTGAGATTAATTCGTCCAAACACTCTATAAAGATTTCTTTTTCCTGAACACCAAATTTGCTATATTCTTCAATTCTTATTGGTTTTTCCTTACTTGCACAACATAAATGATTTTTTAAGATATATTTGTTATTTAATGTTATAAGAACTTTTTCTTGTATTGATCCGAATAATATATTAGGATTATGGATATAGAAAAGATCTAAAGGATTTTGCATTGGAATTAAAGTAGAAATTGAGAGATCGGAACCCCTTCCAGAACGACCAATCTGTTGTCTAAAACTTGAGACAGTAGCAGGGAATCCAGAACTTATTGTGGCATCCAATGAACCAATATCAATTCCTAGTTCTAGAGCATTAGTAGAGCTAATTCCTAAAATATTCTTGTTTTTAAATTTTTGCTCAATTTCTCTTCTCTTTTTTTTACTGATTCCAGCACGATAACTGAAAATTTTATTTTTTAGAGAGGGTATTGAATTTCTTGTCCAAATGGCTTGAAGCTCTGCCATTTTTCTAGAAAGAGTAAATGTAAGTGTTTGAATTCCTTCTCTTAAATGGCTAACAAACAAATTTTTTGTTTCTTGATGAGCTGAACGATATTTCTTAGATATATTATCATAGGGTAAATCCCATAAAATCACTTTTTTAGCACCTGAAGGAGAATAATCCTTATCAATTAAGAAAAATTCTTCGCCAACTAACTTTTCAGCAAATTCTTTAGGATTATAAATTGTAGCGCTTGATAATATCCATACAGGCTTAACATTGTACTTTTCAATTGTTCTTTTTAATCTTCTTAATAAAAGAGCAAAGTTAGAGCCAAAAATCCCTCTATAAATATGTATTTCATCTAATATAATATACTGTAAATTCTTACAAATTCGAATCCAATTTTGTTTGAACCAAGGTAAATAATAATGTAAACCATAAGGATTTGTAATAATTATATTTGCATTAGCTAAAATCTGTCTTTTTTCGCTTGCTTCTACATCTCCATCATATACACCAACTCTATTCGGTTTTATGTTTGTATCTTCAAGCATTTTTGATAGAACTGCAAACTGATCTCTTGCCAACGCTTTTGTAGGGAAAATATAAAGTGCTGTATTTTTAGGATTTTCTAGTATTGATTGTAGAACAGGTAAATTATAACAGAGAGATTTACCAGATGCAGTAGAAGTTACAATGATAGTATTCTTACCTTGTCTAATAAGATTAATAGCTTCTGCTTGATGAGTCCATAGTCTAATATTATACTGATTTAACCAATTTTGTAGTCTTTTTCTAACAGGTTGTTCTAATTCATCAAATTGGGCAGTTTCTGCGGGAATATGCTCAATATGATATATTTGATTATCATAGTAATCTTGTGACTTTATAAAGTGTAAAAATTCTTCGAAATCTACCATAAATAGGTTCAATATCTAGAATGATATTTCTCAATTAAAAATTATAAAGTGAGATGAATTTATTATTTCTCAAAATTTAAAGATATATTTTATTATATTTTTAACAAAGCAATTTTTCTATTCAATAATATTAAATTATAATAAAAAAATACATTTTTCAGTTAAGTATGCCTGATTCTGATTGGATAAAAATTGAATTTCAAAAATTTTTAAATAAATATGGGAAAGATATCGTTATTAATAACGCTCCAGTTATATTATACTCGAAAAAAGATAAGGAACATGAAGCCTATACTTCTTTAGTAGCGTTCTTTTTCATAGCAGGATTTTTGCTGATATATATTGCTCTCTCATACTTTTTGGCTTCTTTGTTTTTTAGCTTAATCTTATTTGTCGTTATTGTAATTGTTTTAATAATTTCTGATGTTTTTCTCATTATTAATGTTGTGAAATCAAATGTTTACATCAAGCTTTTAGAGTGTTGGGTTGAAATATACAAAGGAAAATCAGAAAATAATTCTGAAATATATTGCTTTATGTATTATCCAGTCTTTTCAGGAAAGTGTCATCCAAACGAAGTATTGAATATACTTTTAAAATTATATCAAGAACAAGTTATAAAAAGCAAAATCGATATTACTCAAATTGAAGTTTATTTAAGGTTGAGCCAAGAAGATCTCCAAATTAAAGACAGATTGGGATTTTTCTTTCAATACGCTGAAGGAAAGCCTTTTAAAGATGAAAATTTAAATCGAGATTCTTGGAAATATTTTCCTTATAACGAATATGGTTTTGAGAATTATTTAGCAGTTGGAAATTGGGATCATCAATATGAATGGAGAAATGATCTCGAATTTGATTTCGATAAACTTCATGAATATGCTCCATGGGTTATTCAAAGATGGAATGAGTTTAATTTAAAACCATTAACTGAAGAATACAAACAGAAAATGAATTGGAATTTAAGAAACATCGAATCTATGCCAAAATTAAAACCTTGGGAAGGAAATTTAGAAAAGCAATCCTATAAAAATCCCATGGCACATAAAGATATAGAAATTATAAAGCAAGCATTAGCAAAAATTATAAAACCTGAAAAAAAAGTTAAAAAAACTAAGGATATTAAAGATGAAATTAATATTTTTAAAGCTTATTTCAGAGATTTAAATTCTTAAACATTTTTTTATTTCTTTTGTAAATATTCCTATATTCAACGAATAATTTATCATAAGTCTTTTTGTTATCTATATTTGGGAGAAAAACCTTTTTAACTTTAATCAATGGAATTGCATCAGAAAATTCTTTCAAAATTCCTAAACCTACCATCGAAATAATTGCAGAACCTTTAGCAGCAGCTAAATCAGGCTGTTCTATTTGAACAATCTTTCTCTCAAGTATATCTGCTAAAATTTGACACCAGACATCTGATTTTGCTCCTCCTCCAATGCAATTAATCTCATCAGATTTACCCACTAATTTTTCTAAATAAATTAAAGACCATTTTATATTGTAAGCAACTCCCTCATAAACCGATCTCAAAATATCTTCTCTTGTGTGCTCAAGACTTAGATTATAAAAGCCTCCACGAACCTCAGGATTATTAATTGGGCTTCTTTCTCCAAACAACCAAGGTGTGAAAATAAGATTTTTAGAGCCAACTTTAACACTCTTAATAAGCGAATCTAAATGTAAATATAATTCATTAGGATTTTCTTTATACTTTGCCATCTCATTTATAAACATTTTTTGAGTAATCCAATCTAAACAACTAGCACCAGTTTCTTGTTTTGATATACATAAATAATTTCCCTGAGAAGAACATATACATCCAGTATAATGGGCTAGATCTTTTACTCTCTTGGAAGTATGAGCAGCCACCCAATCTGCTGTTCCTAAACATATTACTAATTTATTTTCTGGAATTCCACCTGAACCTAATGCAGCTGAAGTTATATCACCAGAACTTACAAAAATGGGAATTCCAGATTTTAAGTTTAGTTCTTTAGAGGCCTCATTTGACAATTCACCCGCGATGTCAGTAGATTTTTTTATTTCCGGTAATTTTTCTTTATCAATTCTAAATTTAGTTAAAATTTTTTCAGACCATTCAAATTTACCAGGATTACTATCCATCATCCAAGAAGTATTACCCAGATCTCTTGAAGTTACAGCATTCTGGGTGCATTTATAAATGATAAAATCCTTTACGCTTAAAAATTTGTAGGTTTTTTCATACATCAGAGGTTGGTTTTCCTTAATCCATAAAAGATGGGAAATTGGATCTTTACCATTAAATCCTGGAGCACCTCCAGTGATTTTGAGAAACATCAGTATAGTTTGTAAGCCATAACCTGATATTTTAAAAAGTCCTTTTGAAAACATTTGAGTTAACGGAGCAGCTCTTGTATCTAACCAGCTAATACAGTTCATTAAAGGTTTACCTCTATTATCTATAGGAATTGTACAATTCATTTGACAATCGAAAGTTAAAGCTATAATTTCATTTTGGTTTATATTACTCTTCGTAATTAAAAGATTAGTTGCTTTTTTTACAGCTTCCCAATAATCTTCTGCATTTTGTTCTGCCCAGCCTGATTTTGGATAATATAGAGGATAATCTATTTTAATTTGAGATACGACATTTAAATTTAAATCAAATAGTACAGCCTTATTACCAGAAGTCCCTAAATCATGGACCAAAATATATTTTCTTTCCAAATTTATCCCATATTCTTGTAATTATTTATTTGTATATAGTTTGTAATCTTAATAAATCTACAAACTTTTTATCATTAATATAAATAAGTTGATTATTATATTAGGTATTAAATTATTATACAAACTAATAAAAAGTCAATTTATAATTATTAAAGCTTAGATTAAACTTCAAATACGCAAAAAAGGTAAGTTTGAAAATGAAATCTCTAAAAAGTATTCCTAGACTTGAAATTCCAACTAACAAGATATTCTATGATAAAAAAACTAATATTTTTTCAGCAGAAATTTTAGATTTCATGTTTGTTGGGATTTATAAGAAATCTACAAAAATTATTAAGATTTTAGATGATATTTTTGTATCTCTAAAGGAAATTCAAATAGAACGCGATAATCTATATATCATAGATTTTGTTACTAATACTAAAATTCCTGATACAACAAAATTAAAACATTTAAAACTATTAGCGAAAAAAAAAGTTAAGAAAGAAGAAGAAAAACTAGAAGAAAAAACCCAAATTGAAGAGATTGATAAAGAAGAATTATTTGAGTCAAAAGAAGAGCAATTTGATGAAGATATGGCTAGATTAACCTCTGTTGCTGACGACATAAAATATAAGGAAGAAGTGTTTGAAGAAGAAAAAGTATTAAAAAGAGACGATAGAGAAAGGGAAGA
>Ga0209427_10006670_pt1 | contig 13129 bp, 13 predicted proteins | sample DeeMarSWOR136_30_FD_187465 | JGI IMG/M metagenome (GOLD analysis project Ga0209427, IMG submission 187465) | Marine sediment microbial communities from White Oak River estuary, North Carolina - WOR-1-36_30 (SPAdes) (version 2) | ecosystem: Environmental > Aquatic > Marine > Intertidal zone >... | reverse complement strand
CCTACCCCGCCACTTCTCCTCGATCTCCTTCCAGTCGACCATGCATTCTACCCTCTAATCCAATCGTAAGTCAATTGCGATGAGAATAAAGGTTGTGAGTAAAAATTGTTACGTATTTCAGAGGTTTTTCCATCCACGGAAGGTTACGGGGCAGCACACCCGGATCCCATGGATCTGGATCCTATAAATCCTCGAATAGCGTCTCATCAAGTGCGAGCTCGAAATTGAAACCCATGGACGTCCCAGACAATCCTGATCTAGATCGGCTGGTCAAAGATGCTGCTCGATCCATTGAGGGGGACCTCATCGCACTGGCATACTCGTCGGAGCGTGAGGGGAATCTCAGGATACTGGCCGTAGTCGAGGAGTTCAGTAGAGACTTCACGAGGAGAGCCAAGAGGATCGACGGTTATGAAACCGTCCTGCTCTTGGTCGATAGGGTGCTCTTCGAGTCAGATGTCAAGGAGTCGAGTCTGCTGGAGATCGGGGCCTCGATCCTTCTCCTACCACACAGGACTCTCCTTGGCGAGGAATACCTGGCCCGCTGTGAGCGGGAGTACAGAAAGAGGAAGGTGCGCGACTCTATCAGTGCTCTGGTGCTCGACCACCCGGAGCTCTCGCGCGAGTTCGTCATCGATGAGAGGTACTTCCTCCACGATGTCGCCTCGAAGGCCTCTCGTATCTTCAATGGGGCCGGGGTCGCCATGTTAGCTGAGAGGTCAGAGGGCCTCATGGATGGCTATCGGAGCACCCTCAAGGATCTGGAGCACGATGGAGTGGTCAGATACGTAGACTCATGCAGAGTCGCGATTGATACTGGTTTCATTGACTCCGTGTCGAGACAGGGTCTCATGCTTCCAGCGCCATTGGTGGAAGCCCAGAGTCAGTTGAGTCGCCTGGTGGGTCTCGGTCTGAAGGGCCTAATGGAGCTCTTACAGCCGCTCCCCGGCACTCAGGCGTGGGTCCCAGCCCCGGTGAAGCTCGACCATCTGAACCCAGATCGGTTCCTCCTATTTTCCACCGCTGCAGGGTTCACATCCCTCTCGGATACGACGCGACTCGAGGATGTAGTTGTGAGGCTCTTCCCGTCCGCGAAGAAAGGAGAGATATCCACGGAGAGGTTGGGGGGCGCCCTGAACGAGGTCTACCTGCTCTCGGGAGGTGAAGTGTCCGATTGGAGGGTAGTGCTGAAGTGCTTCCCCACCTGGGTGGACCTCAAATGGGCCCCACTGGCTCTCTGGACACTGGGAACCCAGAACTTCGCCATCCAGGGTAGGATGAGGATGGAGAGGGAGTGCGCGACGACGAGCCTTCTCAGCAGGGAGGGCATCGCAGTACCAGAGATCCTGTACACCGACTTCCAAGAGAGGCTCATACTCAAGGAGTACATCGAGGGCGTGGACATGGTCAGCCACCTGAAGTCCGCCTTCAGGCGTGGTGAGCCAGATAAGACAGAATCCGAGCTGTTCAGGATGGCAGGTGAATTGGTGGCTGCGGTCCACGGCATAGGGCACACCCTGGGAGACTGCAAGCCGGCAAACTTCATAGTGGCCGACGACGGCCTCCATGTCGTAGATCTGGAGCAAGGAGCGAGGGGCGGCGACCGGGCCTGGGACCTCGCGGAGTTCCTGCTCTTCTCAGGCCACTACTTTGGGCCTCTCGACCCCCTCTCTGGCGTCTCAGAATTGGCCCATGGTTTCCTGACCGGTTACATTGACGGAGGAGGGGAGAGAAGACATGTCGCCGAAGCATCAAAAATCAAGTACACGAGGGTCTTCGTGCCCCTCACCCTGCCACAGGTGATATACACTATAGCAAAGGTCTGCAAGGCCATCGGCGCGGGCTAGCCGGGGAAAACCTTGATAGCTTCGAAGATATCTTACACCGATTCCCTTTATGCCCCGACGTCGCTTCTGCCTCCCTAGCAGATGTGAGGTTTCTCCCCTCTCCCACCGACTATCCCGGTGCGTCTAATGTGCTGACCCTGTCTACTGGTATAACGTGGTGAAATAATGTTGGTGCTCAGTCATTCTAGGACTGCTCTTATCCTACGTACGCCTGCGGAGATTCCTTCTTCCTTTATAATCTTGAATCGACCAAGCTGACCTGTGTTCTTAACGTGTGGACCACTGCACAGCTCCATAGAGAAATCGCCAATCGAGTATACGGATACCTTTTCCTCGTATTTTCCCTCGAACACTGCCTGGCTCCCCATCCTTATCGCCTCATCTAACGTGGTCTCGATCCTCTTGACAGGGAGAGCCTCATTGATCTTCCCGTTCACTATTTCCTCTACGTCCTTTATCTCCTGATCAGTTAGCTTTCTGTCGAAGTTGAAGTCGAACCTTAGGCGCTTGTGTGTTATGTTTGATCCCTTCTGGGCGATGTCTTTCCCTAGGACTCGTCTCAGCGCCTCGTTTAGTAGGTGTGTCGCTGTGTGAAGCCTCACCGTCGCCTCAGACGTGTCGGCTAGGCCGCTGCCAAACCTCTTATCGGCGCCCGCTCTGGACACCTTCTGGTGCTTCTCGAACTCCTCGTAAAAACCGTCTACGTCGACGAAAATGCTGTTTTCCTTACCTAGCTCCTTTGTGATCTCGATCGGGAAGCCGAAGCTCTGGTAGAGTAGGAACGCGTCCTTGCCGTCTATCTTCTTCTTGTTTCTGGCTATCCTATTGAACCTGTTCAGACCTCTTGCCAGCGTGTTGTTAAACTTCTTGTACTCCTTTTCCAGCTCGGTTACAATGAAGTCCTCGTTCGACTTCAGGTGAGGGTAGTCTTCAACGTAGGTCTCTATTGTAATCCGAGATAGCTCGCTCAGGAACTCGTCTTCTATGCCTAGGAGTCTTCCGTGTCTGATGGCTCCCCTGATGACCCTCCTCAGGACGTAACCCTGCTCCACGTTCAAGGGAACAATTCCCTCTGCGAGGAGGAAAGTAGCCGCACGGGAATGGTCGCATATTATCCTGACGCTTCTAACCTGGTTTTCAGAGATCCCTTCTATGCCTGCTAGCTCTTTGATTCCATTAACTAGGGGGACGAAGTTCTCGATCTCGTATACGTTATCTTTTCCCTGTAAAACCGCGACCGTCCGCTCGACTCCCATCCCCGTGTCAACGTTCTTCTGTTCCAGCAGCTCATACTCTCCGTCCGGGGTCCTGTTGTACTCCATGAAGACGTTGTTCCATATCTCGTTGTATTTTCCGCAGGAGCAGCCGGGCTTGCACTCGCTTCCACACGGCTCCCTGGCAGTGTCGTAAAATATCTCCGTGTCGGGTCCACAAGGCCCCGTGCTACCTATGGGTCCCCACCAGTTGTCCTTTCTAGGTAGATAGAATATTCTATCCTTCGGGATTCCGTGTTCTTCCCATATTCTCGCGCTCTCCGTGTCCCTGGGTGCTTTCTCGTCTCCTGCGAAGACTGAGACGAAGAGCTTTCCATCGTCTATGTTGAGCCATTCCTTGCCCGTGAGGAACTCGTAGCTCCACCGGATGGACTCCTCCTTGAAGTAGTCTCCCAGGGACCAGTTCCCCAGCATCTCGAAGAAGCTCAGGTGAAAGCTGTCCCCCACCTCATCGATGTCGCTGGTCCTGAGGCATTTCTGAACGTTCACAAGCCTTTTACCACTCGGATGCGGTTGGCCCATCAGATAAGGTACAAGCGGATGCATCCCGGCCGAGGTGAACAACGCGGTGGGGTCGTTTTCCGGTATGAGAGACGCATTCGGGATGAACTCGTGTCCCTTCTTCTGGAAAAACTCCAAGTATAATGTTTTCAGCTTGTCGGAGTTGATCAATAAAACCACCTATGTCGAGTTTTTAGCTCAGTGAAAGGGTGTCCAGATGATTGGACGAGGCGTGGACTATCCTGTGGCATCTGTGTACGGCTCCTTAAAACTAGTTTAAGGGTTCGATCTAGAAGAAACTTGGGGGAGCGCCTAGCCGAAGAGGGCTCCGAGACCCTGTAGGTCCTCTTCCTCTTCCTTCTCCTCCTCCTTTGGCTGCTCCTCCTCTTCCTCCTCAGCGGCGGGAGCGGCAGCGGCAGGAGCGACAGCGGCAGTGAGCACAGGGGCCTTGAGAGCCTCGTTGATATCGACCTCGGCGAGGGCGGCAACGAGGGCCTTGACCCGGACGTTGTCCGGGCTGATGCCCGCTGCGTTGAGAACGTTGGAGACAGCGTCCTCGCTGATCTCCTTACCTGCGCTGTGGAGCAGCATGGCGGCATACATGTATTCCAAACCTTTCACCTCATTTTGATAGACTTGTCTATCGAACCGTAAACATAGGATTCCAGAACCAGCTTTTAATCTTTCCGTTTTCTGCGGCCTCGGAGGGGGGTGAGAAGGGTTTTATCAGAATTGAGACAACTAGAGGGGGATTATCATGGTTCGGAGAATCAAGAGGAGGCCCCAGGACGATCTGGAGTACACGGTGGACTCCGTTCTGGGCCCTCACGCCGAGCCCGTGGCGAAGGTGAAGACGGGGGAGGTCGTTGAGGTCGAGACGTGGAGTGCCTTATCCAAGGTGACCAACCCCGTCACGGGTCCTATTGAGATCAAGGGAGCCGAGCCCGGGGACACCCTCGTCGTCGAGGTGCTCAGTATTGAGCTCCCGGGAGAGGGGACGACCTCCATCATACCCGGCTTCGGCGCCCTGGAGGGATGGCTCAACCTGATGGAGCCCAGGAGCAAGACGAGCGAGATCAGAGACGGCATGATAAACTACGTGACCGATGGGGGAAAGACCATCCCCCTAAAAGCGGATCCCTTCATAGGGACCATCGGAGTATCCCCGGCCTTCGAGGCGATCACTACCCTCGCCCCAGGCCCCCACGGCGGGAACATGGACTGCCCCGATATTAGGCCCGGGAACAGGTTGATGCTCCCCGTCTTCCAGAAAGGAGCCCTCTTCGGACTGGGAGATGTCCACGCTGTCCAAGGAGACGGGGAGGTATGCGGCGTCGCCGTCGAGGTCGACGCAGTGGTCACCCTCAGGTTCGGGCTGGAGAAAGGCCGGGGGATTGCGTGGCCCAGAATAGAGTCCAAAGAGGAGGTGATGACCGTCGGTAGCGCCCGGCCACTGGAGGACGCCGCCCGCCACGCCTTCCGTGAGATGGTAAACTGGATGGTCTCCGAGCACGGCTGGGCCCGCGACGACGCCTACATGTTTCTCAGTCTCGCCGCGAGGGCCCGCATAGCCCAGATAGTGGACCCCCTCTACACCGTGGTGGTAAAGCTTAAGAAGAGCCACCTCTCAGAGGGTTGAAGTAATGTCTGCTGTAGAACATACCTGTCCGAAGTGCGGCAGCAAGATGGTAGAGGGTAGGATGAAGATCTCCGTGGATCGACTCACCTCCCAGGCGGTGAGCCCCTTCAACATGGGCCTGCCCACGACTGGGATGCCAAACATCTCTGGCGAGGTGGGTGAGGGCCCCTTCTGGGAGGAGAAGACCGGGGAGAAGAAGGGCTTCATCTTCAAGAGCGACGAGAAAAAGAAGATGAGCCTCCGGGGCTACCGCTGCACGCTGTGCAACTACATCGAGATCTATGCGAAGGATTAGACGAACCTGAAGTCAATCATTGGGGCCCTCCTCCAACCCTAAACACTACAATTGTTGAAATCAGAATATATTCTGAGGGTAACTGTTTCAGACTCATGGGCTGAATCGCGGCTTCCATAATTTTTTAGAACGCTTATATATCCGATCGATCCAATCACGTTGGTCAATTTGAGCGTTAACGCCTTCCGGAACAGGGACGTTGTGAGCGTTAAGGACTTCTCAAGGGACGAGCTGGATGCCCTTTTCAAGACCGCCTCCGATGTGGAGGCCAATCCCGGCGATTACCGGGACGTATTCCCCGATAAAAGGGTCGCCCTCCTCTTCTCGGAGCCATCCACCAGGACCTACGGGAGCTTCGAGGCCTCCGCCACCAACCTGGGCTGCAAGATTCTGTCCAACAGGGACCCGGCTGCCACATCCTTCGCCAAGGGGGAGACGCTCCACGACACGATCAGGATGATCGAGAGCTACGACACCGACTGCATCGTCATGAGAGACAAGAGGTGGGGGTCTTCGAGGTACGCTGCTGAGGTCACCGAGCTGCCCGTGATAAGCGGGGGAAGCGGTAGCCGGGAGCACCCGACCCAGGCGATGCTCGACTTGTACACGATTCTCAAGAGGCGGGGCCGGCTCGACAACGTTAAGCTGGCTTTCGTCGGTGACCTGAGGTACGGCAGGACCTGCTCCTCCCTCAGCTACGGCCTCGGCAAGTATGACGGCGTAGAGCTTGTCTTCGTGGCTCCCCCGATACTCCAGGTCCGCAGGGAGGTCGAGATCCACCTCCAGCAGGTGGGGGTGCCCTACACCAAGACCTCCAATCTGGGCGAGGCCATCGAAGACATGGACGTCCTCTACGTGACGAGGGTTCAGAAGGAGAGGTTCCCGGACCCCACGGACTTCGAGAGGATTAGGGGCTCCTACGTCGTAGACATGGAGCTGGTGAGGAGGGGCAAGCCGGGGCTGGGGGTCATGCACCCGCTGCCGCGCGTCGACGAGCTTTCTCCGGAGATCGACAGGACGGAGCACTGCTGGTACTTCGAGCAGGCCGCCAACGGGATCCCGATAAGGACTGCCCTCCTCTACCTCGTGCTGGGTGATTGAGATGGAGAACCAACTGCTGGTCAGGAAGATCGACCACGGTACTGTCATCGACCACATCCCGGCCTGGAGGGCCGAGAACGTCCTGAAGCTGCTGGACCTGGAGAAGATCAGGGGCATGCCCGACGTCTCCCTGGTCTCCTTGAACAACGTGCTGAGCAAGAAGTACGGGAGGAAGGACGTCATCAAGCTGAACCACTACCATCTCGAGGAGGGGGACGCGGACCTCGTCTGCCTCGTCTTCCCTATGGTGAGCGTGAACTACATCGAGGACTGGGAGCCCACCAAGTACAAGCCCCGGGTGCCGGAGAGGGTCTTGGGTAGGATCAGGTGCCCGGAGGTGAGCTGCATCACCAACTCCCCGAGGGAGCCCATCGTCTCAACCTTCAGCGTGCTGCGCGAGTTCAACGCCCTCCAGTGCGAATACTGCGACTCACTCCTAGACTTCAGCGAGATGCCCAACTACGTAAAGACAACCTAGCTCCACATACTTTCAACGGGGAGTATTTCACCCCTATAAGGGTGAGAATGGACTCCGGTCATGCACCGCTGGTCGTGGCCGGTTGGCTCACACATGTTTAATAAAATCGATGCTCAGTTAGTATCAGTGGAAGCCTTGGATCTTAATAGCTTACTCATACCGGGATTGATCATCGTCTTCATCAGCCTGGTTGCGATCTACCTCGCCTACCTATTCAACAGGCTGGTGAGGTTCAGGAACGCGGCTGAGGCCAATCTAGGCCAGATAAGGGTCGCGCTGAAGAAGAGGCTCGACATGATAGAGCAGCTATTGGGCGCCGTCAGGGGTTACGTCCGCCACGAGAGGGGGGTCTTCGAGGGCCTCGCCTCGATGCGGGCGAAGGTGTTCGAGGCGGGAGCTGGGGGGCTCAGGGATATCGACCGCGAGAGCCGCAGCATAGCTGGGGGAGTCATCGCAGTTGCTGAGGCCTACCCCGAGCTGAAGGCGAACGAGACGGTGAAGAAGCTGATGGACGCCATCGTGAGCGTTGAGGATGAGATAGCCCGCCACAGGTACACCTACAACAATATAGTCCAGTCCCTCAACACTATGGTGGACACCATTCCCTCGAACGTCGTCGCCGGGAGCGCCGGCATAGGCAAGCTGGAGTACCTCCAGTTCGAGGAAGAGGTTGAGATAAGGCCCGACCTTGCGGGGATTGCAGAGGATTGACCGAGAGAAGACAGGTACTGACCCTGGTCATCATCACGCTGGTGATCGGGGTAGCAGCCGTCGCCCTAGTGGGCTTCGGAAGACCGATCGGGGGAGGAGACGCCTTCGTCGAGGAGTACAAAGCCACTTTCTACCCGGACGGGACCCTCGAAGAGGAGTACACCTACAACCTCAGGGTGACGCGGTTCAAGTTCCTCTTCAGGACCTGGGTGGCGCCCCTCTCTACGACCAACCCGGGCTACCAGTACATCGAGCCCCTGGACATAGACGCGGCGCCGGGTGCCGTGGGGTACTACAAGGATCAGTGGGGCTCTGTGTACGTCGAGGCGCCCCATCAAAACGATCCCAAGATAGTCGGCGACATAAGGTCCCTAGCCCTCACGAACGAGGTTGGCTCATACAACCCGGACACCTACAGTGCGGGAACATACAGGGTGGGCTTCACCTTCGACGTCCATCCTCCCCTTGAGGCCGACGACGACATCGGCCACCTGAACCTGATGTTCGCAAGCGACCACCTCCCCTACAGGAAGGTCACTCTGGTCTTCGAGGACGCCGATTACATCGAGAGGCTCTACCCCCACCCCCCGATGTTCAGGGTGAGCAACCAGGGGGACATGATCGTCGTTGAGGGCTCCTCCGGGGAGGACGAGCTCATCGAGGTGGAGATGCTCATCGACCTGGACGCCCTGGACGGCCTGGACGGGTTCCAGAGCAGGGTTGAGAACGTCAGGGCGAAGACGGTGAACGCCAACAGGGCGACCTCCATCCAGTACTACGCCGCTGTCGCCCTGGGCTACGGCGTGAGGGGGCTCGCTCTTCTGATGCCACTCCTTCTCTACGCCGTCTACAGCATCTACGGCAGGGAGGAGGAGTACACGGTGCCGGACTACCTCAGCTACGTACCCAACAGGGACAGGAAGCCCTGGGTGGTGAATCAGATATTCAAGGGGGGAGCCCTGGACTACGACGACGACGGGTTCTATGCCACGCTGCTGGACCTCAACATGCGGGGGAAGATCAGGATAGAGACTAAGCCAGGCGGACTCCTAATCCACCTCACAAACCCCGAGGTCGAGGACGTCTACGAGAGGAGGGTCATCGGCTTCCTCCAGATGCTCGACAGGGACGGCGTGGTCGACACCGACAAGCTGGACGACCTGACCACTCAGATCAAGGAGGGGGACGCAACCGCGGGTTCCCTGGCATTCTCAGCCCGCAACGCCCTTGTGAGGCTCACCACTGAGATAGACAGGGATGTGTCCTCCGAGTTCGTGGAGGGAGGAAGGGGGAGGATCATGCCCCTCATGGCCGTCTCCGTGGTCACCCTTATGGCGTGCATAGGGCTTCTGGTGGCAGCGTCCTTCGCGGCCTCAATCATCCTGCCCACGCTGCTCATCTCCTTCGTCCCCATCATCCAGTGCGTCGTTGCCCTCGTCTTCCCCCCGGAGCTCTTCGGCAGGTGGAGGGGCCTCGGCTACCAGGAGAAGCTGGAGTGGGATGCCTTCAGGAGGCACCTCTCGGACCTCTCTCAGCTCAGGAAGTATTCCCCTGAGGACCTCTCCATGTGGGGGGAGTGGCTGGTCTACGGCACCGCCCTCGGCGTCGGGGACAAAGTGGTCAAGGCCCTGAGCGAGCTCAATGTCAACCTCCCGGAGGCCGTCTACTTCAACAGCTTCCCCGTCTTCTTCCACCCCTTCATCGTCGCCAGCGCCCCCAGCAGAAGCAGTGGAGGCAGGGGAGGCTTCGGAGGCGGTGGAGGAGGCTTCGGAGGCGGCGGGGGCTTCGGCGGCGGGGGAGCCGGAGTCCGATAGGGGAGTTCATCTCCCCAGCCATCGGACCTCATGGATTTAATAATACCTGAACCCACGTTAGCGGAGGTATAGTTTTGAGAAACAGGGTCAAGCGGAAGCTTGCTGAGGGCGGGGTCGCCTTGGGCGCTTGGATGTCCCTCCTGAACGAGAAGGCCTCGAGGACGGTGGCTGCCTCGGGCCTGGACTGGGTTCTCTACGACACGGAGCACGACTCGCCCAGCATAGAGACCGTGGACCGCCTGGTGAGGGCGGTGGGCACAGACGGGGCCCTCCCCATTGTCCGAGTGGTGTGGAACGATATCAACGCCATCAAAAAGGCCTTGGACACCGGAGCTTGGGGCGTCGTCGTGCCCTGGGTGAACACAGCCGAGGAGGCGGAGAGGGCCGTCACCTACACGAGGTACGCCCCTGAGGGGCTGAGGGGCTGCGCCGCCGGGAGGCCAGCCTCGGCCTGGGGCCTCACGTCTAGGGAGTACATGGACGTGGCCAACGACGAGGTCATGGTGATAGCTCAGATAGAGACGAGGAAGGCCGTCGAGAACATCGAGGCCATCGTCTCAGTGGAGGGGGTCAACGCCACGTTTATCGGACCCTCAGACCTGTCTGCCTCCTACGGCGTCAGGGGGGAGTTCTGGCACCCGAAGGTGCTGGAGGCCATGGAGAGGGTCGTCGAAGCCTGCGACTCCGCCGGGATAGCCCCGGGGATCGCCTTCGCGAGGGACCTCGACCACCACAGGGAGCTCATCGAGTCGGGCTTCAGGTTTATCGGCGTGGGCGGCGACGCCTCCTTCCTTTCCTTCGGCTGCCGGCAGACACTAGCCCACATCATGGGCGGATAGACGGGGAGACACCAACTCCCCCATCCTCTTTTCAGTCATCATCTCTCCGGGGAGGTCACTTCAAAGGACTGATAATAGAAGGTTAATTATGGGGGTTGTGCGATCCTGTAAGCATCTCTGGGGATCGCTTTGAGCCACGTTAAGAGCCCAGTTCTCGTCGGCGTCGTCCTTGCGGTGGGCGCCGTGATGGTCGTCCTGCATGTGGAGGGGATCGCCTTCTCAGTCGCCTCACTCCTCCTCGGGTTCCTAGTGGTCATCCTGGTAAGCGAGCCCATGGTCGAGGGGCTGAGGGAGTTCAGCGTCGAGACGGGCCTCTCGCCCCACGTCACGGGAATCGTTTCAAGCCTCGCCTCGAACCTTCCCGAAGGGGTGATGACCTTCTTCATGGTTCTCTCACCTCAGCTCAGGGAGGTGGCGATTCTCACAGTGATGCTAGCTTCGGCCTTCAACGGCCTCCTCCTAGGTGTGCTGGTCATCATGCTCACGTACAGGGGAGGGGCCATCAGCCTACCGAAGGAGGCCATGGAGCATGACATAGAGATAATGAGGATCGCCATCGCCCTCTGCGGGATTGTCTTCGGAGCCGGCGTTATACTGAACCTCTTCAGCACCAACCAGGGGACGATCCTCCCAGTGGAGGTCCCGGTCTTCCTACTCCTCGCCTACATCAGCTACCTCTACTTCATCTCCCGCCGACCAGACGTCGCCGAACGTAAAGGTGCTGAAGACGGTTACCCCAAGGCCCGCGAGGAACATGGATCCACGGTGCACAAGAGAAGCTGGGTCACGCCCATTCTCCTCGGACTCGTCGGAATACTCATCGCCGCGGAGCTAATCTCGGGCTCCTCCGAGTATTTGGTGCACAGGTTCGACCTGCACGTGGTCATCGCCGCCACACTAATAGGCCTCGCCAGCACCGTCCCTGAGCACGGTATAGCCCTCATAGGGGCCAGAAAGGGCCACGTCGAGATGGGTGTCTCAAACCTACTCTCGGGGATAACACAGAGCATCATGCTTATCTTCCCCCTTCTGGCGCTGATCGTGCCCGTGCACCTGGACGGCTACGTCATCTACCAGTTCCTCGCGATCGCGGCCACTCTCTGGATTGTGAAGAAGTCCATCATAGACGACCACAGGCTCACCCTGGACGAGGGCTTCTCTATAATCCTCATCCACACCCTGGGCATTCTTCTCTTCGACGAGCTGAGCCTGCTCCTATAGGCCTCATCCCCTTAATTTTCAGGGGCCATCTGATTTATACCGGAAAGGATACTTATAGGTGAAATTTCAGGTAAGTGACGCATTCACGGGGTCTGAGGTTCTTCCCATGGACGGAGAGGAGAGTAGGAGGTTCGCCCTGATCGGGCTCTCGGTCTTCGCCCTAGACAAGTTGGTTACCTCCCTCATCAACGTGCTTGGCCTCAGGGAGCTCCGATTCCTCTTCGTTGACACGGTCACCCTGACCACCATTGTCTCCAACTGGGCTCTCCCCCTGATTGTGGTCTTCCTCGTCGAGGGCAGGGGATGGGACACCCTCGGTCTTCAGATAAGAAGGGAGAGATACACACTGTACTCAGTGCTGGCCCTGGTCGGGCTGGTCCTGCCCGCGCTGTTCCTCGGCTTCGACGGGGCCCTGGTCGTTGAGCTGGCCGAGCAGCTCGCATATATTGGGCTGGCGGAGGAGTTCTTCTTCCGGGGCTACCTGATGACCAGGTTCTGTGACTGGCTTGGGGGCGCTAAGGGGCTCCTGCTCAACGGCGTAGTCTTCAGCCTAGCCCACGTCGTCTCCTTGGTATCCAGGTACGGGCTCGCCTACCCTGCCTGGGAGGCCACGATGGGGCTCCAGACGCTCGCCGGCGGCCTTCTGCTGGGCTACATCTACCTGAGGTCCGGGGACATCGTCCCCTGCTCTATACTCCACATCTCAATGAACGCCTATCTATCTAGACTGGGCTAAGCTGTAAAGTATAGCTATGCGGTCAGAGCCCTCTGCCCAACCTCTCCGCGTCCTCCCTGATCTTCCCAAGCTCCTCCTCCGTGGGCTTCCCCCTGATGTCGCCCATCGGTCCCTTAGTGCTTCCCTCCTCCCAGCCGTGGAACTCGCCGAGGACGTACCACTCCCCGAGCACCGTGAAGCCAACGTGCTCGAAGAACTGGGCGGCGTACTTGCCCGCAGGGGTGGCCTCGTCGATCCCGGTGTGGGGTCCGGAGTAGGTGCAGAAGACGAGGGCGCTCTTCCCCGGGACCTTGGGGCAGCCGATCTTCACCCGACCCTCTCTGCTGTACCTGTTCATCCTCGCCTTGAGGAAGTCGACCATCGGCCCGGGCGGGTGCCAAGAGTACGAGGGAAAGCCGACGCAGACGAGGTCGTAGTCGAAGTAGTCTAGTTCCTCCGCGGCCTCTGTCCTCATAACTGAGACGCCGAGCCCCGCGCCCACCAGACCGTCCCTGATGGCGTGGGCCACCTTCTCGGTGTTCCCACTCTTGGACCAATAGACTATGACTGCCTTCTTACTCAACGCAAGCACCAAGTGAAAGATAATACACTAGGAACTAAGCTGTTAACTTATAAGGGCGAAGATGGATTATGGCGCTGTTTTTATTGGCTTGTCCTACTGGAGTTCCTTTGT
>Ga0209427_10006669_pt1 | contig 13131 bp, 9 predicted proteins | sample DeeMarSWOR136_30_FD_187465 | JGI IMG/M metagenome (GOLD analysis project Ga0209427, IMG submission 187465) | Marine sediment microbial communities from White Oak River estuary, North Carolina - WOR-1-36_30 (SPAdes) (version 2) | ecosystem: Environmental > Aquatic > Marine > Intertidal zone >... | reverse complement strand
ATGCCGCCGTTGTCCAATCGGCGATATTAAATTTAGCTACATCCACGTAAGATTTCAATAATCTATTAAATTCATTTTGTTTCTTTTTTAAATTCACCTGAAGCGGGGGAGTAAGTTTAATTGATTTAAAATGATCACGTTTTAGTTCTGCCAATCTAAATGTTGCTTGAGCTGCAAAATAATCGTCAGCAAATTCTCCAGCAGCCTTAAGTTGATTATATTTATCTAAAAGCGTTTGGTATTCAATATTTGCTTGCTGTTTCATGTTTTTCAGTTCATAGGAATGACCAACTTTAAATCTGGCTTCTAAAATATTTTCATTGTCATTTGGATATTTTGCAAGATACTTTTTAAAGGTTTCCGCCATAGAAAACCAGTCTTTCGCTTTTTCATAAGCTAAGGCTGCATTATAAAGTGCAGCAGAACCTTCAAGAGTATCGGGAGTTAATTCATGCAACAAGACATAATCTTTTGCTCCTAAGTGATATTGTTCCAATTTATCTCGCAATAAAGCAGCTCGATAAATCGCTTCTTTGGCATGTTCTGAATGAGGATATTTTTTGTAGAAGTTTTCAAAATTTGTAGCTGCTCTATTGAATTGTTTGGCTTCCTCAAACTGAATTGCCGATTCGAATAATGAGGCTTCAGCAATCTGAGGATCTGATGATCTCATTGCAGCTTGTTCAAATTTGAATGCTGCTAATCTATTTTCACCTTTCGATTTAAGTTCTTCACCAATTTTAAACGATGTTGAAGCTAACATTTTGTTGCTTCTATCTACAATATCTGAAGAGTCAGGCTTTTCTTTGATTAAAAGTGAAGCTAACACTTCAGTATTTTTGAACTTCCCTTGTTTAAAACTAATTTGGGCTAATAAATTAAGGCCGTTGATCTTATGTTCGCTTCCTCGATTATATTTGATGATTGAGACTAATGCCGACCTGGCATATTTTTCAGCCATTGGATACATATTTTTTTGATAGAAAATTTCTGCCAATTTTAGTTTGATTTCTGGCTCCTTATGTGATTTGGGGAGCCATTTGAGAAAATCATTACAAGCATTAATCAAATTTTTAAGGTCTTCATTTTCTTCGATTGATATATTGCTGTCCTGCCAGGCAGTATTAGATTGTTTAAGGAGTTGATCGTAACAAATGATGTGGTTATAGCCGGCATCTTCCTGTAATTCATTTTCGGGGAAATTAAATACAAAACTCTTATATGTATCTGCAGCTTTTTTATATTCAGACATATTATAATAACATTCTGCTAAGCAGTAGTGTACATGATCAGATCGTTCATCTTCTCTATATATCTTTAAGAAATATGAGTATTTTGCCGCCGCCTCGTTATAATTCTTGGTTGCAAATAGACTGTCAGCAGTATTAAGCAATGGGGTAGCAATTTTATAATCAATTTTCGTTAGCAAAGAGTCAAAGAATGCTAAATCTTTTTGATTTTTGTGTAATTGCGACCATTTGCTTTTAGGACCACAATAAGCAATAATCTGATCATGCAATTTATAAGCTTTGTTCATATCTCCCGATTTTTCATAACTTTCCCAAAATAAGGCAAAAATTTCAGGTAATTTTTCATAAAAAGGAAATTTAGTTAAAAGCAAATTTAGAGCATCTATCGCATCTTCATAAAAATCACGCTTTATATAGATTTTGCCTAATTTATGAAGAAGTGAAGGCGTGTAAGTTGATCCACCGGTATTTTCGATAAAACTAAATAATTTGGAGGCGCCACCAAAGTCACTGAAACTTAAGGTAATATACTCCATTATCTCTTCTTTCAATTGAACCTGAGATTTACCTAACAACTCTGAATTGAGATTTTCCATAAATTTGATGTCGTTTAAAAGGTAATAAAAGGTACTTATCGCATCAGAGTAATTGTTCATTCGGTAGTGGCACCAGGCGATTTTGTATAATGCCATGGCAAAAAATGGACTTTGCCAGGATTCTAAAATTTGCTGATAAGCTTGAATTGCTTTTTCATAATTACCTTCATCAAAATAACATTCACCTACTCTAAATAATACGTCAGCAAGATAAGAACTATCAGGATATTCAATAATGAGTCTTTCAAATAGTTTCTTGGAGCTATCTTTTTGGCCTATCTCAAATAGACAGATTGCAGTTCGATATAACACTTTGTTAATGTAAGGAACATGAGGATATTTCTCTAATAATTGTTGATTAATACTCAGTGTCTCTTCAAAAGTTAATAACGGTTCAGAAGGTTCGCTTTCTAACTTGCCACTTTCAAAAAGTTGTAACTGAAGATCATACTTCATCATTGCTAACTCAAACTGTAACTTTTCTCTTTGAATTTCCCATTCAGAAAGTTGAAACAGTAAGTCAGGTAAAAAAGCAGAATCAGCAAAAGCTGTGACTGCATTTCGTGCACACTGAGTTGCATAATCTACATTTTTTATTTCTTCGATAAGATGATAGTACAGTGTTTTTTCATCTTTGTTGTCCCTGTTCTGCGGACTAAGTTGTCCTGATAACTGGTTAGATGCAAAAATTAATTGAATGATGAAAATCACAACAAAAATAACATAAAATCGATTAATATTAGTTGCCCGCCAATAGGAGTCTTTCATAGATACTCCCCCAAAAAATTTAATTTTTTATTTCTTGGCAATGTCTCACCTCAGTTTTAGATCAATCTCATTAAAAAAAAGGAGGCTGTTATCTGATTTGAGTTAACAATTAAATGTATCAATTAATCTTTGCAAAAATTGTTCCAAGATGTTGAATTGTATAATTTTGTCAGTAATTTATGTAAATAACTTCATTTAATATAAGTGTATTATTATTAAAAGTCAAGTAAAAAGAAGAAAATAATCATAATAATTTATAATTAATCAGTTATTAATGTATATTTCAAAATATAAGTATAATTAAAATATAATAATAATCTATGTATAGTAAAATAATGTATTATATTCATTTCAAAATTGAAAGAGGGTTCATATTTGTAAATTTATTAAATAATAACTTGACATTGTTACACGAATTTATCTTTGTTGACTTTTTAATGGTTATTAATTGTGGGTTATCAATAGACATAGATAACTAAAATTGACTTATTTTGAGACGTTATCAATTTTTTGTTGACATTCGATGCATTATTCAATATATTTCACTAAGCATTAAACAATATTTTTAATAGTCAATTCTTACAGTACGAATCAATAGTTCAATTTTTGAAGGAAACAATCTACAGGGTTTCTTAGTTTATATTTCGGTTGCATTTATATTAAGGAGTAGCTATCCATGAAAACGGCAAAAATATATTTTGGCTTATACGTTTTAATAATATTTATTTTTGGATGTAGCGGTTCTAAAAAGTTAATGACCGAAAGCAAGGAATCGCCGGCTGATGAAAAAAATACTGGAATAATTAATGAATTTTTTGATCCACTTATTCTGGATGAGGAGGATTTAAAAATTAAGAAGACAATATCTGTTGAATCAAAATCTGACCAAATGGATGATGTTCTCTCTCAGTCTGCTATTGATCAGCAGAGATCTGAATCGGTCACCGGTTTTCGAGTACAGATATGTGCAGTTTCTGATGAAGAGGGCGCAAGACAGATTCATAGAGACGCGATTCTAAAATTTCTTGATGAAGAGGTATATTTGATATATGATAGCCCTTATTATAAGGTACGTGTTGGTAATTGTCTCACCCGCTATGAAGCAGATAAACTTCAACAACTCGCCATTGAGAAAGGTTTTGATGATGCATGGGTGGTACGGACAAAGATAAAGCCTAACTCCACTGATGATTCTTCTAGAAATGTAAGAAACAAGCCCCCAAATTAGTGACATTGTTGAAAAATCACGTTTAATGGGAATTCAAAGAACATAACATCAATATTTACATTTTTAATATTCTCAAAAATGGACTAAATCAATCTCATCATTGATTTTGAAAGTATAACAAGAATCAAAGAAAGTGTAAAATGGCAAATTTTTGAAATGGAATTAAACCTTTTATTAAATAATTTGGAATTTCTTACCGCTATTTACATGAAATAATAAAAAATATTTACTTTGAATGATTTTTTATTTGGAAAATAGTAAAAAATTTATTAAATTAAAGGTTATATTTTTTAGGAGAAATATTGGATGTCTGGTCATTCCAAATGGAGTACAATAAAGCGTAAAAAAGCCAAAACTGATGCTCAACGAGGTAAGATTTTCACGAAACTAATCAAAGAGATTACTGTTGCCGCAAGGATGGGAGGGAGTGACGAAAGCGCTAATTCTGCCTTAAGATCAGCGATCGCTGCTGCGAAAGTGGCAAATATGCCTGCTGCAAATATTGAAAGGGCAATTAAACGTGGTACAGGGGAACTTCCCGGCGTTTTTTATGAAAATGTTATCTATGAGGGATATGGTCCTGGTGGGACTGCACTTCTTATCGATGTTCTTACAGACAATAAAAATCGGACAGTATCAGAAATTCGCCACATTCTTTCAAAACATAATGGGAACCTTGGTGAATCCGGTTGTGTAGCCTGGATTTTTGATAAGAAGGGGGTCGTTACCGTTAATTCTAACAACGTTTCTGAGGATGAATTATTGGAACTAATGCTCGAATCTGGTGCTGATGATATGCGAAGAGAAGAGGATGTATTTGAAATTGTTTCACAACCACATACATTTGAAAATGTAAAAAGAGTTTTAAGTGACCACAATATCCAATTCGAATCGGCTGAAATTACCATGCATCCTAAAAATACGGTGAAAGTAAAAGAGAAAGAGGCAGAGCAGTTGCTGAAATTAATGGATGCATTAGAAGAACATGAGGATATTAATCATATTTATTCTAATTTCGATATCGATTCCGAGCTGTTGGAAAAATTTCAATAATCGTAGTTAAGAAAGCATTGATCATGGTTATCCTCGGGGTGGATCCGGGTATTCAGAACACGGGTTTTGCTGTTTTACATGGTGAGCTAAGAATTAACAGAATAATAGAATATGGACTTATAAAAACTGATAATTCTCAGTCATTTGATTTAAGGCTTAAAACGATATTCGACCAATTAAGTGATATACTTAATCAATATCAGCCTGAAGCAGTTGCTCTGGAAGAAATTTTTTTTTCGCGTAACGTCAAAGTTGCCCTTAAAATGGGACATGTGCGAGGGATTACGCTTTTGGCAGCAGCAAATTGTCAAATTCCAATTGCTGAATATTCACCAAGAGAGATAAAACAGGCTGTTACTGGAAATGGGAATGCTTCAAAATATCAGGTACAACAGATGATTGGTCGATTGTTAGAACTACCATTACCACCATCGACGTTTGATATTACCGATGCAATGGCTGTGGCTTATTGTCATAGTCAACGGATGATTTCAGAGATGCAGATTGGCACCTAAATGATTTATTAAATATTTTTTAAAAAGATGTTTTTGAAAATACTTCAGTTATCCTTATCTTTGTGATGCTGGCTTGCCATGTTAGAAAAAAATGAAAACGATTAGCTGGAAGATGGAATGATCAATTTTTTGCAGGGCGTTATTGTTGAAAAATCTCCAACAAAATTAATCATAGATGTAAACGGAATCGGTTATGAGGTAAATATAACTTTACCTTGTTATGAACACCTCGGTTCCGTAGGAGAAGAGACCACAATAATTACCTACCTGCATGTGCGGGAAGATATTTTGCAGTTATTCGGTTTTAAATCGATAGATGAGCGAGAGCTATTTTTACAGCTTATCACTGCGCCTGGAATTGGACCCAGAAAAGCTCAGGTCATTTTATCCAGCGTTTCGGTAGAATATCTACAACAATACATTATTGAAGAGGACTTATCAGCACTTACATCGCTATCTGGGGTAGGGAAAAAAACTGCTCAGCGCCTGATACTGGATTTAAAAGATAAAGTAAAAACATCTGCTAAAATACGAGACCAGTTGCCAACTTCTGGAATGGAATTATCAGAGAGAGAGCGCATAATTGATGAAGCTGTGACAGCATTGATTTCTTTAGGATTTGCAAAGAATAATGCACAAACAGCTATTTATAAAGTTGTTCAACAAAGCAAACAACAACTAATTTTAGAAGAGCTTATTAAGCAAGCATTGCGGTTAATGTAATCCTAAAAGAATTGGACGGCTTAATCGGGTTTTAAGATTTGGCTTGAATTACTTAACATGATTGACAAGGAACGAAAAAGTTACACAAACCCAGATCGTCGCGATGATGAATTTGAATTTGATCGAACAATTCGTCCATTGAGGCTTACAGAGTTTGTTGGACAGGGAAAGGTTAAGAAAAATCTTAACGTTTTTATTCAAGCAGCAAAAGAAAGGGGAGAGGCATTGGATCATGTTCTCTTTTATGGACCTCCTGGTTTGGGAAAAACGACTCTTGCTCACATTATTGCTTATGAACTGAATACCAATGTTAGAATGACTTCTGGGCCGGCACTTGAAAAGCCGGGAGATTTAGCAGGAATCTTAACAAATCTTTCTGATCGTGATGTATTATTTATTGACGAAATTCATCGTCTTAATCATACAATTGAAGAATATCTATATCCAGCTTTAGAAGAGTTTAAATTAGATATTATTATAGACAAAGGTCCTAATGCCCGATCGATTCAGTTGACATTACCTCATTTTACACTGGTGGGTGCAACAACTCGAGCAGGCTTGTTAACATCCCCGCTTAGAGCTCGTTTTGGTGTCGTTAGTCGTTTGGATTATTATGATTCAGATGATTTAGAATTAATAATTAAGCGTTCAGCGAAAATTTTGGGCATAATAATCGATGAAAGGGCTGCCTTAGAAATTGCACATCGATCGCGTGGTACACCCAGAATTGCAAATCGACTTTTACGACGTGTTCGGGATTTTGCTCAGGTGGCAGGTGATGGAACGATTAATTATGAGGTTGCTCTTGATTCACTTCATCAATTGGATGTTGACGAGAAGGGATTGGATGAAATGGATAAAAGAATTCTCATAACAATTATCAATAAATTCAATGGGGGACCAGTTGGTATAAATACTTTAGCTTTAGCTGTAGCGGAAGAAAGTGACACTATAGAGGAAGTTTATGAACCTTTTTTGGTTCAACAAGGTTTTCTAAATCGCACACCGAGAGGGAGGGTCGCAACAGAGCTTGCCTACCAGCATTTTGGCTTTGCTTTTAAGGCCCATGTCCAGGAAAAATTATTTTGAGGGACCAAAAAATGAAACTGTCTGATTTTAAGTATGATCTACCTGAACACTTAATCGCACAGTATCCGATTGAAAAAAGGGACCAGTCCAGGCTCATGGTGTTAGACCGTGAGACGGAAACCATTGAATCAAGAATCTTCTCTGACATCATTGAATATTTGAATCCGGGCGATTGTCTGGTGCTTAATGAAACAAAAGTATTCCCAGCTCGTTTAACGGCAACAAAGGACAAAACAGATGCACAAGTCGAGATTTTTTTGCTTCGAGAATTAGAAAACTACTTGTGGGAAGTATTAGTAAAACCAGCACGGAAAGTTCGAGTTGGTAATCGGCTCACCATCGCAAAAGATTTTGTTTGTGATGTAATCGATAACACTGTTTCAGGGGGTAGAGTGGTCCGATTTAACTATCAGGGAGATTTTTTTGAAAAGGTCGAAAAGCTTGGTAAATCTCCATTACCACCTTATATCAAACGTGAATCTGAAGAATCAGATAAGGAAAGATATCAAACTGTATATGCCAAAGTTCGAGGTGCTGTTGCTGCTCCCACAGCAGGACTTCATTTTACCAAGAAGATGCTTGATAAAATCCAAAAAGAAGATGTGGAAATTGTCTGTGTAGTTCTTCATTTAGGGCTGGGTAGTTTCAGACCGGTGATGGTAGAAGATTTGGGTCGGCATAAAATGGATTCGGAATATTTTGAGATTTCTGAACAAGCTACCGAGAAGATAAATAAAACAATTCGCGAAGGAGGAAATGTCGTTGCAGTCGGAACAAGTACGGTAAGAGTTTTGGAATCTGTAGTTACTTCAGAACGATTTGTTAAACCTATGAAAGGATGGACCGATAAATTTATTTATCCGCCTTATGAAATCAAAATTGTTGATCGGTTGATTACAAACTTTCATTTACCATCCTCTACATTATTGATGTTAGTATCTGCATTCGCCGGTCGTGATTTTATTTTTAGAGCATATCAACAGGCGATCGAAGAAAAATGGCGTTTTTATAGTTACGGCGACGCCATGCTCATTCTTTGAAAAAGGAAAAAGTTGGGTGTTTGGACTATTATTGCTGTGGCTGGGCGTAGTAAACGAGTGGATAGATCAATTAACAGGCAAATTTTAGAAATTAAAGACAACCCACTTCTTGTTCATACATTAAAAAAATTTTGTCAATATACACTCATTGAAAGTATACTTATCTTAGTTCCAGAAGATTGAATGTGGTATGCAAAAGAAAATATCGTTAGTATTAAGCTAATCGAATTTTCAAATCATAAAGATCGACTCAATAATCGTCACTGAAAACCTCAAATATGCCCTTTCATCAATCAGATACCAGCTAATAAAGCAATAAGCTTAAATATTGAAGTTGATTGATCAGTTAGCAATAAATGCTAAGACAATAGGATTTGTTGTACCGGTGATGGATGTCATCTTTTTAATCGAAAATAACGGAATACACAATAATTATGGAAACTAGAGTACGATTTGCCCCAAGTCCAACTGGACACTTACACATTGGTAATGTTAGAACCGCCATTCTGAACTGGTTGTTTGCTAAAAATAGTGGTGGTAAATTTATTTTGCGAATTGAAGACACTGACCTGGAACGGTCTGCTGATAAGTTTATTGATCAAATTTATGAAGATCTGAGATGGTTGGGATTGCTCTGGGATGAAGGTCCAGATATTTCCGGTCCTCATAAATTCTATCGTCAATCGGAACGGCTGGAAATATACAAAGAATACGCACAAAAGCTTCTCGATGAAGGAAAGGCATATTATTGCTTTTGTACTCCTGAAGAATTAGAACAGATGAGGAAAGCAGGTCTGTCAAAAAGTGAAGCAATTCAATACAACCAGAAGTGTCTTCATCTAACAAAGGAACAAAAGAAAACATATTTAGCAGAAGGGCGTAAACCGGCTATTAGATTTATTGTTCCAGCGCAGCAAATTATTTACGATGATTTGGTTAAAGGAGAATTATTGTTCGATAGTGAAACTATCGGTGATTTTGTTATTATGCGCCGGGAGGGGATCCCTACCTATAATTTTGCTGTCGTTGTTGATGATGGTCTGATGGAGATAACGCATGTTGTTCGAGGTGATGATCATGTCTCCAATACACCAAAGCAAATTTTGATTTACCACGCTCTTGGTTTTGATCTGCCAGAGTTTGCTCATATTCCAATGATTTTGGGGCCAGATAGAACAAGGCTTTCTAAGCGTCATGGTGCGACTTCAATAGATTATTATCGATATCGAGGCTATTTACCAGAAGTAATTATCAATTTTTTAAGTCTATTGAGTTGGTCTTCCGTCTCAGGCGAAGAGATTTTATCGATACAACAATTGATCAACGAATTTGATTTTAATCGTATATCAAAATCTGCTGCTATATTTGATGTCGAAAAATTAAACTGGATGAATGGATATTATATTCGCCAGATCGATTTAGATCGGCTGACTCAATTGGCAATGCCTTATTTAAAACAAGCAAATTATCCAGTTGAGGATTTTGAAAGAACCAAAAAAATTATCTCGTTATTACGTAACTATTTAGATTTTATGGATCAAGTTATTCAGCAAGCAGCTATATTTTATCAAGATCATGTTACTATTAATGATTCAGAAGCCAGGATAATTGTACACAAAGATAACTCGCGGAAAATATTTTGGTCTTTTTTACGTGAATTAAATGCCATTGAGGAATTAGACTCAAATATTTTTCGGATAATTATGAAAACAGTGCAAAAAGAAACAGGAGTAATGGGGAAAGATCTTTGGATTCCGGTTCGTGTGGCATTAACTGGAAAACTGCATGGTCCTGAACTTCCCAATATTGCAGAAATTTTGGGCAAAGAAAAATGTGAAAAATTTATCAGGAACGCTTTATCTATCTAAAAATGAAACAATAAGGAAATAATGAAAATGATAAAAACAGAATATGTACCCGCTCCTAACTTTATTCGCAATATTATTCAAAACGATTTAGAGACAAACAAGTTTGGAGGCAGAGTTCATACTCGATTCCCCCCGGAACCGAACGGCTATTTACATATCGGACATGCAAAAGCGATTTGCCTTAGTTTTGGACTTGCAGAAGAATTCGGAGGTCTGTACAATTTGCGATTTGATGATACCAATCCAAGCAAAGAAGATATTGAATATATCGAATCAATAATAAAGGATGTACGTTGGCTCGGATTCGATTGGGAAGATAGATTATTTTACGCCTCTGACTATTTTGAAAAGATGTATGAATATGCGGTTCAATTAATAAAAAAAGGTAAGGCGTATGTTTGTGATTTAAGTGCCGATGAAATAAGAAAGTATCGTGGTACGCTAACCGAGCCTGGTAAAGAAAGTCCCTACCGAAAACGGTCTGTCGAAGAAAATTTAGATTTATTCGAACGAATGCGAAGTGGGGAATTTGAAAACGGTTCTCACACACTTCGGGCAAAAATTGATATGGCATCGCCAAACTTGAATATGCGAGACCCTGTAATGTACCGTATATTACATGCATCTCATCATCGGACAGGAGATAAGTGGTGCATCTATCCGACCTATGATTGGGCTCACGGACTTGAAGATTCAATCGAAGGTATCACCCATTCGATTTGTACATTAGAATTTGAGGATCATCGTCCATTATATGATTGGTTCCTTGATGAATTGGAAGTTTATCATCCACAGCAGACTGAGTTTGCTCGTCTCAATTTGAGCTATACAATAATGAGCAAGCGAAAGTTACTACGATTGGTGCAAGAAGGTTACGTTTCAGGATGGGATGATCCTCGAATGCCCACAATTTCAGGCTTACGAAGGCGTGGTTATACACCAGAATCGATCCGTGATTTTTGTGAACGGATTGGTGTGGCAAAAGCTAATAGTGTTGTTGATATTGCACTTTTAGAACATTGTCTTCGAGAAGATATGAATAAACGTGCGCCGCGAGTTATGGCTGTTATACGTCCGCTTCGCGTGGTTGTCGATAATTATCCCAATGACCAGGTGGAAGAGTTAGAGGCTGTGAACAATCCGGAGGATCCAAATATGGGAACACGCAAGTTGCCTTTTTCAAAGATCTTATATATCGAACGAGATGATTTTCGGGAAGACCCGCCTAAAAAATTCTTTCGTCTGGCACCAGGTCGTGAAGTACGACTTCGCTATGGATATTATGTAAAATGCGAAAATGTTGTAAAAGATGAAAAGACTGGTGAAATAATAGAGTTACATTGTAGTTATGATCCGGAAACACGTGGTGGTTGGTCTCCTGATGGGCGAAAAGTAAAGGCAACGATGCATTGGGTTTCGGCTGCTCATGCGATTCAGGCTGAGGTACGTTTGTACGATCATCTTTTTATGAAAGAAAACCCGGAAGAAGTGAATGAAGATGAGGATTTTATGGCAAATTTAAATCCTGATTCTTTAGAAGTTTTGACAACCTGTCAGCTTGAGCCAGGTTTAGCTGATGCCAGGCCAGGAGATCGATACCAATTTGAACGATTGGGCTATTTTTGTGTCGATCCAGATTCATCGAAAAATGCTCTCCTATTTAATCGAACGGCAATGCTTCGTGATACCTGGGCAAAGATCGAAAAGGCACATCGGCAAGTATAGAAGTAAAACGACAGATGTGAGAAGTAAAACGTGAAAAGTGATATGTAAGATTTAAAACAATTATTATTTAACTGTATCGGAATTTCAAAGTTCAGAAAAAGACAATATTGCTGGATTCTCGGTTCTTGATTTTGAAACATCCAGAGTCAAGCATCAATTGTTGTTTTTATTAATCAATGCTCCAAAGAAACGGCGCATCTTTGATGTGTGGAGCTATGTTCTTTTAAACATGTCACGTTTGACGTCTCACATTTCACGTCTGAACTCTCAAGTTTCACTTATCAAATTAATCACTTATACTAAATATTGAGGCAACCATGGCTATCAAAATTTACAATACGTTGACCCGACAAAAAGAAGAATTAATTCCGATTGAACCAGGTAAGATTCGCATTTACATGTGCGGACCTACCGTTTATGATTATTTTCATATTGGCAATGCCCGTCCATTTATTCTATTTGATATTTTTCGTCGCTATTTAAAATATCGTGGTTATGAAGTAAAGTTTGTTGCCAATTTGACGGATATTGAAGATAAGATAATCAATAAAGCCAATGAAAAAAAGATTTCGTCTTTCGAGGTTGCTGAAAAATTTACCAGTGCATTTTTTGAAGATGCAAAAAAATTAGGAATACTCGAGGCAGATATTCATCCGAAAGCTACTGAGAATATTGCTGAAATCATAAAAATAATAGAAAAACTCATCCACAATGGATTGGCGTATCAGATCAATGGAGATGTTTTTTATTCAGTTGATAAATTTCCAGGCTATGGAAAGCTTTCCGGGAAAAACATCGAACAACTTGAATCTGGCGCGCGGGTTGAAGTTGATCTTAGAAAAAAGAATCCGCTCGATTTTTCATTATGGAAGTCAGCTAAAGCTGGGGAACCATACTGGGATAGCCCGTGGGGTAAGGGACGTCCTGGCTGGCATATTGAATGTTCAGCAATGTCTATGAAATATCTGGGTGAATCATTCGATATACATGCAGGTGGCAGTGATTTAATCTTTCCACATCATGAAAACGAAATTGCTCAAAGCGAGGGTGCAACAGGGAAGCCCTTTGTTAAATATTGGATGCATAATGGTTTTTTAAATATAGAAGGAGAGAAGATGTCCAAGTCATTGGGCAATTTCTTCACTGCGCGAGAGATTATGGAAAAATATCATCCAGCAGTTATACGGATGTTCTTTTTGCTGAAGCATTATCGAAGTCCAATAAATTTCAGCGAGGAAAGAATTTTGGAGGCTCAACATGCGTTGGATCGAATCAT
>Ga0209427_10006667_pt1 | contig 13134 bp, 10 predicted proteins | sample DeeMarSWOR136_30_FD_187465 | JGI IMG/M metagenome (GOLD analysis project Ga0209427, IMG submission 187465) | Marine sediment microbial communities from White Oak River estuary, North Carolina - WOR-1-36_30 (SPAdes) (version 2) | ecosystem: Environmental > Aquatic > Marine > Intertidal zone >... | reverse complement strand
TTCAGAGGCGGGTCAGTCATGGGTGTCAGTGTTGCAGCACTCGGTGTTATCGGTCTCGGTTTCTACTTTATCTTTACGAGAGATCCCAAGATAATCAGCGGATTCGCAATGGGAGCGAGTTCAATAGCCCTCTTCGCTCGTGTTGGCGGGGGGGTCTATACGAAAAGTGCGGATGTGGGAGCGGACCTCGTCGGCAAAGTGGAAGCGGGGATACCGGAGGACGATCCGCGCAATCCCGGTGTCATTGCTGATAACGTGGGGGACAACGTCGGTGATACGGCAGGAATGGGAGCGGATCTCTTTGAGAGCTATGTGGGCAGTGTCGTCGCCGCGATGGCAATCGGAGCCGCAATGATGGAACCGGTCCGCTGGATGTCATTGCCACTCGTGCTTATCGGTATCGGTCTGGTTGCTTCCGTCCTGGGCATCTTCTCGATTTCCGCTCTGAGGAAGGTGGGTCCCCAATCGGCCCTCCGCTATAGCTTTTATATCAGTGCTGTTCTTTTTATAGTCGGTGCGTACTTCGCGGTTACTCGTATTGTGGGGCAGGTGAATCCATTCTGGGCTGTTCTGGCCGGTATTATTGCGGGTGCTCTCATCGGCCTGGAAAGTGAGTATTACACCTCGGGTTCACCGATAAAAACAGTTGCTCGGGCGAGTGAAACGGGTCCTGCGACGACGATCATCACCGGGCTTGCCGTTGGCTTTGAGAGTACGATTCTCCCGATCATCACCCTCGCAGTTGCGATATTCATAGCCTATCGCTACAGTGGTCTCTACGGGATCGCCATGTCTGCGGTGGGCATGCTTTCGACGATCGGAATCGTCATGTCCACCGACTCCTACGGGCCGATAGCCGACAACGCCGGCGGTATCGCCGAAATGTCGGGTTCGGGTCCCGATATCAGGAAGATTACCGACAGGCTTGATTCAATTGGAAATACCACTGCGGCGATCGGGAAAGGATTCGCGATAGGATCTGCAGCGTTGACTGCACTGGCTCTCTTCAGTGCCTACCAGAAGACGGCACGATTGGATTCAATAAATCTCTCCTCGTCGACGACGGTCATCGGGCTTTTCCTTGGGGCCATGATGCCGTTCGTGATTTCTTCGCTGACGATAAAAGGTGTGGGGAGAGCGGCCAATAAGATGGTTCTTGAAATTCGGCGCCAGTTCCGTGAGATCGCAGGGTTGATGGAGGGGAAGGCAGAGCCTGAAACCGATAAATGTATCGACATCGTGACGAAGGCGGCGCTGAAGGAGATGCTCCTTCCCGGTTCCCTCGCCATTGTGGCGCCACTTGTTGTCGGTTTTGTTCTGGGTGCGGAGGCTCTCGGTGGTTTCCTCGCTGGTGCGACTGCCACCGGTGTGCTCATGGGCATCTTCATGGCGAATGTCGGCGGGACCTGGGATAACAGCAAGAAATGGATTGAGGAGGGAAACCTCGGAGGCAAAGGGACACCTATTCACGCTGCTGCGGTCGTCGGTGATACCGTCGGTGATCCGTTCAAGGATACCTCAGGGCCCAGCATGAATATCTTGATCAAGCTCATGTCCGTTGTGGCATTGGTATTTGCACCGCTTTTACTCAGTTAAACTGGTACAGAGCAGGACACGAGTAGCGTACAGATCACATAAAAATTACTTTACGAAAAAAGACTTGCAGCCGATTCCGGCTTTTTATATCTTTACAAAAATTGTAAGAAATTGTCTATGAAAGGAGGTCACGATGCAAAGAAGAATTCTTTCGTTTCTTGTTCCAGTAATGCTACTCCTCTCCTTCACCATGGCATTTGCCACCGAGAAGGAAGAGGCAGAGGTGGTTTGTCCCATCTGCGGATTCATCATCGACAGGTCAGAAGCTTTAATCCACGAGCACGATGGTACGACCTACTACTTCTGCGACGCGGGGTGTAAAGCTTACTTCATGATGAATCCGGCAATGTTTACGTCCGGGAAAACGCTCGATCCCGTCTGCGGGATGATGTTCGAAAAGGAGAAGGGAATTTCTGCCGTTCACGGGCACCGGATGCTGTACTTCTGTTCAGATCAGTGCAAGGACAAGTACCTCTCCGAACCTGGTAAGTACGAGCAGAACTACGATGTGGTCGGTAACAAGGTTGCCCGCCAGAGCGAAATGAAGTACACGACCAAATTCGAGGGTCGCCCGTACTACTTTGTGAGTGAGGAAAACAAGAAGAACTTCGATGAGAACCCGGACGCGTATGTATACGCTGAATGTCCCGTATGCGGTGAGGTCATGCTGAGAAAGGACGCCGCAGCGAAGACAGAATACAAGGGTAAGGTTTACTACTTCGGGTGCAAGGGATGCCTGACTGCCTTCGAGAAGGAACCGGATAAGTATTTGGCGCCGGGTGTGAAGAAAGAGTGCATACACAAGAAAGAGGAAAAAGACAATCCTCACGGTCAAAAGCACGAGGAGGGCATGAGCGGGGTAGAACACAAGGATTGTCCACATAAGCACAAACATGTGGAAGGCAAGAGTGAGGACGAACACAAGGATTGTCCCCACAAGCAAAAACATGAGGAAGACACCGGTAAAACGGAACATAAGAATTGCCCTCGCAAGAAGTAGAACTGTTATCGGTGCCTGAGGGCAACCGAGAGAGGATAATTCGGATACATAGTAAATTCCCCGGCCGTATCAGGCCGGGGAATTTGTCTTTTGACAGGAATCTCTCCTCTCGTCTATTATACATATGGGCTGTCACATGAATAGATATCAGGATTATGCCCTCGGTCGATGCCGGTAAGTTGCCGAGTTTACCGGAAAGAACGGTATGGCACTGACGGTAGGAATCATAGGTCTCCCAAATGTGGGGAAATCTACACTCCTGAATGCTCTTACCAGTGCAGGGGCTGAAGCATCAAATTACCCTTTCTGTACGATCGACCGCAACTGCGGTGTTGTAACCGTCCCGGATCACCGCCTCGAGAAGCTCAGAGAAATTTTACATCCGCAGGAAACCATTCCTTCCACGGTCACATTTATCGATATTGCTGGATTGGTAGAAGGTGCGAGCCGCGGCGAGGGTTTGGGCAACAAGTTCCTCCATCACATACGTGAAGCCCACGTGCTCGCGCATGTGCTGCGGTGCTTCGAGGACGAGAACGTGAGCCATGTTCATGGCGATGTCGGACCGGTTCGGGATCTCGAAGTCGTTGAAACCGAGCTCTTTCTGGCGGATCTCGAGCGTGTCGAGAGGTGGCTGGAGAAGGAACGGCATAAGACTAAAGCCAAGAAAAAGGATGAACGGAAAGAACTGGATTTTCTCGAATCAGTACATGAGAATATTTCCCGAGGTGAAAAGATTGGAGACACCGATTTCCCAGAGTACCAGGTGTGTTTGCTCGATGAACTGCAGTTACTCACAATGAAGCCCCGGATCATCGTTCTCAACACGGGTGATGAGGATCCAAAAGGGAGCGGCGATGTTTGTCGAGGCGTCATCACGAAGTACGGCCAAGCGCAAACGTTTGTTGTATCCGCGAAGCTGGAGGAGGAAATTGCGGTGATCCCTGAGGAGGAGCGGGTTGCGTTTATGAAGGCACTGGGTGTGGATATTGAGGCGAAGAGCAGATTCATCGAAAAGTGCCACGATCTCCTCGGTCTCATCCGTTATTACACGACTGCCCACGACAAGCTGCAGGCCTGGTCGATCCAGAAAGGCACGCACGCTCCACAGGCTGCCGGTAAGATCCATACCGATATGGAGAAAGGTTTTATCAGGGCTGAGGTGATGAGCTACGACGATCTCGTTTCACTAGGCTCGAAGGCCGAGGTACAGCATCGTGGTCTCCTCAGGACCGAGGGGCATGATTATACGATACAGGATGGAGATGTCATTCAGTATCTTTTCCATCGGTGATCGGGTCCGTGCGCTGAATATATTTCGTTACGACATAGAGGAGAGTGTGTGCATGAGGGGACATGACACGATCGAGCACCCGGCTGACATGGGCGTGCGGGGCTGGGGAACCGACGCCCGGGAGGCTTTCGAAGAGATTGCAATCGCTATGTTCGAATTGATGGTCGAAACCGGTGGGCTCGAGCCTCTGGGGAGTGTATCGATCGCATGTGATGGAAATGGATACGAGGAGCTCCTCATTGAGTTTCTCAATACACTGCTTTCGAGGGCACACCTCGAAGAGATGATGTTTACCGGTGTCCGGATTGACAGGATGGAGCAGAAAGGGGAGAAGTGGACGGTCGAAGCGACTGCAAGGGGTGTGCCGAGGGAGCGGGTGCGTGATAGGCTCCTCACAGAGGTGAAAGCTGCAACATACTACGGCGCTTCAGTGAAGAGGATTGAATCTGGGGTCTGGGAGGCTCAATGTGTGGTCGACCTTTAGATGGAGCGAGAGATTCCATATCGGGAGATGATTCATTGAGATGTTCGGCTTTTCGGATTGAAAGGGGTGCGAGCGGATGGGAAGAGTAACGGTCAAAAAGATACACGATTACCTGTGGGAGATACCGAAAGAAGACAAGATGATCGTTCCAGGCCGTATATATGCGAACGCGGCGTCTATCGATTTCCTCCTTGAAGAGAGCAAGAGCAAGCAGTGGGACGCCCTCTTGCAGGTACGAAACGTTGCATGCCTGCCGGGTATCCAGAAGGCTTCTCTCGCGATGGCGGACATTCACCCCGGTTACGGCTTCCCGATCGGTGGGGTCGGTGCATTTGATGTAGAAACCGGCGTTGTTACCATTGCGGGAGTAGGTTTTGACATTAACTGTGGTGTTCGGACAATGGTCGTAGACATTCCCCGTGAGGAGATTGAGAAGAAGAAAGAGGAACTCGCCGATGCCCTGTTCAAAACTGTTCCGGCCGGCATCGGTTCGACAGGTTCTCTGAAACTCTCTATGAAAGAGATCGACATGGTCCTCATGAAGGGCGCCCGTTTCTCTCTCGAGAGAGGGTACGGAGTAGCGGAGGATCTGGAATTTGTCGAGGAAGGGGGAGTGATCAAGGGCGCCGATCCATCTTGTGTCAGTAACTACGCGAAACAGCGACAGTTCAAAGAAGTCGGTACGCTCGGCTCCGGGAATCACTATCTCGAAATTCAGTATGTCGATGAGGTGTATGACGAGAAAGCAGCGGGAGTTTTCGGTATCCCCAAGAATACGGTCGTCGTGAGTATTCATACGGGGAGCCGGGCACTCGGACACCAGATAGGTACCGACTACCTCAAGGTACTGCGTCGGGCGAGTGAGAAGTACAAGATCCCCGTTCTCGAAGCCGAACTCGTGGCAGCGCCCATTAAAAGTCCTGAGGGTGAGCAGTATATTGCTGCCGTGAAAGCCGGGATCAACTGTGCCTTCGCAAACCGCCAGGCGATTGGTGGGCTCGTCCGAAAGGTCTTCCGGAGAATATTTGGAATCGATGACAGTAAAATCAGGACGATGTACGAGGTCGGACACAATAATCTGAAATTCGAACAGCATGAAGTGAACGGTAACGAGAAGATGCTCCTCGTACACCGGAAGGGGGCAACACGGGCCTTCGGTCCGGGCCGCAAGGAGGTTCCCGCACCTTACCGAGGAGTCGGCCAGCCGGTGTTAGTCGGTGGAACTATGGGAACGTACTCGTTCGTGCTCATTGGGACGGATCGAGGGATGGAGGAGACGTTCGGGAGTGCCGTCCATGGTGCCGGCCGACGAAAGTCGAGGAAGCAGGCGTTGAGGGAATACCGGGGAGAGCATATCATCGCTGACCTCGGAAAAGAGGGAATTCTGATCAAAGTTCATAGTAAGAGGGGTGCAGCGGAGGAGGCGCCAGGAGCTTACAAGGATGTAGAGCAGGTTGTATCCATCATGGAAGGCGCCGGCGTAAACAAGCGCGTTGCGAGATTCAGACCTATGATTTGCGTGAAAGGGTAAGTGAGGGAATCTATACGGCAATCGATTCTTCCGAATCGTCCTTCTTCCATTCCTTCTTCCAAGCCGGATCAGCGTACTTGCGGTACTCGACAGCGTACTTGTCAAGCTCTTCAGCGAACTTTGTGATCAGCTCCTCTGCGCCATCGCACGTAGGACGTGCATTGAACTCCTTCACTACTTTCCGGAGTATCTCTGGATTATCAATGAGCATGCACGGTGTCAGGAGGTTTTCCCGATACGGTTGGTGCGACCGGATTCCTCTCATGAACGGAGAGTTGATAACTTCCCTCAACGATTTGTCCTTAATGTTATCAACTGCGAAGTGGCAGAAGACGCACGGCTCGACGTCACCGTTCGAGTTGATATGCAGGTACTCCCTCCCACCTGCAATGCAGCCTTTCACGTGGGGGCCGTCGTTCCAGAAATCTCCGATGAATACCGGCCTGGAATCTCTCAGTTCCTGGACTCGTTTCCTCAACCAGTCCCGCTGTTCCGGTGTCGGCATGATGTCCATGGATGGGCACCGTCCGATCGGTATGTATTGGAAGTACCAGATCACCATCACACCTTTTTCGAGGATCATGTCGACGAACTCGTAGCTCGCGATGAGTTCTATGTTTTCTCTCGTTTCCGTAACCGAGGCACCAAAGACCGTCCCGCGTTCTTTCAGGTAGTCCATGGCCTTCATGACCTTGGCGTAGGTTCCTTTTCCACGGCGTTCATCTGTTTCTTTCTCAAATCCTTCCAAGCTGATCATGGGAGCTACGTTACCCAGCTCTGCAATACGATCGGCCACCTTCTCCGTGATCATCGTTCCGTTCGTATAGACCTGGAAGTATACGTCGTTGTGCTTCTCCCAGATGTCAAAGATATCCTTGCGCGTGAATGCTTCACCTCCGCTCATCGTATTGAAGTACATGCCGAGCTCTTTGCCCTCGGTCAGTATCCTATCAATGAGCTCGAATGGGAGACCCTCATCGAGCTTGTACAGGCCAGCATAACACCCGGGGCACTTGAGGTTGCACCGCATGGTGGGGCTGATAACGATGAACTGCGGCACTTGGAATCCTTCTTCCTCGAGGAACTTCTTTCTCTTATCGATTCCTATGAGGAATGCGTTGATGAAGAGGTTTTTGATCAGTCTATCTCTGCATTTCGGTGATAGTCGGTTCAAAACATCCTTGATCAAGATGGCAGCTGGATGTCCCTGTTCGAACAGTTCTCGCATTCTCCTCGCGTTATGCTTGTATTCAGGATCGTGAGTGAGCTTTTCACCGATTGAGATCATGCGTATAACGTTTTTCGTCGAAAATTTGTGTAGGAGCGACATGATCTCGGTAATCATCTTTTCTTTTGAGTAGGCTTTCGCTTTTTCCAGGAAACCCATCTGCTATAACCTCCTGTCGAAGGCCACTTGGTTCTTCTACTTACCTTACTCCAAAGGTTCCCATTCGGCAATACTTTCTAATCTGACTGTGCATTTTCCAGTCGACACCCACTTGTTGTCGTAGTTGTAACCCCAACCCAGATACTCTGACGATCCTCCACCCTCCGTAGTGATCAGGAACCTGTTCGAGATACCGCCGAAGGCTGCCGCCTGATCGGCTGGCAAATTCCTATCGCCAGCATTTGCATCGATCGGGACCCATCCGTAGCCTGGGAGATAGATCTCGCACCAGCGGTGGAACACGTCATCATAACTCGCATCGTCACCACGAACCACCAGGGATCCCACATACCTCGCTGGGACACCGGCGGCTCTGCAGAGTGCAATATAGCAGAACGAGTATTCGGAGCAGGAACCGTTGCCTCTCTGTAAGACGGTCGGTGCGGTGTTCCAACCTCCAGCAAGTTTATACTCCATGTTTGCGATGAGGTACTGGAAAAGCTTTCTCGCCTTCCAGTAAAGGTTTGTCTCGTCCCCAATGACTTCCCTCACCAGTTTTTGAATATATGGATGGTGTATGTCGTACTTCGAATCATCAGCCAGGTATCGTTTTGCGATATCATCGGGTACCTTCGATCCGGCATCCTCTGGGTATACGAAATAGCGGATTGCCGATGTCTCGAGTTCGGCTCGCATCGATACCTCAAACGATTCGGGAGGTTCGAGATCTTCGAAATGGAAAACAGCGATCTTCTGTCCCCATTGATCCTTCTTGAAGCTCTTAGGCTTCGGTGAGAGCTTGAGTTCCGAAAGCATTTTTTGATTCGGTCTGTCAGATGGAATCGCGTAGTAAATATCGAGGGATATGATGCTCCCTTGGCCGAGCACAATGGCCTCGGTCGTAAAATCGACGACTGCCTTTCTCGTAGTGCTCGTTTTGAAATGCTGCTCGTCCTTGACAACGAGATCGAACGCCGCATCTTTCTGATAATCCGTGTTTACGAGCTGCCCGTTTCTCCAGGCGAGGCCCCAGCAGAAAGGGCCTGGGGCATCGAGGATGAGAATGACGTGTCCGTTCTCGGGATCGACCATGTAGATCTTGTCCTTGATGCGGTCTGAACACCAGAGGTAGTTCGCACCAAAGGTGATACCCCGCGGATCCGATGCAGGAGAGTGGAAAGAGGTGATGGTTGTTCCGTCGGCACGGTCGATCTTTGAAATCTTATCCAGACGGTTGTCGCAAATCCAGATGTACTCTCCATCCCAGGCAATACCCATGGGGCTCGGCGAGGGAGAATCGATGGTTCTCACTGTTTTTCCCGTCGATACGTCGGTCGCAAATATCTTTCCTTCCGTTGGATCGGTGCTCCAGAGCAGTTTTCCGTCCCATGCCAGGCCGCTAGGAAAGTAACCGGGTGATACGATCGAATCGACTACTGAGCCTTTCTCCGGATCGATCTTGTAAAACGTGTCTGTTTTCCTATCAGCGATCCAGAGGTAGCGACCATCCCAGGTAACGCCGGTGGGATGGTGAAACGGCAGTTCGATTTTTCGTGATATGTCTCCTGGGGTTGCACAGGCGGTGGATCCGATCACTATCGATGCGAGAATGAGGATTGGAATGAATTTCTTCATCCTAAATCCTTCCTTTTGTGATTTATGTATCTTCGGTGTGTAAGATTGTCAACCTTTAACTGATAATTAACTTTGCTGCATTGTAAATGAACGGTTCGATGCCCGTCAATATGTTTAAAAAAAATTTAGATATATTTGATGCTGCTCCATCTCTGGAGCGGAGTAACCTCATGATGATGGTATCGTAACGTAACGCGGTCTCCCTTTGTTATTCCGAGGATTACAAGCAGTTATCATATTTCGAAGTTTACAAAAACCGATGGCACTGTTAAAATTTAATAGACCACCGCTTGATAAGTTCTGAATATACTTATTTGAGATATAGGGTAATTATACCATGATTCCTTTTCGATCACACCTTCGATTTCTTCTCCTGCCCCTGCTCGCTCTCGGTATAACCTGTTCAGGAGCCGGTGCGGCTGCTGTTCATCGTGCCCCAGTGGTATGCTCCCAGAGCGGAATGGTTGTCACTGCATGCCCCATCGCTTCATCCGTCGGCAGGGAGATTCTGGAGGGTGGTGGAAACGCTATTGATGCGGCAGTGGCCGTCGGATTTGCTCTCGCAGTGACATTTCCCGCAGCTGGAAATATCGGGGGTGGTGGATTCATGCTCATCAGACTCGAGTCTGGTGAGGCCGCATTCATCGATTTCAGGGAGAAAGCCCCCCTCGCTGCATCCAGAGATATGTATCTCGATGAGAATGGAGATGTCATCCCTGACCAGAGTCTCTCCGGGCACCAGGCTGTGGGCGTGCCTGGATCGGTCGCCGGCCTGTATAGAGCCTACCAGCTACACGGATCCATGCCCTGGCCTGATCTCATTGCTCCTGCGATATCACTGGCAAGGGACGGATTCGGGGTGAGCGCTAGCCTTTCGCAGTCATTGAAGAGGCTCGTTCCGTACCTGGCTCGTTATCCGGCCTTGAAGAAGTACACACGGTCTAATGGAATGCCGCTTGAGGAGGGTGATGTACTCAAACAACCGCACCTGGCATGGACACTCCAGACGATCGCCGATGATGGAGCGGACGGTTTTTACAGGGGTGAGGTTGCCGATCTCATCGTGGAAGAAATGGAACGAGGTGGGGGACTGATTACGAAGGAGGATCTCTCGCATTACGAGGCGTTTATTCGCGAGCCGGTAACGGGATCGTACAGGGGGTACACCACCCTGTCAGCTCCGCCGCCGAGTGCGGGGGGTACGGTGCTGCTGGAGATCCTCAACATTCTCGAAGGGTTTCCTCTCGGTGAATTCGGATATCTCTCAGAGGACGCTGTTCACGCGATTGTTGAGGCAGAGAAGAGGGCTTACGCTGATCGGGCACAGTACCTCGGCGATCCAGATTTTATCAATAATCCATTATCCACTTTATTATCAAAGGATTATGCTAGTTACTTAAGATCGTCGATTAAGTGGGAGGCCGTATCGGCTGACCGTCTTGATAGGGGTGGAATCACCGCGTATGAAGGTGAGGAAACGACCCACTACTCTATTATGGATTCGAGAGGCAATGCCGTGTCGACGACAACGACGTTGAATAGCGGGTACGGTTCCAAGGTCGTCGTGGGGGGTGGAGGCTTCCTGCTCAACAACGAGATGGACGACTTCTCGATCAAGCCGGGGGTTCCCAATCTATATGGACTTACTGGCGGCGAAGCCAATGCAGTCGCCCCCGGGAAGCGGATGCTCAGCTCGATGACCCCGACGGTCGTCCTCGATAGTGATGACGTCTTTCTCGTACTGGGTACACCTGGTGGTTCTACTATCATTACAACGGTCGCACAGATTATCATCAATATCATTGATTTCGGTATGCCTGCCGGTGAGGCGGTCGCGACTCCCAGATTTCACAACCAGTGGGTACCGGATAGAATCGATTTCGAGAAGGGTGCTTTTTCTGGAGATCTGATACAGAGGCTCGAGGGGAGAGGGCATCACTGCAGAGAAAGACCTACCATGATCGGGGATGCACAGGTTATCCTCGTACAGGATTCTCTCATGTGTGGTGTATCCGACCCCCGTGGTGGGGGCAAGGCGGAAGGGGTGAGAGCCATTCATGTCCTCAAGTAAAGAAAGGAGCAATTGCATGAATTCGAGGTGGACTGTTGTTTTGCTCTCGCTTGTTTTGATGGTCGTTTTGCACACGGAGGTGCAGGCCCAATACGAACTCGACCTGTACACGCTTCAGCAGGTCTTTTGCCAGTTTCCATTCGCACGGGTTGTTCCACTTGACGATGGAGAGGCATGGGGACTTCTCTACGCTGATACGTACGGGAAGCTTCATCTTCTGAGGTCGACGAACAAGGGGTGGAAGCTTGAATGGGAGCTCACAAATCTGGGCGCCAAGATCCGTAAATATTTCATGTGGGATATCGAGGGAGATGGTATTTTCGAGTTGGTGGTGGCTACGGTAAACGGCAGGATACTCATATACCGTATGGATGACTACCAGAGTGTCTGGGAAAATCTCGAGGATAACTTCCGGGCTATTTCCACCATGGAAATCGCTGATATAGACGGTGATCCTCAGCCTGAATTCATTATCCTCGCGGATAGGCGCATCTACGTCGTTGACGGTCTGAACAAAAGCCGCCAGTGGACCAGTGAGCGAGAATTCGATGCCACGGAGATTGTCATCGACAATGTTGATAAAGACGACCAGATGGAGATCATCCTGAACACGGGAATAGTGATCGATACAAGGTTCTTCAATATCGAGCTCGAATGGGATAAACTGTTCGGTGAACGGATCATGGTTTTTGATATGAATAACGACGGCTATCCGGAAGTCATCGGCGAGTTCTCCGACTACTCGCTGAGGATATTCGATATCTATGCACAGAGGGAGGTCTGGTAACTGCCATGGCTCAGTATGGAAAAGTATTGAAGATTTTCGACGAAACCTCTCTCCTCGTCAATCTCGGTGAAAAGGATGGTTTAAAGCGAGGAGACAGGCTGGTGATCGTCGAAAAGGGTGGCGAGGTGAAGAACCCAGAAACGGGTGAATCGCTGGGGGAACTCGAGCTGGTCAAGGCTGAGTTGGTTGCGGTTGATGTCCAGGAGAAGATGAGTGTGTTGATGACAGAGCTATCACAGGCTCCACAGATGAGTATACCGTTGAGTGCTCGAATGGTCCAGGACTCCGTCAAGGGACGTGTCAGTGAGGGGAAGAGAAACACGATGGTTGTTTCCCCGGGTGAGATTTCGGGCCAACCGGCCACATCACCCATTAAGACAGGTGACCTTGTCAGACGGGTAACCGAGTAATAATTATTTAATTGATAATGGATTAAGCGTTTCAGCAAAAACATTTTGGGATGTTTATAAATATATCCTTTTAAAATTCAACGTTTTCTGCTATAATATGCAATCGGAAGAATGCAACAAGGGCTAAAGCATCCTTTTCACAGCCAAGTTCAACACTAAACCGATGAGAGGGGGGGAGATGAGCAACAGTATACGTACTGGTGTCCTGGCGCTTGCTATTCTCATTTTCGCAGCATCAGGTATTGTAGCCGACACGAGAACAGAGGAATTCGCTCTGCGCGGGACTGGATCCTTTATGGATCATCCACCTTGGTTTGAGGGCGATATCATCAGCGGCACCCTATCTCCTGGAACATTCTGGGTAGCCTTCAACGACGATGGCTGGCCAACCGATGATCCTGGAACGTCCAACAATGAACGGTGGGATTACATCTTCAGCCACTATTTCACCTATGATGACACACCAGATGCAGAGGCCTGGGATGGATATTTTCCACCGCCCGGTTCTGGAGAACCAGTACCGACGTGGCGTTTCTTTATGGGAGGAGCTGACGTACTCGGCGGCACATTCACGAGCTTGGTTATTACCATCAGGGATGGCAACGGAAACGGCATCATGGAGGAGAATGAGTACCTGTCCAAAGACATCGCGGGGAACCTCATCGCTTGGATTAACTTCAGCGATGGCTTCTACAGCACCTACTGCGGGATGGGTAACTTTTCGGGGAAACTCGATGTTGTCACTCAAGGAGAATGGGAAGAGGAATTATACGTCCCATCGGAGACTTCAGCTTCAGGCAGATTATACCTCAGAGATTTTAACTGCTCTGTCAGTGTTGAGTCCAACAGCTGGGGTGAGATCAAATCGATCTACAAGGACTAGACACGTGAAGCTGAAAGGATGTGATACGATATGAAAAAGATGCTAAGATCGATCCT
>Ga0209427_10006666_pt1 | contig 13135 bp, 8 predicted proteins | sample DeeMarSWOR136_30_FD_187465 | JGI IMG/M metagenome (GOLD analysis project Ga0209427, IMG submission 187465) | Marine sediment microbial communities from White Oak River estuary, North Carolina - WOR-1-36_30 (SPAdes) (version 2) | ecosystem: Environmental > Aquatic > Marine > Intertidal zone >... | reverse complement strand
CAGAAACCGGCAATTGTCTCCCACTTTCTCATCTCCAAATCAAATTGACCGACATTTGCCGCCCAAGATACTATGCTCCTGTCCCCCGAACGACCCTGTCTTACTTGTCTTCGAAGAACCTACGTGAACCTGCGGTATGGCGGTCATTGTACTACCTTGGCGGCATGAATACCACAAGAAATCTTCCGGCGAATCTCTATCCTCATCTTGCTTGTGCCTGCGAAACGTTTCGATATGATCTGACCTTCCTGCGGGCCATCTTCCGTTCGAGAGCAGTGTCGGCTGGCAAACCGTACCGAAGCTACGCTGTCTGGATCGACGGTCTTCAGAACAGTTCCCTCAAAACCCAGGCCTATCTTGCTCATGGTCTGTTTTTCTATCATCGACCAAAGCTGCTCTATTGCCCTGGAAATCGAAATCGTACGCTTCAATACGGAAAGCTCCCGGCGGACCCTTGCAGGCGCAGTGGCCAATGGTTTGCTGAAATTCCGTTGGGATGTGGATAGTCTGGAAGATACCGCCACTACCCGGTCAAGCCGGCAATCCTAAGCCAGCCAACCAAGCAGCAGGCGTGAGTACCCGTGTTGATTGACCCTATATCAAAATGAACAAAACCTGCGTTTGCGATGCTGTTATGGCCCTTTTCAAGCCTTCTTGTTAGAGCCTCTTAAGCCGGACGGCTGGTTCTGATGCGGTATCACAGGAAGTTTCAAAACGAAACAGGGCCGCCACCTCCGCAATTTGCTTATGGTTCTATTGCAGTTGGAATGGCCGCGAAACAAATTATGGCAGTCTATGCGCCTCGTTTTCTCAGCAACCCGAAACCGCCCAAGCTCAGCAGCAGGACCGTAGCGGGTTCCGGGATGATGATCGGCGGTGGCGTCTGAACCGGAACGTACGGACTGCCGATATAGGTGTTGTTGATCGGCAGACCCATTCTGCGGGCGGTCGTATACGTTGGCCAGCCGCGCCCGCCGCCCCGGGGACTACCGTGGGCAACAAGCACTTTGGCCCTTAGAGCATTGATGGATTCAACCATTTGGTTATATTCTTCCCGGGGTATAGGTTGCACTTCGGGTTCTTGTTCACCTTGAGTCTTTGCCTGTTGGCCTGATCGTAACGAAACCGGAGGCCAGCAATTCTTGTTCGATGTCAGAACGAGGCTACCGTCAATCATTTTCACAATCGATCGGTTATCCTTGTCGACGTACACAATAAAGTGGGTCCCCCTGACACCGGCCGTTACGTATTGGGTCTTGACCCTAAATCTGGCTTTCAGGCGCGCAATGATCCCTCGAAGCCGTACGAATATCGTTGGATTCTCAATCTCGATATGGCTCTGCGGCATCGTGATAATTTCCGAACCGTCATTGAATGTAATGAATGCGCTTACGCCTGGGGGAGTCTTGATTTCATCGCCTTTTTCCAAATCCATATACAGCTTAGGCGTTAGGTACGCACCTTCACGGATGACCTCGATCAGCAGGGGCTCTCCTATACGAGCCAACCGATCGTCAATAATAACACTCTCAAGTCGGGCGTACGCGCCTATGTTTATGCTCGGATTCCCCATCTTGATATGGTTCTGCGACATCCTGACAACTTCCGAACCGTCATTGAACCTACTCAAGGCGCTTGCGCCTGGCCGAGTCTTGATTTCGCCCCCTTTTTCCAAATCCATAGGCGGCTTAGGCCTTCGGTACCCACCCTTGTGGACGACCTCGATCCACAAGGGCTCTATGTTGTGAGCTAATGGATCATTCATGATAACGCTCTCAACGCGGGCGTATGCGCAACCGAGCCGAAAACGTCCTAATGCAAACACCATTGCGCAGAGCAGCCACACCTTGACACCGCCATTTAACCAAATGAGGTTCTGCCCGACAGGGGTGATTAACGCTTTCATCGGAAGCACCTCCTTTCCAGTTTGCCGACGACCCAGTAGCTCAGCAAGAGCGCGATGACATGGTACACGATGTTCAACAGAAGGCCATACTGAACATAGAGACAGACCGTGCCTCCAAGATAGATTAATAGGACGGTCATGAGCAGTGATATACGTAATCGTCTGGATGTGTGCCGCATACGGGTTCTGATGAGGGCCCCGACAAAGCTTAAAGTCGCGATCAGAGCAAACTGACCTCCAAATGCAACTGGCCGAATCACCACGCCGTTCAGCAAGGTACTGAGGGCATCGGCGTGCAATTCAAATCCCCAGCGATCTCCGCGCCGATCATTTATATCCTCAACACCGACTATGACGATCTTGTTCTGAAGTTCTGTAAGCGTCTGGGGATTAGGATGGTCCCGGATATATGTGTAAGCCCGGCGTTGCGAACTGTCCCTGATCATGGACAAGGGTGTCAGGTCGATCGCCAAATTGGCCAATGCATCGCCCTTGCTCAACATATCATTGCCTTCGCATATTGTATCCGACTCGAAGAAGCTCAGCTTCTTCACCTGCCGTGTTTCCGAATCAAACCGAACCATGATGTGGTTCCGGTCTTGATCGAAATCGATAAGCTCCACTGCCTTATCACCGTCCTCGTAGGCGACAAAGACCCGCATGGCCAGACCAAGCACGGGCTCCGTTTCTTTCTGAATCACCAGCGGAGCCAATCTCACATGTCCCAGCCGTGTACCGACTATCATCGTGCCCCATCCACTCACGGCCGAGCACAGCTCCTTGGCCATGACCGGTTTACCTCCATCAAGCGCCATGACACCCACAATGACCGAAGTGCCCCGCTCTCTCGCCTTTTTTATCGCATCGCGAAAGGCAGCGTCCGACGCAGAGTCACCCTCAAAAGCCATATCGAAAACGACAACCTTTGCCCCGGCTTTGGAGAGATTGTTCACCAAAAGTGCATGATCTTCGCGCCACGACTCGTCGACCCGCTCGCGACCCACTTCTTTTTTTGTCTCCTCGTCGATCGGGATGATGACGATATCTTCGTGAAATTGCTTATGCGCGAACAGGTCACTCAGAAGCACCGTGTAGGTTTCGATTCCTGTATCCCAGTTGAAAATGTCAAAGAACTGCATCAAAGACAAAAAGATCACGAGGAAGGCCACCACCGTCGCGGCTCTTAAAGCGTCCTTGCGATATTTGAGAGTCTGATGGATTTGCCTGATTCTCTCTTCAGCGTTTTGGATTTGAGCTGTCTTGGTCGGCGTATCGGCTTCGGAATCCCTTATCATATCGATGTTGTAATTGTAGGTCCGGGCCACGGCTACCGTTCGACCGGCCTCCCTTCTCGAAACCGGCAGCGGCAAGGCCTTCTTGCCCACAGGCAAATCAAAAAGCACACCCTCCGGTGAGCGTAAGAACAGAACGGGTGCCCCAAAAGCGCGCTCATTAGGATACTCAACAAGCAAGGCATTCCGGGCATGGGTCACGGCCATATCAATCCTGCCCCGATCCGTGCCCTTGAATAAGCACTCATAGAACATTCGCGAAAACAGTACGGCTACGTCATCATATATGGAATACTGCATAGCCACTACGGCCGGTACGCCCCTCCTCACTAATTGCGGCGCGATCCCCAGAAACGGCTTGCTCGGCGAAACCCGGGCCCCTTTGCAGGCATTCAGAAACACCAACTTGATGTCCTCGTGATTCTGGAATAGTCGGCCCAAGGTCACATGATCTACCGGGTCGGCCTCCGTGCCCAGCCGCAGGACTCCTCGGCCACCGACGAAGTCCCCATGCCCGATGAAGTGAAAGATGTGGAAACGGTTCTCCAGGAGAGCTTCCTCGATCTGGACCAGAGATACTTCGCCCTCGAGGAATGTTGTCTCGACGCCCGGTCCCACATCCTCCAACGCCCTCAAAAGAATGTTCCTCTCTTCAGCCGCATCCAAATCAGGGCTGCTGGGCATGACCACCAGGATACGCATTGGCAGCGACGTCTCCAGCGCGTGGATCGGCATGCCAACATCCAGATAGCGAACAACCGGTGTGTGAATCCAGGTGCCCAGGAAGGTGTCATTGTCCGGCGAATATAGAAACTCCCATGGCAGCGCCGCAATCTCAGGCGCTTCAATCCGCAAACGCAGCCGAATACCTTCGTGGGCTGCGTGCAGGAACTTGCCCGAGCATTGCTCAAACAAGGCGTATATATCCCGACCTTCAGCAGAGAACAACGCATTGTACAGCAGCGTCCCGATCTCGATTAGAAATTGGCTGTCGGTATGACGCTCGGCAAATCTCTGGCGAGCACGTTTGATCCCGGCGGAATCCGGATCCAATTGCATAAGTCCATGGGCACTGTCGAACATCTCAGCATTCGCGCGCAGACGATAGCCCGCCTCGTCCTTCTCTTCGACGTAAAGATCAAAATTATGGTATTTCATGATGATACCATGCTATTTCTCAACTCGGTTCAGCACGAATTTGATACCGCCGCGAACCTCAATTTCTCCCCCGATGCCCAGAAGGCAGACCCGACCATCTCCCGTAACCTGGGCCGTCACCTCGATTTGTGACAGCTCAAACGCACCGATAGTCTCTTTTCCGGGATCGATAATCTCCTGAAGCTGGTGAAAAAACGCTTGCATGTTCTGCTTGAGCGCTGAAACATTCACCGCACTGATGCCTTGCTTGAGGATTCTATCAGTCAGTCCCCGTTCGGCTCGCTTTGCGCCGGCCTGTTTCGAGAGTTCAGTTAGGATTAGAATATGATCATCGGCATTCTCAGTCATGATTGAAATCTCCCGTTCATCAAGTCAGAACTTCCATTCGACTTTGAATTCGCTTCGTTTCGCCAATTTTCCTGATCCTGTAATACCACATCCACTTCAAAAAAGCAAGACGTCGAGCGTTTTTTTTGCCAAATCCCCCTGCCGGAACGAGGCCATAATATTCTTGAAAATGGCTCTCTGATTGATAGAATGGTGCCTGCCATGGTTGTTTGTCGCAAGAAGATAGCACAGAGAAGTCTCACATCAACTAAGGTATTGGCGAGTTTCTGATGCTATTTTGCCGCTGCGCCCGTGCGTTTTCCATCGCTCGTTACTCGGATAGGAGAAAGGAGGAAATTGAATATGAAAAGGCTGAACTACGTCTTTTGCGTCTGCATGTTGCTCACACTCTTGGTTCCGTCGGTTCCCCAGGGGTGGGCAGCAACATGTCAAGTGTGCCAGAAAAGCTTTCCCGACGATTACAATTACTGCCCTTACTGCGCGAGGCTCTTGAAGAAGGATTCGGAGCCCAAGAGCTTTCCTGAAGACTACAATTATTGTCCGTATTGCTCGAAGTCACTGGCGGATGTGACCGTGAACTCTATCGCAATGAAGCTCACACTCATCAAGCCGGGGTCGTTCATGATGGGATCAGACAGCGGCATTCCTAATGAGAAACCTGTCCACAAGGTAACACTCACCGAACCGTTCTACATCGGTGTTCACGAAGTGACTCAAGAGCAGTACGAGAAAGTGATGAAAGCCAATCCTGCCTATTTCAAGGGCCCCAAACGTCCGGTTGAGGCTGTCTCGTGGAACGATGCCCAGGAGTTTTGCCGACGGCTGTCGAAGATGGAGAACAGACGATACCGTCTTCCGACTGAAGCGGAATGGGAGTATGCGTGCCGCGCAGGGACCAGCACAGAGTACTATTGGGGTAGCAATTTTGATCCTCGGTACGCGTGGCTCACTCACAAGAGTGGCCAGGCAACGCATGACGTGGGAACCCGACTGCCTAACGCCTGGGGTCTATATGATATGAGCGGCAATGTCTGGGAATGGTGTGAGGATTGGTACGCAGAATACCCGGCGAGTTCCGATGAGCAGGTTGATCCCAAAGGGCCTTCGGCGGGAAAATCCCGTGTTCTCCGCGGCGGCTCCTGGTTCAGCTATCCCGGGTACTGTCGATCAGCGGATCGCAGCCGGAGCACGCCGGACTACCGAAGCTCCAGCGTCGGATTTCGTATTGTTCTGGAATTGGAAAATTGAGCAAAGCGGGGCCGAGCTCATCAGCCCAGCTCACATACCCTTCGCTTTGGTCTTGGCCGTTTAGCCCGGTATGACGGTGCCCCGCAGGTCAACTATGCAACCAAGGACCCCGCCCCCATCTTTATATGGGATCCATTTCGGCCATGGCTTGATCGCATGTGGTTGTGCGGGTTCTGCGCTCTGAGAATTGCCGGTTTTCTCCTGATTCTGTTTGGATTTGGCATTTCTTGGCGTATATTTTAAATAGCCGTTGACTTCCTTGCGAGAGTCATTCCGATAAAAGTAGTGACACGGGTCAGAGTTACATCATCTAATTAGTGGGGTCAAGGTGGGATTTCAAAATTTTTCAGAAAATGTCCTTTTTATTACTCTGCCTGAACAACCACAACAAGGGGCCGAACTCGAAGAGACCTACAGACTGCTGAGTGAGGAATTTAGCTGTGACGTCGTGGTCGACTTTTCCAAAGTCCAGATACTAACTGCTGAGACGCTCGCCGGTCTTATGACACTGGATAGAGTGCTCAGGGAGTGCGGACGCCTGCTTGTTCTGTGCAACGTTACTTCGAAAATGGAACGGATCTTTGTCCAAACAGGACTTTCAAGGCTATTTGAATTTGCGAAGGAGGAGTTGGCGGCCTTGCGACATATACGTAGCGAGTCTCATGTACCTATTCGGGGGGGTAGAATGACTTACTTCAGAGCCCGCAAAGGGACGGTATTAATCGTATCTTTGATATTTGTGCTAATATTTTCCGCTTTGGCTATTGGCATGGCCACCCTGTCAGGGACTAATGTCCAACTTGCCTCTAATCAACATAACGTCAATGCTGCTTTAGTAGCAGCTCAGTCCGGCCACGAGGTGATGAGATACTGGACAAGTCGTGTGCTGATTCCAAGCTCGACAGCGCCGTCTGACTATCTTGGGGCAATCGTCTACGCTCTGCAAGACGAGTTGAATGCCAGCAGCATCTCGAACATGACGGTGAACGATGACGGCTCTATTGCGACAGTAATCCTGGACTCAACGACTGGACAGAGTTTTAACGGCCAGATTACGATCGATCCCTGCCAGCCGACTGTTCTGCAAATTCAAGTCACGGGTTACAGCGGCGAGATCGTGCGTACAATAGGAGTTCAGTTTGACATTCAGCCCTACGAATATCCGATTTTCAAATTCGGTTTGGCGACAAAAGGGCCTCTTAGTTTTCCCGGCAACCCCACCATAACCGCTGTGAACTCTGCTTGGGAAGCCGACATGTTTGTCGAAAGTGCAAGCGATGCCATCGCGGTGTCTGTCGTCGGCAACACGAACTTCGATGGCGACGTCAGTATCGGCAACGCAGATGCCAACGCGGACTTTCAAGGCGACGTATCAATAGCCGGAGAACAGGGTCAGGCTGCTATAGACAATCATGTCTTTACCGGCACGGAAACGCCGGAATTCCCCGTTCCCGACACGGATCATTTCAGGCAATACGCTACGGGGGACATTGTTGACTCTTCCACTGATCTGAGCAGCGGAATCACCCTCACCAATGCAACAATAGAAGCCGGAACCAACCCCACCTTTGACGGCAGTGTCACCATACAAGGAATCTTGCTTATCGAATCGCCGAATAAGGTCACATTCGGCCGCAACGTGACACTTAGGGGCATCATCGTTGCCGAGGGAGACGTGCAAAATCCAGAACCGGGGACGAATAGGATTGAGTTCTGCGGCAATTTTGACACGGCATCGTACCCCAGTGAGCCCGAGTTCGATGCCCTCCGCAATGAGATCGGCTCTTCGATCATTGCTCCAGGTTTCGCCACGTCGTTCGGCGGCAACTTCTCCACGTTAGAAGGAATCATGGCGGTGAGCGGCCTACATTTTTACGGCAACGCAAACGCCTTGGTTAAAGGCACGATTATTAATTACTCTGACAGTCCAACCGTAGTAGAGGGGAACGCGACAATAAATTTTGACCGAGCAGGCAGCACCAAAATCCCGACTGGTTTTGATTTGTACCGGGAGTTAGATTACGACCCTTCTTCTTACTCGGAGATGGGTCTGTGACGTGTGCTTAGGGCGTTACCCACTGTGAGCCGCAGCCAACGAACGCCCACAGAATAGGAAAATACGAAATACTGAATCCTCGAAAAGCAGTCAGAAACATTCTTGGTACACGATTAGTTACTATTGAAAAGCGCAGGACAAACATGGTTCGCTTCGATATACACCGCATCTTGCTCAGCCAGATACGATACTCCTTGGACGTCCCATTCAGGCTCCATGATTTGCCCGACAGAGGAATCTTGATTTGATGGAATTCGGATAGTCCGAATTATATAGTTTTGGGGACTGCAGATGAGTCCTTGGTGTGACAGCACCGGAATTGTCCTGGTCGCTGTGTTAGGCATTTTTCTCGGCAGAGTCTTTTCACGTTGTCGAGGGTCCTATTGGACGTTGGGTTATTTCCTGCCATGCGTGGCAATCGCGGTACTGGCCTTAGCCAGATGCAATAATGCGCTATACTTTGTTCGGCCCTTCTGCTGGGTGACAACCGGACGGGTCAGATTCATCATCGTATCTTTGGCCATTTCAATGGGCCTTACCGCTCCGTTGTCCCGCCTGCCTCGCAGATGCGAGAGGCTTTTGGTCTGCATCTTGATGGCCGTAGCCGTAACTGGGTCGTGCGTTTTGCCCTTTCTTGTTCCGGCTCTGATTAGAGACCGTCTCTCGAGTCTTAGGACAAGGTTTGATCCCAACGGCGTCTGCCGCCAGACTACTGATTATACCTGTGGTCCGGCCGCGGCGGTGACCGCTTTAAGACAATTAGGTTTAGCCGCCGACGAAGGAGAAATCGCTGTACTTTCCTACTCCAATCCGGTCACAGGCACCCTCCCCACTTTCCTCTGCTCAGCCCTCAACAATCGTTACAGTGCCGCTGGCCTTAAATGTCAGTACCGCCGCTTCGATTCGATCAATCAGTTAAGAGACGGCGGCGTTACGTTAGTTGTAGTGAAAAAGACGTTCCTCCTGGACCACTGTTTGGCTGTCCTCGAAGTCTCAGACAACATGATTACTACGGCAGATCCCGTGACCGGTACGAAGTTGATGCCCCGCGAGCAGTTCGAGAAAATCTGGCGATTTGCAGGCATCGTCCTTGAGCGAGATTCTGTCGACGGCGCCCAATAGCGGAGAGCTTAAGAAATGGTGATCTCAAACACAGGATGCATTAAAATCGCGCTCAGACGTGGTTCGGAACGCTCGTCGTATGGCGCATGCGCCTCGATCTGCTTTTTCAGGAACCGCTGCAATTAGACCATCCGCGTTTAGTTTAAGCCCCTGCCTTTTCTTTTCAATCGCTTCCTCCTTTCGGGCGGGGGCTTTTTCACAGTCCTGAGCTAGAAACGACACCCCATAGGCCAGCTCGGCTTTGTCCAGTGAGACAGTGACGCCAACGTGTCCGGACCGGCCTAATACGACACCATGGACATAGCCGTATTTGCGTGCCGCCGTACCTGAGGTGAGCTGGTTAGGATGGTCCAAACCGGCTTGAACGGCCGCCATAAGCCCTATAATATCAGGACCTCGTGCATTTGTCACCAACTCCGTGGGAGGTGCGGGTTTAGATCAGTGGCTCAATTGGGCCTTGGTATGCTCCGGCGGTTCCGGCCATACAGCTACCAGTAGCGCAAGATCGGAAGGCAGATTTTGCGGCTCATTTTGGGCTTCTTGGCGATTATCTGCCAACAAGCCAAAACCTCGCCACTAACTGTGCCCGGGGACCAATCACCCGATTCTACCGGAACTGCGAGGGCTTTCGGTTACTTATGGAGATTTTTCAAATTTTTTTGCCAAAAACAGGTGTGACTACAACAGGTGTCCGTGACCGTACACAGTACGATTAAGCGGATAAGCCAATCATCAGCAATCGGACCTGCGAGAAAATCCATCAAACGCATATGATTTCGCAAATCCCGCCTTGCAACTTGGGTCGAAATTTGATAGAATAGGCGTTGTGTATGACAGAGGAAGGTGGATTGCGTTGTGACATCTTGAGAATTCTTTGGAGGAGCGGAATGATAACAAAGCGATGCGGTCTGGCGCTGGTAAGTGCAGCCTTTCTGATATTGGCCGTAAAGATACATGCGGCCCCCGCTTTTCAGGGCTTGGGGGACCTGCCCGGTGGTAGCTTCCGGAGTGAAGCAATCGATGTCTCGGCCAATGGGCTGGTCGTGGTGGGACACAGCCGATCCGCATCGGGCCAGGAAGCCTTTCGCTGGACCCGCGCCGGAGGCATGGTCGGCCTGGGCCAATTGCCGGGCGGGTCATCCAAAAGCCAAGCCTCCGGCATCTCAGCTGACGGGTCGGTTGCAGCAGGATACGCCTGGTCCACATCCTCTGTCGAAGCGTTCCGCTGGACAAAGGCCGAAGGCATGGTTGGACTGGGCTACGTGCCGGGTGGAGGATCCCATAGCGAAGCGCATGATGTATCAGCCAACGGGTTGGTCGTGGTGGGCGAGAGCCGCTCGGCGTCAGCTCCTTATTCAGAGGCGTTTCGCTGGACGCAGACCGAGGGCATGGTCGGATTGGGCGACTTGCCGGGCGCAGATCTCTATAGCGCGGCACTGGCCGTATCGGCTGACGGCTCAGTTGTGGTGGGATTCGGCAGTTCCACCGCGGGCTTAGAGGCATTCCGCTGGCAGAACGGCGTAATGGCCGGTTTAAGCGATCTGCCGGGCGGCAGCTTCCACAGTTGCGCAGCCGACGTATCGGCCGACGGCTCGGTCGTGGTGGGGCAAAGCACCTCGGCATCAGGCAAGGAAGCGTTCCGCTGGACGGAGGCTGGCGGTATCGTCGGATTGGGCGACTTGCCTGGCGGTGACTTCTACAGCAGCGCATCGACTGTATCAGCCGATGGATCGATCATTCTGGGAAGCAGCAAATCCGCGATAGGTCACGAAGCTTTCATCTGGGATGCGAGTCACGGCATGCGGAGTCTCAAAGACGTTCTGGAAGGCGACTTTGGCGTGGACTTAACGGGTTGGAAACTGACCTGGGCAACGGGGATATCCGGTGACGGCTCGACGATCGTTGGCTACGGAACCAACGGTGCCGGAAATACGGAAGGCTGGATTGTAACAATTCCCGAACCGGCTGTGAGCCATGCTCCGGACGCTCCGGTGCCCGACACCACGAGCATAAATTTAACAAAACAGAATGTGACGGTGGTTCCCAGAGCAGGGAAATTGCTAAAAGGCGAATTGATCAGCATCACCCCTATAGAGACAAAACTGAAGATCGACGATCAAGAGCACAAAATTGCCAGCGGTGATATTTACTATGTTGTATTTCATTCAAAGCCGGCGAAACAAGCTGCATCAGAAAATAACACGTATCCGGAACGATATCTCTCGGCAATGAAAGACCTCAATAGAACCTATGCAGACACCCTGCAAAACGGCGGATATGTGGCTGTCTCCAACGAAATATCTTCACTGCTTGGGCCTCGGACTGCTTCCGGTCTCGGTGGGAGCGTTCCCGCGCCACTATCCGTCATTTGCACAATCGTGTCACGATGGGAATTAGATCAAAAGGTAAGAAAACTCAGCACGGCTTTTCTCCGGGAGTCTTTGAACATTGAAAAACGATATGATTGGCCTCTGTTTCATGCACTACTAAACGATGACGAAGAAAGTCTGGAGAAGATCGAAATCATTCGCAGCGATCTCGATGTGATATTCAAAGAGCGATTTGAATGTAGCGAAAAACATCCCACTTTATCCTTCATTATAAGTGCTTTTCATCAAGGGCGTATCGAAAAGGTTCCTGAAGTCGCCGGTCCGCTTTATGAAATAGACAAGGTTCTAACACATCATGGAATGTCACTTCAGGACCTTCAGTTGAGCACTGAGAAAGCCGACGGTTCGCAGACCGACCTTAAGAATGTAGCGCCTAACGAAGGAATGGAGGACATCAAGGATGCAAACGATGTCATTGTCAACTCTATCGGCATGGAACTGAGGTATATCAAACCCGGCGAGTTCTGGATGGGCAGTTCTGCCAACGAAAAATGGCACGATAACAGTGAATCACCGCGACATCGGGTCAAATTGACAAAAGGATTTTACATAGGCCTGACAGAAATCACACAAGCTCAATGGGTGAAGATTATGAACACACGCCCCTGGTTAAGCCGGCCGTTCGTCATGGAAGACGGGAGCTATCCAGTTGCGTATGTGAGCTGGAATGATGCGGTTCTGTTCTGCAAAAAACTGAGTGAAGAGGAGGGACGCGAATATCGATTGCCGACAGAAGCCGAGTGGGAATATGCATGCCGTGCCGGTTCAGAAACGGCGTTTAGCTTTGGGGATGACTCGCACAGACTTAGTGACTTCGGATGGTTCGTGGATATTGCCCGTTTTGGGCAAGAGGCCGGTGACAGATATGCGCGTCGGGTAGCACAGAAGCAACCCAATCCCTGGGGACTTTACGATATGCACGGCAACGTCGGGGAGTGGTGTTATGACAGGTATGGTAGTTATCCTGCGAATCCCGTTATAGACCCGAAGGGCCCTTCAGACGGAGAATATCATCTTCTACGCGGCGGCTCCTGGCTCAGCGGACCGGAGCACTGTCGGTCAGCCGGTCGCAAGTGGAATAAACCAGGTGGGCGGTACGGCGACGTTGGATTTCGTGTTGTCCTGGATTTGAAATAGCCGGAATCGCCAAAAAAAGCTGTTGAAAAAGTACTTTTTATGCTAAAATGACCTTGACATGGTCCATGAGAGTCGCCATAAATACAAAGGCTTATTTGGGATAATTTAAGCCCCTGCTTTCTCTCCCCTCCTCTCCCTCCGCATTTAAGCAGGGGCTTTTGTATAGTATCCAGCCAGAAAAATCTATTGTGGTAACTACGTATTTTTAAAGATATTTTTTGCTCGGTGTTCCCCCCGGATTTCACAGTCCACGACACCAAAACACGCAAGATTTGCCCGAAAAATGGCATGGAAAGCCTCTCAGGGGCTCGAATGGGCCCAGCTTTGTCCGGCCAACGTTCGGCCCGGATGGATGCTTACAAATCCTTGTTGGGACGCATGTTATGGTCTCGAAGCACGAGATCGCCAATCTGAAGTTGAGCTTGTCGCCGGGCGCTGAGTGTTGGTGGGCCAAACAGCACGTCAAGTGGCCCGGCAG
>Ga0209427_10006665_pt1 | contig 13135 bp, 9 predicted proteins | sample DeeMarSWOR136_30_FD_187465 | JGI IMG/M metagenome (GOLD analysis project Ga0209427, IMG submission 187465) | Marine sediment microbial communities from White Oak River estuary, North Carolina - WOR-1-36_30 (SPAdes) (version 2) | ecosystem: Environmental > Aquatic > Marine > Intertidal zone >... | reverse complement strand
GCCCTACTAAGCCTCCAACCCCTAAAGCTAGGGGCAAGAAGAGATATGGGGATCCTCCCACGAATTCGATGCCCGTTAGGGTTAGATAGGCACCTATTGATGCTAAGGTTGCATGAGCAAAGTTGGGAACCTTGGTTGTCATATAGGTAAGGGTTAAGCCGATGCTCAAGAGAGAAAGGAGACTAGAAAATACTATTGCCCCAGAAAACAGCGGATCAATCATGCCACCTAGTCAATTCACACATAAATTAATTTTTCCATTGAAACAGCCCTAAGGGGACATGTCTTTGCTGGTTTAATCAAACTGCATACCAACAATAAGGCTTATTAATCATTAGAGACGAAAATGATCGTTTAAAAAATATTTGAGGGGAAAAAAATGTCAACAAAAGGAATCACCACAGTAATTGCTGTAATACTGATGATAGTCATGTTATTGGTCGGTTTAGGCATAGGATATGTATTGGCTCCTTCAATGGGTATAGCACCTGGGGCGGGGCTAAGCGGTGAAGTGGAAATTGGTTGCTTAATGTCTTTAACTGGAGACCTGGCATCCTTTGGCGAAAACGAAATGGCAGCTGCGGAATTTGCCGCTTCGGAAGTCAATGCTCTTCTAGAAGACTTGGATGCAGGTTGGACGCTAAAGCTTGTTGCTGAAGACACGCAAACAGATCCTGACATTGCATTAGAGAAATTGCAGAGTCTTGCAGCCAGAGGAATCAAATTAATCATAGGTCCGCTAAGCAGCGGTGAAGTCAGAGCCATAAAAGGATACGCTGATCAAAACAAGATATTAGTAACAAGCCAGTCCTCGACAGCTCCTGACTTAGCAATTGCAGACGATTATATCTTCAGATTCTGTCCGACTGACAAACTAGGACAAGGTCCAGCTCTTGCAAGGCTGATCTCCGACGAGGGCTACACACACGTCATTCCGGTTACAAGAAACGACGCATGGGGAATTGGACTCAAAGATGCGACTAAAGACAGATTTGAAGATCTAGGCGGTACTTTTCTCACTGGAATTGATTATGATCCAGAAGCAACTGAATTCACATCTGAAGCAAGCATCCTCGCTGATTTGGTTCAAGACGCAATTAGCGCTCATGGAGCAGAGAATGTAGCCATTCTCCATATATCGTTTGAAGAAGCAGTTCCTTTCATGACGGCGTGCCTTGATCATTCAGTGCTTTCTCAGATAAAATGGTATGGGTCGGACGGAACTGCCGCGAGCGGAGGAGTCCTTGAAGATACTGACGTACGAGATTTTATACTTGATGTAGAATATCCATGTACAATATTCTCACCAGCGCCCGTTGGAGATAAATTCGAGGCTGTTCGAGCTAACGGTTTAAATGTCCTTGGCAGAGAGCCAGAATCTTATTCCTATGCTATCTATGACATTGTATGGGTTTATGCGCTATCTCTTCTTGCAGTGAATGAATACAACGCTGAGGCTATAAAGGCAGTTCTGCCGACTATTACGGAAGTAATATTTGGTGCTTCGGGAGTGATTAGACTGGACGATGCAGGAGACAGGACAGCTGGAGACTACAATATCTGGATGATACAGGAAGTATCTGTGGGTAACTACGAATGGGAAGTAGTAGGAAGGTACGTGTTTTCAACCGATATCATTGAATGGTCTGAATAACTTCCTCCCTTTTTTTGTGTGATTATAATGAGTGCCGCATTAGTTATCAAAGGAATAAGAAAAACTTTTGGTGGTTTGGTTGCATTAGATGATGTTAGTCTTGCCCTTAAGCAGGATCTTATGACTATTCTAATAGGGCCAAATGGAAGCGGAAAAACAACACTTATAAATTGTATTACAGGATTCTACCAACCCGACCAAGGAAAAGTTCTACTCTTTGGGAAAGATATAACGGGTTGGCCTCCTTACAAAGTATATGATGCAGGTCTAGTCAGAACTTTTCAGATTCCAATGCCTTTTCAAAAACTAACCGTTCTTGAAAATCTACTTACAGCCTATAGAGGGAATCCCGGAGAAAGCTTTTTTAAAGCCTTGTCGAGAAGATCATGGATTAGCCAAGAAAAGAAAGCAACCGAAAAAGCGTTTGATTTCCTACGACTTTTATCCATTGATCATCTGTGGGACAGCCCTGCAACCCAGTTGAGTGGGGGACAGATGAAACTGCTTGAGGCTGGGCGAGCTTTAATGAGTGGGGCAAAAATAATATTAATGGACGAACCAGCTGCGGGAATTTACCCTAAACTGGCACATGACGTCTTCAATAAACTCAAAGAGATAAAAGAAAAACTTGGCGTTTGCTTTCTTGTTATAGAGCATCGACTGGAATTGATTCTACCCTATGTAGATTACGCGTACGCGATGGCAAATGGAAAGATTATTTCTGAAGGAAAACCAGAAGATGTTCTCAATACTCCAGTTGTCATAAAGAGCTATTTGGGAGGCTAAGCTTTGCTAAGTTTGAAGGGAATAAACGCAGGTTACGGAAAACTTCACGTATTATTTGACATCGACGCGGTATTGAAAGAAAAAGAGATTACCATTCTAATTGGCCCTAATGGAAGTGGAAAGAGCACTCTGCTGAAAACAATAATGGGATTAACACAGCTTTATACAGGAAAAGTTATTTTTGAGGGAGTTGAAATACAAGGTATTCCCCCTCATGAAGTGACAAAACAAGGAATAGCCTACTTGCCGCAAGTAAATAATGTATTCTCGGAACTCAAAATAAGAGAGAATTTGATAATGGCTGGGTACACTCTGGGAAAAGAAGAAGCTCAAAACCGTTCAATTGATGTTCTAGATGATTTTCCAGTTCTCAAAAAATATTTGGATCGAAAAGCAGGCACGCTCAGCGGTGGAGAAAGACAGATGCTAGCAATGGCCATGGCTTTAATGAGAAGACCCAAAATGATGCTCTTTGACGAGCCCACTGGCAGTCTTGCCCCTAAGAAGGCAAAGGAAGTACTTTCCGAGATTCTAAGGCTGAGAGATACATATGAAATTACTGTGCTGCTTGCGGAACAGAATGCCCGAAGGGCACTGGAACAGGGAGACAAGGCACTCCTTCTGGTCAGTGGAAGAGTTATGTACAATGATACTGCACAAAAGCTACTAAAGCATCCTGAATTAGGAAAAGTATACCTTGGAATTAAAAAAGCGTGGCATTTACAATTATAGAGTAACATCGCCATTCTCCAAAATTAAATAAGTGAATTTTTAGCAATCAATTAGAATCTTATTAGATTGAAAGCAGGACGTTTTCGAAATATCCTAATGTAGCCCTTAGCACATCTTTTTCCGTAACTATTCCTATAATTTTCTCATTTTCTGTTACCAAGAGGCGCCTTATTCTCTTGTCTGACATCAATCTTGCTGCTTCACCAATTGCTGCGTCTGCATCTATAGTGATTAGCGCCGCACTCATTATATCCTCAGCCTTTAGTTCTTTGTTACATGCCTTTCCAATGCAACATCTTTTTAGAACATCGACTTCAGTTATTATTCCAACTGGTGTGCTATTTTTCGTAACTACTACAGCTCCAACTTCGTTTCGTACCATAATTGAAGCAGCTTCCGAAACCAAGGCTTTAGAATCCACAGAAATTATTTCTTTCGTCATTATCTGGCTGATTTTTATAGCTATCCCCATAAGAATCATCGATTTACTTATAGTGTATTCTTTTATAAATCAATTGTTTGCCTTAAAATCTTGCGAAAATTAGAAAATTGACAAGCTTATAACAATTTTACATCAATTGAAAGAGGGGGATTTTGCGGGAGATATCTCCACTTGCACCGAATCTACATCGCCTCCGTTTACAATTTGAATGGTATTGAGGTTCTCCCCTAAGTTAGATTTTTTTTGTTAGGGTTACCCCGATACGGAGGCAACCAATCCTTTTTCAGTATAAAAATAGCGGATTTTTGTAGCTATCATAAAGATATGAAATTAATATGCGGGCTGTTTTTGTATAGAAGAAGATATATTTCATCAAAATTATATTAAGCCACGATTCATCCTGCCTCATGGCGTGCTAAGTGATGCTGACGTTTTGAATGTCAAAATATCTCTTTGCTAAAAACCGCAATCGCTCGGCGTTTTTGCCGTTTTTACCTATGGCTACACCCTTGTCTTTTGGGTTAACCGTCACGACAGCCATTTTCTTTCCATCAGTTCTTTCGGATACGCGAACTTCCCTGACGGCGGCTGGTTTCAGTGCATTCTTTATGAACTGCACTGGATCCTCTGAGTACTCGATTATCTCATGTTTTTTACCCGTCATTCTTTCGAGAGTGTGGATGTTTCTACCGCCTTTTCCTATGGCAACACCCACTTGACCTTTGTTCACGATGAATATTGCGCGTCCTTGCTCTTCGTCAATTATGCAGTCTTTGACGCCGGCGCCACTGACGCTTTCAAACAAAGCGATATAACGCATTTCGTCGCACGTGATTTTAATGCCGTTTGTCATGCATTTCCTCCAGCAGATTTTTGAATCTCACTGTCCTCAATAACTTTGAGAATCACGGAGTCACCTGTTTCTCTTATACTTAATGCTGAAATAACAAAGAGTTTGTTGCAGACAGCCGCTAAATCGATTGAGGTACCTTTATACGTCATGATGGGAACCTTGGAGATTTTACCATAATATTCAATTTGGTCTTTTATGTCTTTTGGACAGTTAGCGGCTAAAACTATCATTTTTGCCTTGCCAGTCTTGGCGTTTTGCAAAGCCGTGTTAGCTCCGAAAACAACTTTGCCAGTTTTCACAGCTGTTGCTATGGCTTTGTCTATGTCGATCATGTTTCCGTTTTTCCTCCGCTCTTTTCTTGTTTTTCAAAAGTGGACATGTACAGCTCCACCAAACCCGTGCCAATTGGAATTGACTGCCCAACGATAACGTTTTCGGTTACGCCTTCCAACGGGTCGCTTTCGCCTTTCACAGCTGCTTCAACAATGTTTGGGACTGTGATTTCAAACGCTGCCCTAGCCAGCACACTTGCTTTCTTGCCGCTGATCCCGTGCCTGCCTATCTGCTGCACTTCACCTGTTGAAGTCATCATGTCTGCCACAAGCAGGACGTGACGCACATCTACGTCTAAGCCTTGGTCTTCCAAGACTCCTTTCGCCTCGTTGACTAAGGCGTTTCTTGCAGCTTCTATTCCAAGCGTTTTAGCTATTTCATGCACGTTGTTCGTCATTGTTCGTGAAGTGTCCACGCCAGAAACCTGTAGGACCTTAGTCAGGTTTGAACCATCTGTTCGTATAACCCATTCTCCGTGTTCCTCAGTGACCAATACACGATTTATATCGGCCACGCCTTTAACGTGGAAACTCGGGACTTTGCCGAGCAGTTTCTTTAGGTTTTCAACTTTCCTAGGCGTAATCTGCACCGTATCACCCTTCACCTCTATAGTTGCGTTTTGAAACTGCAGCCGATGCTTGAGTTCTTCCATGGTTATTGCTCTGTCTTCCATCATGGATCTGTTTAATTCAACCACTATTTCTTCGCGCACAGGGTCCTCGTATATCGCTGAAGCCAGATTTTCCAAACTTGTGTAGATTATGTTACGTGCGATTTCCACGGCGCCTTCCTTGCTTTTCCTAGACTTCCCTGTTAAGTATATCGTCATAATCGGAGTTGATGGAATTCTTCTGGCGTCAACTATTTCAATCAACCTTGGCAACCCTAAGGTTACATTCTGTTCCTTGACTCCTGCATAGTGGAAAGTCCTGAGCGTCATCTGAGTTCCTGGTTCACCTATTGACTGAGCAGCAACTATGCCCACGGCTTCACCTGGCTCCATCAACGCTTTTTTATACTGTTCAGCCGTAAGCGCAACGGCTTTGTCAACGCCTTCCTTGCTGAGTTTAGTTTTGGTCAAACTCTGTTTGAGCTGGGCTTTAAGTATCGGCGTGAGTTGCCCCTCTACCGCTGTCAACTGTTTTTTAATATAATCCGCCTTTGCAGCTTTGCTTTTTTCTTCTCCAATTCTTATCTGGCTTATAAGTCGGCTCACGTTCACGGCTTGCCCGTGATCACTCTTAGCGGGGTCTACGCCGTCTTCACCGTACATGAACTGGATTATGTCTCCAGCTGAGTCTCTGACTGTGCTGTCATACTCTAATCGGATGTGTTCCAAAGCGTTGATAAGTCTTCTTTGCATGTAACCGCTCTGTTGTGTTCTGACCGCGGTGTCCACCAAGCCTTCTCTGCCTCCCATGGCGTGGAAGAAGAATTCAATCGCGTCCAATCCCGTCTGATAAGAAGAGTAAACGAAACCTCTTGCTCTCGGGCTGGGGTCACCTTCAACGAAGTGTGGCAAAGCTCTTCCAACATATCCACGCAGTATTCTTTTGCCACGCACTGACTGCTGACCGACACAGGCAGCCATTTGTCCAATATTAAGGCTTGAGCCTCTTGCACCTGTTCTGGTCATGACTATACCCGCGTTTTCTATTGTGAAATCTTGGTCTGCGATTTTTCCTGCTTCGTCTCTAGCTCTAGCTAACTCGTGCATAACGTAGATTTCGAATGATTCTTCAAGTGTTTTTCCGGGCAGCCGCGTTAAAGTTCTGTTGCGGAAGTCTTCAATGTGTTCATCTATTTTCTTTTGGATTTTTTCCATTGTTTTCTTGATTCGAGTCACAGCTCTAGGTGACAGGACAAGCTGGTCGTACGTGTAACTGAAACCGCGCATGGTTATGAAAAGCTTCAGCAGCCTCGTTATCTTGTTCAGGAATTCACGTCCCGCTTTAGTTCCGTAGTCCTTAATTATTCGGTGCAACAAGCTCTCGGACTGTTCGGAGCCTATAGAACGTCTGTCAATGATACCGGAAACAAGCTCACCGTTTTTAATAACCACATAAGCATCGTATTTGCAGTCTTCCTCTTCACATTTAGTACATCCTTGGCAGAGGTTCGCTTTCAAAGAGTAATTCAAAGTCTTCGGCAAGAAAAGGCTGAAAATTTGTTTGCCCGACCACATTTTCTGAGGTTCCTTGATTTTAGGCTCTGGCAGTGGCCCAACATATCCCGTTGCCGTGAGTAGCCTGTTAACCTCGTCTTTAGGCATGTAGTTTGCTCTTCGGGTAAAGAAGTATGCTCCCGTGATGAAATCGCGTATCGCACCTATTATGGGTCCGCCGAACCTTGGCGAGAGTATCTGGTCTTGAACCTGCATCAGCAACAGAGCTTCTGTTCGCGCTTCTTCGCTCTGGGGCACATGGAGGTTCATTTCGTCTCCGTCAAAGTCAGCGTTGTAAGGTGGGCAAACGCAGAGGTGCAAACGGAAAGTCTTGTAGGGTAAAACACGCACGTAATGCGCCATAATTGACATTCGGTGCAGTGACGGCTGACGGTTAAATATGGCTATGTCCCCGTTTTTGAGATGGCGCTCCACAATGAAGCCAAGCTCTACGGCTTCAGCAATTTTTTCTCTGTCCACCACGAATTCAAGCCTTATGCGTTTTCCGTCTGGTCTAATAATGTAAAGGGCGCCTGGATACTGCTCGGGTCCGTTAATGACAAGCTGCTTCATTTCCTCAATGTTCCACGCGGTTACTTTTTCAGGAACAGACAAGCGCATCGCTACATCCTTTGGAACACCAACCTCGTTTATGTCGAGGTTCGGGTCTGGAGAAATAACTGTGCGCGCTGAGAAGTCAACTCTTTTGCCTGAAAGGTTGCTTCTGAATCTGCCTTCTTTTCCTTTCAAGCGTTGCGAGAGGGTCTTTAACGCTCTTCCTGAACGGTGTCTGGCTGGTGGTATTCCAGAGGCTTCATTGTTAAAGTAAGTGGTAACGTGGTATTGCAGAAGCTCGGATAAGTCTTGAATAATAAGCGTTGGAGCTCCCGCTTCCATGTTTTCCTTAAGTCTCTGGTTAATGCGAATTATGTCCACAAGCTTATGAGTCAAGTCATCTTCCGAGCGGATACCCGACTCCAGCGTTATAGAGGGACGAACATAAACTGGAGGCACAGGCAAAACCTGCAAGATCATCCATTCAGGTCTCGCCACGTTGGGGTTAAACCCTAGAAGCTCCAAGTCATCATTTGAAATACGCTCTAATCTTTCCCTGATCATGCTTGGTGTTAACGGTTCAGAACCTGCTTCGGTTTGCTCTATAAACTTTGTAGGTTTCTCAAAAGTGATTTTATACTGGCTAGCTGCACAATGGGGACATTGCTTAGCCTTAATTTCCTGCATAATGCCCTTATACACTACGTCAGGTATCGTGCCCAAAAGCGCGCGGTGCCTTTCAATTCGGTTTCGAACCTTTTTCGCTTTCTCATCAGCTAGGAGTACGCGCCCGCAATTGCGGCAGGTTGACTTCAAGAGCTCATGAATTATTTTCGTGAATTCAATGTGCACTATAGGCACTGCAAGTTCAATATGTCCAAAGTGGCCCGGGCAACGGATTGCCGTGTTGCCGCAGGTTTTGCATCTCTGCCTGGGTTCCAGAGTGCCCAATCGACCATCCATTAATCCTGCGGTGATGGGTGCGCCGTCTTCATCGTAAGTGTCTGGTGTTTGAATTTCTACAACTGATTGCTTACGTAGTTCTTGAGGTGAAATCAGACCAAAAGAGATTCCATCAACAACTTTATGAATTGAATCTTCTGACATTTTATGCCTTCTCCTTTAGTGCTAATTTGGGCGTGATACACAAGCTCTGAAGCTCTTGCAACAAAAGTTTGAAAGCATAAGAAACGATTACAGGGGAAATCTTAGCTTTTTCATCGCAGATTTTGCACACGTATTTCCGTTGTTTCATGTCGAAATAGGCGATCTGACCACAGTTTTCGCAGACGTACAGCGTGTATTTGTCGGATTCTTCCAGTAGCCTGTCTCTGAGCAGCATAGCCGCGCCGTGACCTATGAGGCAGTCGCGTTCCATTTCCCCGAATCTTAGGCCTCCACCTCGGGCTCTGCCTTCAGTGGGTTGCCGCGTCAACATCTGAACTTGCCCGCGGGCTCTGGCGTGTATTTTGTCAGCTACCATGTGATGCAGTTTCTGGTAGTAAACAATGCCTACGAAAATGTCAGCAACAAATTTTTCGCCCGTCGTGCCATTGTAGAATACTTCGCTTCCCGTGTGACTAAAACCCAGTTTCACAAGATCTTTCCTAATTCTGTCAGGTCCTTCGTTAGAGAATGGTGTGCCATCCGCTGGTTTTCCCTTTGCAGCAGCGGCTTTTCCAGCGAGGGATTCAATGAACTGTCCAATGGTCATTCTTGATGGTATAGCATGAGGGTTAATCACTATGTCTGGAACTATGCCTTCATCTGTGAAGGGCATGTCTTCCTGTGGAACTATTAAGCCTATTACTCCCTTTTGCCCGTGACGAGAGGCAAATTTGTCACCTAACTCTGGAACACGCTGATCACGGACTTTGACCTTTACGAGCTTGCTTCCTTCTCCAGACTCTGTGATGAAAATCCCATCAACAACACCTGTTTCTGAAGGACGCATATCCACGGATGTGTCCCGCATTGAGGGGCCTTTAACTTCAAACTCCTTATATTCTTCGAGGAACCTCGGCGGGCTTATTCTTCCGATAAGAACGTCTCCACCTACAACTGCAGATTCCAAACTTATTATTCCGTCAGGTTCAAGAAGCCTGTAATATTGTTCTCCACGGTATCCACGGGTTCCAGGCTCGGGAACTTTAAACTTGTCTTTTAATCCGCCTAAGTACTGGCGGCACTCAGCTTCGTACATTCTGTAGAAGGTAGAACGGGCTAAGCCTCTTTCAATAGAAGCTTTGTTGAAAACTAAAGCGTCTTCCATGTTATAGCCTTCGAAGGAAAGCACAGCAACAACACAGTTTTGTCCTGTAGGGCGTTGTTTATAACCCATGATTTCCATTAATTCGGTTTCAACCAAAGGCACTTGCGGATAATGTAGAATGTGGGACCTTGAGTCCACGCGATTGTGGAAGTTTGTACCATAAACTCCGAGGGCTTGTTTTGCCATCGCGGCTTGATACGAGTTACGCGGAGACTGGTTATGTTCCGGATATGGTATGGTAGACGCACATATTCCCAGAATTGTGTACGTCGCGATCTCAGCGTGGGTGTGCTGAGGAGTAATACTTTCCATAGATATGGCTGCGTATGCGTTTTCCTCTTCTTCAGCGTCCAAATATTCAATCAAACCGTTTTTCACAAGATCTTCCCAAGTCCATTCGCCGAGACCTATTTTCTCCAAGTGTGCAGGCTGAAGCCTCGGAACGCCTTTTTCAACAATTATAAGTGGGCGCCTAACTCTTCCTTCATCGCAGTTAGCGTGTACCTCTTCCATTTCTGTTTGATCCTTGGAAAAGTAGGTTATGTTAACTTCAGTTGATATTTCTCCAGTTCTTCTTTTTTCTCTGAAAGTGTTAACCAGTTCCAAAGCTGAATCGCAGTATCCGATTATGTTTCCGTCAACGAAAACCTTTGCTCCAGAAGTCCTTATTGCCGCACTAGCTTCGTAAGCTGGAACTGTGCCCATCTCAAAAAACAGCTGTTTAATCTTCTCAGCGTTCGCACCCACGGAAATTGATGCAGATAAAGCCAGATTTTTGACCAGCCCACAGTTAGAGCCTTCAGGTGTTTCGTTAGGGCATAAGCGTCCCCAGTGTGTTGGGTGCAGGTCTCGAGCTTCGAAGTTAGGTTGACTTCTACTTAAGGGTGATTGAAGCCTGCGTAAGTGGCTGAGCGTTGATATGTAGTTTGTTCGATCCAAGAGTTGGGTTATACCGACTCTGCCTCTTCCCCAGTTTCCAGTTGCGAGCGCATGCTGGAACCTTTCGGTTATTATTCCTGGGCGGACTGCCGCGGACACAGTTATTATGGGTCCTTTTACACCTATGCGTTCAAGCTGGTATTTTATGTCGCGGGTTAAGTTTCTGAAGGAAACACGGAAAAGGTCTGCGAGAAGGGGTCCTGCGAGTCTAAGGCGTTTGTTTTTGAAATGGTCTTTGTCGTCTGTTTGTCTTCTTCCGAGTTTCAGTTGAATAACTCGATTTGCCATTTCGCCTAGAAATATGGCTTTTTCGTTCCTGTGTTTGTTGCTTCTGCCTAGGTGCGGGAGGAAATTTTTGTCGAGGGCCGTTTCAGCTTTTTGCAGACGGTATTCTTCAACTTGCCCGTGGGCTACGCGGTTTCCAATGAACAACAGTGCGTCGCTGGGTGTGTCTACGCCTATGGCTTTTTCAAATGAAGGCCCCAGTATGCTTTGGATGTCCTTGTCGAGGGAGACTGCTTCAGCGATGCCTTTGTCTTTTTCCAAGTCTAACGCGCGCATTATCACTACAAAGGGGATCTCAGTAGGTACGCCGGGCATTGTAACGTAGATGGAGTCGTCTGATTTCAGCTTAAGCTCAATTCTTGCCCTGAAGCCTACGGTTGTTGAGAATATTTTGGCTTGATAAACGGGAGAGGTTCCTTTTTCATCTACGTCAACTATCACGCGGTTGGGCGCTAGGTCTTCCATGGCTACTATGACGCGCTCGGAACCGTTTACCACGAAGTAGCCGCCTGAGTCATCTGGGTCTTCTCCTGCGGCAATAAGTTCGTCTTTTGATAGCTGCGATAGGAAGCACAGTTTTGACTTTAGCATAACAGGGATGTTTCCAATGTAAACGAGTTCAGTATCCTGTTCTCTTCCCTCTATCACGGGCGTCATTTCAAGAGCTACTGGAGCCGCGTAAGCCAAGTTTCGGAGTCTGGCTTCCATGGGGTAAATTTCGTGTTTAGTGCCGTCCACTTCTGTGACGTATGGTCCTGTAATTCTTGATTGAGGGTCTATCACCCAGATTTGTCCGAGTTTTACTTTGTATGGGCTTTCGGGAACTTCGATGGGGATTTCGCCGACTTCATCCACCACTTCCTGCAAGCCGTGGTCTATAAACTCATTGTAAGAGTCAAGGTGTTGCCTTACTAAGCCCTTCTCGTTGAAAAAAGTTTTCAATAAAATGTGGATATCTTCTTTTTGAAATTCAGCCAATTTCACCATTCTCCCGCAAGATTAAATTCATAAATGTGCAGACGGTTTTTTTTGGTGCGGGTTTTTTCAAACTTTTGATTTCCTCCGATGGAGTTTCCAACTCGAAAAAGGGTCTACTTTATTTTTAAAGAGCACAAACACATGCTTCATAGCTCACTAATAAACTTTTTTATGTTTATGCGCTCACAAACTATGTCTTTCTAAACTTTTTAGAGTTATTACATGCTAATAACTTTTTTGAGTTGCGCTGAACGTCGCAAAACGTGAATAAGGAATAAATCTTCAGTGTTGGGCTTAAAATCATTAGAGAAACGGTTTTTTCTCAGTTTAGAGCAGAGAAATTGATTTTTCGCGATCCGTTTACTTGTCAGTTTAGTTCTCGCGTTTTATGACTTCCAGTTTGCACGTTGTTAACTGTGAGGTAATTTTCTTAAACATCAGTGGGAGCAAAGTTTCGTCTGTTTCGTAGCCTATACTGTTTCTATCGTTTTGCATCGCAAGCTTAATCGTTGTGCCTGAACCTAAGAACGGGTCGAGTATGGTGTCGCCTTTCACGCTGAACATTCTCATGAGCCTGTTCACGATTTCGTCTTGGTAGGCGGCGATTCTTCTTTCTAGTTGTCTTGTTGTTTGGCATGTGCCGATTATGTTCTATATCTGAGTGAACCATTCGTCGCGCTGCCGTTTTGTGAAGGCGCTTTCGTATAGGCGCGGGTCATTTGGCGGGAATCGAAGTTTTCCTTTTTTGAAGATTAGTCTGAATTCGCAGTCTAAGGTGACATAAGCGTTGGGAGGCAGGAAGCCTGAGCCGAGGAATGCACCTTTTCCTTTGTATTTCGGTTTGGTAGTGGGCTTTTTCCACAATATGTAGGGTAGAGTGATGAACCCTGTTTTTCGCATTGTTCAATTATTCGGGAGTGATTGGAGAAAAGACGGAACTTGCCGTTTACGGTGCGGGGTGCGTTGCCTATGTTTATGCAGGCTATGCCTCCGTCTACGAGAACGCGGTAGGTTTCGCGCCAAGTTCTGGCTAGGGTTTCGTGCATGGCTTCGTAATTTTGGGTTACGGTTTCCCCTCCACCTTTGGCTTCTAGCTTTTGGCGTAACGTGGCGACTGCTGGGTTTAAGGTGGCGAACTGGGC
>Ga0209427_10006664_pt1 | contig 13135 bp, 12 predicted proteins | sample DeeMarSWOR136_30_FD_187465 | JGI IMG/M metagenome (GOLD analysis project Ga0209427, IMG submission 187465) | Marine sediment microbial communities from White Oak River estuary, North Carolina - WOR-1-36_30 (SPAdes) (version 2) | ecosystem: Environmental > Aquatic > Marine > Intertidal zone >... | reverse complement strand
TGCCGAGGCAAAAACATCTCCACAGCCCTTCCAAATATCCATACGTCCATCACCATCGTAGTCGACAGCGAAATGGTGAAAAGCGGATGGGATAAATTGCAGTTGTCCCATTGCCCCAGCCCAGGATCCCTTCATCTGCGCAAGAGACATGTGACCTTCATCCAGGATGCGTAATGCGTGTATTAATTCCTTCCGAAAGAAGGAACTGCGCCGACTATCATAGGCAAGTGTAGCCAGTGAACCGATTACCGGAAAACTGTCATTAGAGGAGCCAAAATCGGTTTCAATGCCCCACAAGGCCACAACAAACCGGGGCTGCAACCCATAGCGTGAGGCAACTCTATTCAATAGGGTGCCGTTTTCCTGTAGCTTCTTGCGCCCCTCAGCAATCCGATTTTCTGATACCATTGCGTGGAGGTATTGGTTCAGTGTGAGCTTGAATTCCGGTTGACTGCGGTCCCGCTCGATGACCTCAGGTATCGGCTCAAAGCCGCTGAAAGCTGCATCGAGCGTCTTCTGAGAAATACCAGTGTCCAGCGCCTCTTTCCGAAAGGATTCCAGCCAAGCCCTAAAGATCGACTGTTGTTGCTGTTCCAACGAGATTCCGGTTAATGAGGTTGTGGCCTTTTCCCGGGCAGGCCTTTTGATGGGCATCACCACCTTGTAGTTTTGCGCAGGAGGAGGAGACGGTTCCTCCTTCGAACACCCCAAGCATGATAAAAAAAGCATCAAGGAGATGGAAATTATGGTTGCCGAAACCTTCATCACTCCCTTTTTAACTCCAAGTTGATGAGAACTAACTATTTCAGGGACGGAATATAGAGGAGTTGCGGTTGTGTGTCAAGGAAGAATGAAAGGCGTGCTAACAGGCTAGACCATAGCTATTGACTGATAGATAATATTTTGCCATTCTGGCTGCATGGCCAGACCTGTGCACATTGAATACCACGCGGCCTGCTGCTACCAACCAGCTGTGGGAATAAAGGAGCGGCGATTTTCAGATAAGGGCTGGGGGATAAGGATCAACTGGAGGGGTCAGGCTTTTTGAAAGCGTTCCTTGAGGTGAAGGGTTTTTCCTTGACACACAATCGCCTTTCCTCCTATACTGCCGCATCAAAAAAGGCTTCTTATCAATCAATTTCTGGGACTTGCGTCTGTCCGGGTAGTAGTATCAAACCCGAATAGAAGGCTCAGGCAAGCTTGTTGGACGGTGCATCTGCCGCCAGAATACGTGAACTTGGTACCTCGACTGGTAGGGCTGAGCCACTCAGCAAGTCATTGACCCACATAGGCCTGTGTGGTTCCCGCAGTTCAAGGCCGAAATAGACATGAACAAAACGATTTCGCATAGCCGCGGTGTGGCGGATACCCAAGGCCAAGGCACCCTGAGTTCAGTGCTTGTTGCGCTGCTGAGATCTTGTCTTGTCTCAATCCCTGGATACAACCGGTGGAGAGAATGCTGAGAGCTAAGCGCTGTCGCACCGTGATGGCGCCACCGATCGTCGAGTTGAAGCGGCGTCTGTTTGGGTCCAAGGAGATTCCGAAGGATTGCCTCAACCTGAATCAGGCGGTCCCATCTTATCCTCCACCCAACGCAGTTCTGGAGACAGCGAAGGAGGCAGCGGAGAGTGAGTCGGAGACAGGATATACCGAAGACGCAGGCCTGCCCGAGTTGCGGGAGGCGATTGCTCACTACCATAGAGAGCGACACGGGGCAGAGCTTGCCGCTGACAAGGTTCTCGTCACGGCTGGCGCGAACTTTGGATTCTCAATGCTTGCTTTGGCATTGATTGGCCCACAGCTGCCCGTGCATGTCTTGACCCCCTATTACTTCAATCATGCCATGGCGGTGGAGCTTTGCGGTGGGTACCTATCGGAATGGCGCCTTCCGGCTGATACCTCGCTGCGCGAGGCTCTACACACAGGGCGATTCCGTGCGGGAGAAGGCGAAATGGTCGTTGTGGTCAATCCGAGCAACCCGTCGGGCCGCTCTTTCTCGAAGGAGGACATCGAATCGGTGCTTGCTCACACAAGGCAATGGGGAGCCTTTCTGATTGTTGATGAGACGTATCTGGAATTCCATCCTTTGACAACGACGCCAGTTTCGCTGATGAGTCTACCCGGCTGGCATGAGAATGCGGCGGTGGTCAACACGTTTTCAAAGTCGCTGGCCATCACCGGGCACCGCGTTGGCTACGTGTGTGCGTCGGCAGAGCTCCTTGAGCAGATTTTGAAGATCCAAGATGCGTTCATTATTTGCGCGCCTCGGGTTGGGCAGCGGGCGGCTCTGGCGGGTCTGTGTTGGGATGGGATTGCAGAATGGCTTGACACGCACCGAAGGGAAATGGAGTCCCGTGTGCGCGTGTTCAAGGAGGCGATTGCCGCCCCTGGATGTCCGTTTCAGGCCGAATCGGCTGGGGCATTTTTTGCGTACTTACGTCATCCATTTGATGTTGATGCCTGGGAGGTGGTGACAAAGCTGGCACGGGACGCAGGCGTCTTGGTACTGCCGGGATCGTGTTGCGGGTCCACGGAATGGCGTTACATCCGGGTTGCGGTGGGAAACGCAGATGAGAAGATACTGAGGCTCGCGGCGGATCGGATGACCGAGTTCTGCTCTTAGGACTCACCTCGCCGGGGGGTGAAAGGTGATGCTGAACCCTAAGCCCTCAGGAGATGGAGTTTAGAGCATGGTCCAGGTCTTCAATAAGATCTTGAGCATCTTCAATGCCCACGGAAAGGCGGATTAAGTTATCTTTTATCCCCGCCCTGGTTCTTTCGGATTCGGAAAGTCTCCGGTGAGTGGTCAAGGCTGGCGGGCAAACAAGTGACTCAACCCCTCCGAGGCTTACCGCAAGCTGGAATATTCGAAGGCTTCCCAGGAACTGCCCGAGTGAATCGCCTCTCCCCTTTAGCTCAAAGCTCACCATTCCGCCGAACCCCTTCATCTGTCGCTTTGCCAGCTCGTTTTGTGGATGACTTTTCAGGCCCGGATAGTAAACCCTCTCAATAAGGGGATGGTTTTCCAGGAATCGAGCTACCTCCATACCATTTTGGTTGTGGGCATCCATTCGAACCTTCAAGGTCTTGACTCCCCGCATCAATAGCCAGGCGGATTGGGGATCTGGAATGCCGCCAAATTGGTACCTAAACAACATGGCATCTTGGATCAAGTCTTCTCTTCCAGCAACCACACCGCCCACGAGGTCACTATGCCCTCCCAAATACTTCGTGGCGCTGTGCATTTCTAGGTCAATTCCCATTTCCATGGGGCTCTGATTAAAGGGTGTGGCGAAGGTATTGTCTATGAATGTGATAATCCCATGTTTTCTTCCGGTCTTGGCTATATCGGCGATGTCCATCAGTTTCAATAAGGGGTTGGTGGGTGATTCGAAGAAAATGACCTTGGTGTTTGGTTTAATTGAATCAGCAAGCTTTTTGGGATTGGTAGTCTCCACCAGATCGACAGCTACCCCGTATCGGGGGAGCACATTGGCAAAGAAGTTGAATGTCCCCCCATAGATGTCGAAGGCGGAGACGATATGGTCTCCGGAGGAGACCAGGGAGAAGATTCCAGTTGTAAGAGCAGCCAGCCCAGATGAAAGGACCACAGCCCTTTGAGCCCCCATTAAATCGGCGAGCTTTTTCTCTACGGCCTCGAAAGTAGGGTTACTGTACCGGGTGTAGAAATACCCCTTTGAATGGTTTGCAACAGCCTCCTTGAGGGAATCGAGGTCGGCAAATCCGAAATTGGACGTCTGATAGATGGGTGTGGTTATCGATCCCGTAAGAGGGCAAAGCTTTTCCCCGCTGTGGACAGATTTTGTCGAAAACCCCGGATCTTTAGGGCTCATGGCGTTTCCTCCTTTCTTCATTTCTAAGTTGTGCTATCAAAGGTATCGAAAGATTCCTTCCTAAATGCCCAAACCTGGCGATCAGAGACATATAACATTTCCACATGTATATCAACCTGTTCTGTTAGAATATCTTCTTCATAAGGTATCGGTCCTCCTGATGTCTCTATAACTGAAAATATTAAAGTTTATGTCAAGCCTACCCTGACGCGATTTGATCATAACAAGCCATTGTCCCTTTAACACTACAAATTCTTCAAAGTCGATTTGGGCGAAACATAGCGAAAGTGACAACGCTGTAAGGAGTGATCCTGAGGGCATACCAGGAATGTAGGCCCCAGGGCAAAGTTCACACATCACCTGCGTTGAACTGAAGAGGATCCTTCTCCTTGACAGAAAGAAGCAGTGCCGTTTATGATGTCTTTGTTTGATGGAGCTCATTAATCCATGGGTGAAGGGAAGGCCTCGAGCTCAAGGTTGCCCGTTCCAGGACAAAATAGGCGTTTTCTTGGGTGATTCGTTATGCTGAAGGACAAGGCTATACGATTTTTGGCCACAGCTGGGCTCTTATTTGCTGCCTTGATAGGTCTCTCTGGGGAGATAGGGGCTGAGAGGTTTAGCCTTGTTGCTTTGGAACAAAAGGAACTGCTCCAGGTAAAGGTCCACGGTCCCGTTGTGGGTCCTACAAGCAAGCAACCCGTGGTCCTTCTCGCTGACTCCCTTGAGGAGTACGCACTGCCGATCTGGATCGGCCTTTTCGAGGCCAATGCCATCTATTCGGAGATACGAGGGATAAAACACCGCCGTCCCCTCACCCACGACTTACTCGAAAGGATTATCCAGAAGGCTAATGGAAAGATTCACCGGATTGTCATCACCCATCAGAAGGAAGGCATCTACTATGCGACGATTGTGATGGAAAAAGGAGGCTCCCTCGTAGAGATCGATGCCAGGCCGAGCGACTCCATCGTCATGGCCCTGAAATTCAAGGCCCCTATCTTCGTCTCCAAGAGTTTGTTCACAGAGATGGCTATCCCCCTTGCGGAGCATAAGGAGATCGAGGAACGGTATGGTCTCAGCCTTCAGGAGCTTAATCCCTCACTGGCCCAGTGTTTTTCCTTTGGGTCAACACATGGGGTCCTGGTCTCTGAGGTCCGGAAAGGCAGCCGTGCCGAAAAGGATGGGATAGAACGAGGGGATATCTTTGTGGAGGTGGGGGGGCAGAGTGTTGAGGACGTGATGAAGTTGAAGGATGCCCTTGCGAGGGGCAAGACCGCGGTGCAGGCCAGGATCTTCCGAAAGGCCCATTTCCTGTCCATTACCCTTCATCCAAACTGATCCCCTGTGCAGACCCTTTTCATGAAGGTGTCTCCTGTGCTTTTGCACGTAGTGCCGTTTGCCTGTGTGATCTCCTGTATAATTTTTTGCAATTCCTGCACGCGAGGCCCCAGGATCATGAACTGTGCAGGCCTTCGTTGTATTTTGCCCAATTTTTACTTTTCATGGTCTTTTAATACTTGATTTACTATTCTTCGTGCAATCTCAAAGGCAGCAGCAATCCTTATGGTTTTTACATCCCCAAGCCCTTTTATCTCTAGGAATTTGTGTAGCGGCTGATTTGCCATTTTCTTGAATGAGCCAAATTTGGCAGAAATTTCGTCCGCAATTTTTTCTGCAGGTTTGCCTTTAATTCCAGAGGAGATCAGGATGGCGAGAAGCTCGGCATCTGTTAGGCTTTCCGGCCCGAGTTCCCTGAGTTTACCCCCAGGGTGCCGCCACTTTTGAGATGATGAATTCATTTTTTGACCTCATAGTTTAATGTTTTCTCTGTTTTTCTGAGAAGAGGAGTCTGACCCTTCGAGGGCGTTAGATCTTTTCGAAAGCTTTCTCATATTGGGCACCTCCTTGGCGATTTCAACCAGCTCCTCGCGGCGATTGTATGGCTGGCGCACGATGGGTTTGTAGGTCTCGGTGATGTGGTGCTCGAAGCGGACTAAATCATCATGGTTTTGCCGTCCTGTCAAGACAGCTCATTATCTAAATTTCTTGATCATTTCCCTGAACTTCTCGTCCTCGCCTTTGAGCATGTGGTAGCAGTGCTCGTCAGCGGGGAAAGATGCTGCCTTGACATCCTTAACGTAGTCTTTCATAGCGTTGGTTATCACCTCGGCGATGTTGGCGTACTTCTTGACAAACTTGGGTGTGAAGGCCTGAAACTGGCCGATCATGTCCGATACGATCAGCAATTGGCCATCGCATTGAAGGCCTGCCCCAATGCTCAAGACCGGAATGGCCAGCTTTTTGGTGATGAATCCCGCTACCTCGGGCGGAACGGCCTCCAACAGCAGCAACTGGGCGCCCGCTTCCTCGATTGCCAACGCATCTTCGATCACCAGCTGTGCAGACTCAACCGTCCGTCCCTGGGCCTTATGGCCGCCCAGTTGGCCGGAGCTTTGGGGGGTCAAGCCGATGTGTCCGCAGACAACAATGCCAGCATCCAGGATGGCCTTAATGCGGCTGATTACACGTTTTCCACCTTCTAGCTTGATGGCGTCGACATTGGCCTCTTTAAGAAATCGCCCGGCGTTAACCACGGCATCCTCGTCTGATTTCTGATAGCTCATAAACGGCATGTCTCCCATAACAAAGGTGTTGGGTGCACCCCGGCGAACCGCCTGGCAGTGCATGATGCATTGATCCATGGTCACTGGCACGGTATTTTCGTACCCGTACACGCACATGCCCATGGAGTCGCCCACGAGAATCATATCAATCCCAGCAGCCTCCTCGAACTGTGCGGTAGGATAATCATAACATGTCAACCAGGCAATCTTTTCTCCTTCTTTCTTCATACGGTAAAAATCCTGTATCATCTTCTTAGCCATATTGTCTCCTTTGTTTCTAGTGTTTACTGCGCCCTCGAAAACCACGTCTTCTGGGTATGCTCAGAGTTTTTGGCGTTGCCTGGAAGCTCTGGGCCAGTATCTGTCATCGCAGTTAGGGCCATCAATCTTTCACTTAATCATGTTCATACACCGCATTGATAGCCAGAACCACTGGGGCCACGATGATATGCAACAGCCGACTAAAGGGCAGATAGGCGACAAAGACCCCTGTGAGGATGGCATGGATATACCACAGGTATCCATAGGCCTCGGTTAATCCGCGTGTCTCTGTGAATAACATGCTGATCCTATAGCCCAGAAACGCATACCCTGCTCCGTGAGGATGGCCCGTCATGGACACGCGCATCCCCTCAAGGATAAAACCGACTACGATAATCCCGGCAATCAGACTCAGGGCCACACGATCCTGCCTTGGAAGACCAGGGAGTTGACTGGGTTGCCTGAGCCCTCCCCGGATGAAGGCCAAAATCACTCCTAAAATGATCATGATCCCTGTCACGTCAAATAGAAAGGCGGTGGCTGGGTAGTTCTTATCCAGCATGGCCCACACAGAGGAGCATTCGGGTTTGCACAGGGAACCTATCAGGGCCAAAAATCCCCAGAAGAACCTCAAGACAAGGGGGAGGAAGATCAGGCTGTGGATGAGCCACCGTGTCTGAGACTGCCTGTAGAGCCTCCTTTGAAAGAGTACATCAAGGATCATGGCCTTGATAATCAAAAACATCTTCCGGGAGAAAAGGGTAATGACGCTAGTCCACAGTATCTTGCGGATCTTGTGAAAGAAATTCAAATCACTTTGCCCACGTAAAGACCCCGTTAGCAGGACGGAAACGGTTAGTACCACACCAGCCAAGAAAACGATCAGGGCGAGGATCGTGATGGTATCCCCTACAGAAAAGGTCCCAGCGTGACAGGGCATACAGAGGATACTTTTGGCAGGTAGAATTATGGATACCGCACCAATCTGATTTCCCCTGAAGTGACATCTCTGACATAGGACTCCATCATTTATACGGAGCATCTGATGCACCGTGGAAGTTTTTCCTACCTTGGGCTCTTTCTTCCATATAACAACTTTCGATTGAGGATCCCTGACCGGTTCAATCCCTTTAAGGTGGCATGCCTCGCAGGCAACCCCAGCATGGACATCGCGGGAAACCTTTTCATCATGGGGAAGATGGCACTGGTGGCAATCTCCCAGCCTTTGGCCGGTGTGGTTGAACTGAGCCGATTGAGGATGGCAGACCGTACAGGTGATTCCAGCGTGGGGTGTGGATTGATATTCCTTTTGATTTATCAGGGGGACTACCTTCCCAGTCATCTTCTGGGCTTGAGTGCCTGTCTGACCATGGCATAGGAAACAGAGCTCAGCGATGCGTTCTTTCCCCCGGAGGTCCTCCGGGTCAACTGAGCGATGGCACTTCATGCAGGCCTCATCTTCAGGGGACAGCGCGGGCAGGGCCGATCGCTGTTCGTGACAGGCCCCGCACTGTTCGTGACGTGGTTTAGTGGGGTGGAAACGGCCTATCCTGTTTTCCCCAAGCCGGGGTTGATAATGGGGGTTATGGCACTGGAGACAGTACCCGTATTTTTTTGGATCTTTGACCTTTTTGGCGCCGTGCAACCCTTGATCAAGGTCGTCCATGATATCGTCATGGCAGGACAGACATTGATCCGCGCTAAAAAGATCTGTCAGTTCTTTGTTGACATCTCCAGGGTTCGGGTGGAGCGTCTTTTCAGCAATGTCTTCATGACAGTCCTGACAGGAGGTCTGGCCATGGGCAGAGATATGAAACTTCTTGGAATCGACCAACCAAGAGGCCTTGGCTTCAACACCACTCAGCGTGATGGACGCAAGAGATAATGCGACTATTGTTATTCTATTTATGACTGTATCTCCACGAGGCATGGCTGACCAGTCTATTTTGAACTGAGGGGGCCGCCCTTTTTGTTTTTGAGATAGTGCTTACCGCTATCCGTCACGCCAACAATATTGCCAAGGATCAGGTATTCGAGCGCTTTAGGCCGGTAATCTCTCACCCCCACTCGAAACAGGCCCTTTTTTGCATAGGGAAGCACCACCGCCGAAGTGGAATCAAGGGCCCCCTTTTGTTCAAGATCCTTAATAATGACTGTGTATGCCCGTTTTATCCTCCAGCCGTGAACCCTTCTGGTCAGGATGTAAACTATTATCAAGATACAGATGGCTAAAATGGTTCGAATGGTTTCTGACATGTTCAGATTACCTGTAATTGATTGTACGTACCATGGCTGGATCCTCACCAACAACCTTTTTATAAAATATTCATTGTTTGAATGCCGATCTCTTGTAATAGATTTTCTTCTTTGAAATCGAGGCTATGGAAGCAGCGTTCTGTGAGGATCGAAGTGGTGAAGGATGGAGCAGTTTCCTGAAGAGGACGATAGTTAATCTTTTGATTTCCTTTGTACCTCCATCTTTTTCAGCTCTTTTCGCATAATTTTACCGGTTGCAGTCATGGGAAGTTCGCTGACGAACTCAATCTCCCGGGGGTATTCGTGAGCGGCCAGTCGAACCTTCACGAACTTCTTGATCTCCTCTTCCATATCCGGACCTGGGGTTACCTCTGGCTTGAGCACCACAAAGGCCTTTACAACTTCTGTCCGAACCTTATCCGGGCTCCCTACAACGGCCACCATGCTCACTGAAGGGTGCTTCATAAGGCAGTCCTCGATCTCAGCAGGCCCTATTCGGTAACCTGCGCTCGTTATAACGTCATCTGTTCTTCCCACAAACCAGAAATATCCCTCATCATCCTTTCTGGCCAGGTCTCCTGTGAGGCACCAGTCACCAATATACTTTTCCTCTGTAGCCTTTTGATTTTTCCAGTATTCCAGAAACATGACAGGGTCAGGACGTTTAATGGCCACCTCCCCAACAGCGCCCGGAGGTACAATACCTCCCCCCTCATCCACAACTTCGACAACATGTCCAGGGACTGCCTTTCCCATGGAGCCGGGTTTTATCTTCATGATCTCTGCACAGTTTGCGACCAGTAAATTAACCTCTGTTTGACCGTAGAATTCATTAATAACCAGCCCCATGGTCTGCTTTCCCCAATCAAGCAGTTCTTCGCCCAGGGTCTCTCCGCCGCTCCCGATGGTTCGCATATGATAATCATGGCGACTATCCGGATCTTTGACCTGCCGCATCATTTTCAGTGCGGTTGGTGGCATAAAGGCATTTCGAATCCCATACTTGGCCAAAAGATGGAATGCTTCTTCCGGGTCGAATTTCTTGGCACGGTGGGCAACAACTGGAATGCCATGGTGCCAGCTGGGGAATAGGACATCAATAAGTCCCCCGATCCATGCCCAGTCAGCCGGGGTCCAGAAAAGGTCATCTTCTTTAGGAAAAAAATTGTGGGGGAACTCGACACCCGGGAGATGGCCCAAGAGGACTCGATGCGCATGAAGGGCCCCTTTGGGAGGACCGGTGGTACCTGACGTGTAAATGATCAGGGCAGGATCATCTGCTTGAGTCTTAGCAGTTTCAAAATCAGTCGATCCTTTTTGAATCAATTCCCAGAAATCAAGTACTCCTTCCTTCTTTTCACCGGTGGTCACGATGACCACCTTGAGGTGGGGAAGTTTCTCCCGTATCTCCAAAATCTTATGGATGTTTGCCTCGTCAGTGACAATCCCTTTGGCCTCGCTGTTTGATAGTCGATACTCTAATGCGTCGACACCAAAGAGGGTAAAGAGAGGGATGGCAATGGCCCCGATTTTGTATACGGCAATGTGGGAAATTGCTGTCTCAGGGCACTGTGGCAATAGGATACCGACTCGGTCCCCTCGCCCTATCCCGTGAGCCTGTAGCCCATTGGCGAGCTTATTTGACAGCCTTTTTAGGTCCCAGAAGGTATAATGTTTTTCCTGGCCTTTTTCATCCTCATAGATCAAGGCAAGCCGGTATCGTTGATGTGCCCACTTATCACATATGTCCGTACCAATATTATAAAGGTCTGGAATTTCCCAACCAAAAGAGTGGTACACTTCGTCATAGGTTTTACCGGGCTTTAACATGGCTCAAGCTCCATTCATGTGGCTTTATCTAAAAGTTGTGACAGGGTGTGTGCTTAATAGTCTGGCTCATCGCAGCAGATAACGCTCGAGGAGAGCTTTGTTTAAGGCAAAAGCAGAAGAAGGTCTTGGTTCCAACCTCTCCAAGGCCTTTGGGGCGATAGGTTACCCCTATTTTACAAGTACCGAGGCAAGCCATGTGATGGTTTTAGGGAATATCACCACGATGATCAGGCCTACCTCCATAAGTCTCCAGAATGGAAAAGCTCCCCAAAAGATGTCTGTTGTTTTTACTTCCGGGGGTGCGACGCCTTTAAGATAGAATAAGGCATATCCGAAGGGCGGTGTGAGAAAGGAGTCCTGGAGCATAACAGCTAAGGCTACCACAAACCAGAGCTTATCAAATCCCAATTCTGCTGCAAGAGGGAGGAAGATCGGAAAGGTGATCATGATAATTCCAATCCAGTCGATGAACATCCCGAGTATAAACAAGATAATCATCATGATGATAAAGGTTCCCCATTTTCCGAGCCCGATACCAAGGATGAAATTTCTCACCACATCGCCGCCACCTGATCCCATAAAGACGCCGGCAAAACAGGCGGCGCCAACGAGGATGATAATCACCATGGATGTGGTCTTGGCGGTGTTGACCACTGCTGTTTTAAGACCATTCCATGTGAACCTGCCATAAGCCAAGGTCATCAAGAAGGCGAGGGCGGCACCGACTCCTGCTGCCTCAGTGGGTGTGGCTATTCCTGCAAAGATGGATCCCAGCACACCCAGGATAAGGATCATGGGGGGGAGCATTGATTTAATAACCATCAGGGTTAATTTTTTTCTAGAGATAGCATTCCTTTCTTTCATGGAAAGAGCGGGACCATCTTGAGGTTTCCACCAGCATCTGAACAAGATATAAGAAATATAAAGGCCTGAGAGGATAAGGCCAGGTATAATGGCTCCTGCGAAGAGCTTGCCCACGGATAAAGCTGCCTGGTCGGCCATGACAACAAGCATAATACTTGGTGGAATGAGGATCCCAAGCGTGCCGCCTGCGCAAATAGATCCACAGGCAAGTGTTTTACTGTAACCGTATCTTAACATCACCGGCAGGGACAGAAGGCCCATGGTAACAACCGATGCCCCAATGATTCCTGTGCACGCCCCAAAAAGGGTAGAAACAATAACCACCGCAATAGCAATACCTCCCCTTAAGGGGCCGAACACGTGTCTCATGGTATCGAATAGCTCTTCTGCCACTCCTGATTGATCCAACAGTTGGGCCATAAAGATAAACAGCGGGATGCACACAAGGAGATAATTATCCATAATGCCCCAGGTTTGGTTTAAAAACATATAGAAGCACAACGGCCCCCAGCCAATATAGCCGAATATCACCGCAAGGCCCCCCAAGACAAAGGCAAGGGGATGCCCCATAAAAAGGCCGATCAAAAGCCCGACGAACATTCCAATGGTTATGAATTCTGCACTCATATCTCTTTTCCCGTAACGAGGAAGACCAGATGCCGAATAAAATTTGATAGTCCTTGAATCAGCAGCAACGCCAATGCTACCGGGATGACTGTCTTTACTCCGGGAACTACAATCAAGGCAGCAGACTCGCTTGTTTCACCTATTGACCATGATGTGTAGGCAAACAAAATTCCTTGGTGGAAAGCAATAATGCAAAAAGGGAAGAAGAAAACCAGATAGGTAAAACAGTCCAGGATTGCCCTTGCCTTTGGCGAGAGGCGCTCATAAATAACCTCTATATTGACATGACCCCGATGAAGAAGGGTATAGGCCGCCACCATCATGAAGTGGGGACCATAAATAAAGTCCGTAACCTCGGGTGCCCATATATGAGGTAGGTTAAAAACTCTCCTCGACATCACCTCGAATACCACAAGAACGGTAAGAGGAATAATCAGCCAGATAAAAATCCTGCCGGACCATTCGCTGACACTATCCAAGCCTTGCAAGAACTTCTTGAGCTGCATCTACCTACCTTTCAATAGTGGAACATTGGGCCTTCGCCCAAAATGGAATAGTGGAATGCTGGAATGATGGCTTTACCCGCCTTACATCGGGAGTACTCACCTAGAAGGAGGCAGGATAGAGGGCAAATAAAAAATTATCTTTTCCATCATTCCAATATCCCAACCGCGGAGCTAAGCTCAAACAGGCCTTTGGAGGTAACCCTCCAAAGGCCTTTCTCCAGGTTAGTGCCACATTCTCTTTAGCTCTGCCAAGACCTTATCCACATATGCCGGATGGCTTCCCTGGCCAAACCTTCCGGACATATCGCGCCAG
>Ga0209427_10006663_pt1 | contig 13135 bp, 12 predicted proteins | sample DeeMarSWOR136_30_FD_187465 | JGI IMG/M metagenome (GOLD analysis project Ga0209427, IMG submission 187465) | Marine sediment microbial communities from White Oak River estuary, North Carolina - WOR-1-36_30 (SPAdes) (version 2) | ecosystem: Environmental > Aquatic > Marine > Intertidal zone >... | reverse complement strand
CTTGGAACACTTCTGTTTGTTACATAGATTTTTGAAGGCCAATTTGAATTAATTTTGCTTTCCATAAGATAAGTAGTTAATGCTAAAGAAGCACCTCCTGCTCCAAGAATGCAAATTTCAGCTCTTGTTTTCTTCCAGTGATCAAATGGAAGAATGGCTTTTAAAGAAAGACCACTCGTTATTGGATCCTTGGCATGTCCCCATAAATCATTTTCTTTTTTTGATATGCAACTAGTTTCTCCTAATAATTTTGCATATGGTCCTACCTGATCAAATAAATCCTTCGCTGCTTCAAAAAGATCAATTTTGTGTGAAGTAACTAATGCACCCATGGAATTTTTATCATTTTTTATAAATTTTACTACTGTTCTGTAAACATCAGGATTATCATGCAGTTTACAATCTATCCCTATAATTGGTGTCCCACCAATTCCTAAATATTTTGCCCATTCAGGAAATACTTTCATAATAGATGATTGAGTCGTTGTTACACCAATATAATAAAATGTAGGTTCGTTTCTTGCTGTAAAATCGAAATTGCTCAAGAAAAATCTTCCTAAACAAATTGCTTTTTTATAAAATAATTAAATAAACTAATAAAATGTTATTAACCCAAAGCTGAATTTAAAATATTCCAGTTTAAATTTTAGGAGGAATTTTCCTAGCAATTGAGGAGAGATCTCCTATATCTTTAGAAATTGGTCTAATTCTAAAACTATATTTATACAGTACTTTTTTTTTAAGCTTATATTTACTATGAAGCACTGCTAAAGCTGGAATATCACCTCCCACTCCTTGTTGTTTATAGTCGATATTGATTGTAATATAATCGCACTGAGGTAATTCATGATTATGTGTTGCCTTCTCTAAATCCTCCATTGAATAGGGCCACGCACTTATGTTCAGATAAGTCTTTCCAATATCAGAAACTAATAAACCAGATTGATTCTTATCGGTAAATGCAACCCAACGAACATCAGTTCTATTACCATTTTCCTGAGGTCGAATGTAAGGATGGATTAAATAATCCACTACATCGCTATATATTCCAATTGCGCCGCCTGTTTTACGATCTAACATAGTTTCATGAGGACCTCTTCCGTACCATGTCATTTGATTAAAATTTTTAGGAATTTTTGCCTGCATTCCAAATTTAACCATATCTATATCAGGAATAAATTCATTTTCAATGAAAATATCTCCATTTCCATAAAAAGTGTAGGTAATATTTAGTGTATTTTCATTATTCAAAATCTTGAATAATACGACTATACGAATTACATAAGAATTGATTTTTTCATAAGTAATTTTAAGTAGTCTTCTTGTTGCACTTGCCTCTTTCCATCTTTTATCATAACTCGGTGCAGATTTATCCGAGAAATCTATAATCCCTAGATCGTTATCTGTAGGAGCTCTCCAAAAATTAGGAACCAGAGGATCAAGAATTAAATCGGTATTATTAAATGAAAGAAAATCAATTGTACCAGAATTCTTCCCTAATCGAACTTTAAAAGTTTTTCCTTTAATTAAAAAGATATTATTTGATTCTTCTATCTCAATCTTATCCATTGAATCTATATCTATTTCTGCTCTCTCAGGAACGTTAAAAGGGATTTGAAATTGATCCCAGGCAAGAATATACCCTTTTTTTGCCCATAAGCTGTTTTGAATCAAAGAAAATGATACTTTCAATAAGTATTCTGCATTTGATTTAACTTCAGGTTTTTTAAAAGGAATATTAACTTCTATTATCTCTCCTGGTTCTGCTTTTAGGTAATTTAAAAGCCCCCTTTGTAGTTCTAAACCATTTATAGTCAATTTCCATGTTATTTCTACAAAATCAAGAGATATGAATTGATATTTGTTGTGAATTTTCACTTTGCCTTCCAATAGATTTATGGGATATACCTTAATGTTCTGATATACTTTTTTAACTTCATATAATGATGGATTTGGCTTCCTATCAGGCATTAAAATACCATTGATACAATAATTTTTATCATTTGGTTCATCACCAAAATCTCCTCCATATGCCCAAAATTCTTTCCCATTCTCAGATAATTTACGAAGACCCTGATCAATATAATCCCAAATAAAACCACCAATAGCATTTGGATATTTTTCGAAAATGTCCATGAATTCTTGAAAATTCCCAAGACTATTACCCATCGCATGAGCATACTCACATAAAACATAAGGTTTTACTAAATTTTCTTTAAAAGTAAAAGTTTTTCCTATTGTTCCATATTTCCTTTTTCTTATAAATCGCTCGAGTTGTTTTGGGGAAAGATACATGAAACTAACTAAATCTGAAACTTCTTGCAAATAATCCCCTTCATAATGAATAGGTCTTGTTGAATCAATTTGAATAGCCGCTTCCTTCATTTTTTTAAAGTTATCCCCTATTCCCGATTCATTACCTAAAGACCAAATAAGAATACTAGGATGATTTTTATCTCTTTCTACCATCCTAACTATTCTGTCAATACATGCTTTTGTCCAATTAGAATCTGAATTTGGTAAAATCTCTCGTAAGCCGTGAGACTCTAAATTACATTCATCAAGAACATAAATTCCATATTTATCACATAATTCATACCATTTTGGGTGATTAGGGTAATGACTTGTTCTGACAGCATTAATATTATTTTGTTTTAATATCTCAATATCTTGAATCATTGTTTTATAGGGTACAGCTCTTCCATGATCTGGATCATGCTCATGTCTATTTACCCCTTTAAGAATAATGGATTTTCCATTGAGATATAAACCACCATCTTCTTTAATCTCAACTACTCTAAAACCAAATTTACATTGCTGAACTTCGATAATATTTTCATTTGCATTTTTTAACTTTAGTATCAAATCATATAGATATGGTGTTTCTGCAGTCCATTTTATTGGATTTTTTACTTCTGCTTGCAATTCTAACACGATTTCTTGATTTTTTTTAATCTTAAAAGTACTTTTCATTGTTGGGTCTGAATCAACGATCTTTTTTTTATCATTGAAAAGTAAACACTCGATTCTGTAAGAAATTGCCTCTTCTACATCATAATTTCTTATTTTTATTCTTAGCTTTAAAATTGCATTTTTATATTCTTTATCAAGCTCACAACGAGCATAAAAATCTCTAATATGTATTTTTGGAGTAGAAAGAAGGTACACATCTCGAAAAATACCGCTAAATCTCCACATATCTTGATCTTCAAGATAAGATCCATCTGACCATCTATATACTTCGACTGCGATAATATTTTCTCCTAGTTGTAAAAAATTAGTTATATTAAACTCTGCTGGTTCCATGCTTCCTTGACTATATCCAACTTTTTCCCCATTAATCCATAAATAGAAAGCGGATTTAACTCCTCTAAAGTGAATGAAAATTTCACGGCTTTTCCACTCCATTGGAAGTTCGAAAATTCTTCTATATGATCCTACAGGATTATATTCATGATCTATGCTTGGTATATTTTCTAATTTAACACTAAAAGGATATCTAATATTAGTGTAAATTGGAATTCCATAACCATGCATTTGCCAATTACTCGGAACAGGAATTTCGTTCCATTGGCTAACATCGAAATCAAGTTTATAAAAATCAACAGGTCTATCTGCTGGCTTCTTTACCCAATTGAATTTCCAATTACCATTTAAAGATATAAAATATGATGATCCCTCAAAATTTCCATTAAGGGAACTGTTCAAATCAGGATAGGGAATTAATGTGTTATGCGGTGGTTCTCTATTTATATTTATAACATCCAGATTTTCCCAATCATATTTGTTGCTCATCCTACTCCCTACATTAAAGTTATATTCTAAATCAATAATAATTAGTTGAAATTGTTCATAAAAATTAAAAAGGTTTTTGTAATTGGAATATCAATGAAGAAAATTTGATTAAACCAAAAAAAGTAAGAAGAAACATAATTATAATTTAAGGAATTATTAAGACTTATTTGCATTAAATTGAAAACATTTGTAGAAAACAAGATTTAGGTACGATTTCTTTTTTAAATCAAATCATATTTAATATTTATATAGTAGTATTATAAGTATAAAGAACTATGAATTCATTAGAATTAACTCTTTCGGCTATTAATGGTATTCCTGAGAAGATACCCTTTAATCCTTTTATAATGCATTTAGCGGCATCCTTAGCCAATCTTGATTATAACCATGAATATTGTCAAAAGCCAGATCTATTAGCTAATGCTCAAATAAATTGTTCAAGATTCTTCGGAATTGATCATGTTAATGTTTCAACTGATGCTTATCGCGAAGCTAATGCTTGGGGTGTAGAAATGAATTGGCATGGGCATACTCCCGTGGCAAAAACGCATTTAAAGATAAATGAATTTGATTCAATAGAAACTCCTGATATTAACTCAAATACAAGAATTCAAAATAGGGTTAATTCAGTAAGATTACTTGCAGATAAAGTTAAAGGAGAAAATTGCATAATAGGATGGATAGAAGCCCCATTTGCAGAGATTTGTTGTCTTTTTGATTTGATGAATGTTCTTTTAATGTGTAAGAATCCTGATTGGGAAAAAAATATAAAAAATCTCATTATGCGAGTTTTACCTGTTCAAAAAGAGTTTGCTAAGATGCAGATTGAAGCTGGGGCAGATATAATAGGAGCTGGGGATTCAGCAATTTCTCAGATAGGTCCAATGAGGTATGAAAAATGTTGCTTAAATGCAACTAAAAATTTGTTTAATTATATCCAGAAGAATGTACCCGTTCTGTATCACATTTGCGGAGATAATTCTGTTATAGATAAAGAAGGTCGAGATATGTTAAGGTTGGTTTCAAGTACGAATGCTGCAATCTTAGATTTAGATTATCAGGTAGATTTAAAGGAAGCTAAAGAAAAAATAAAAGAAAAAAACTGTATAAGAGGTAATACAAATACTCAAGTTTTAGGAAGCCCAACATATTTAATATCAGATGTCATATCTGAAATCTCTAATACCATCGATACCGGTAAACCTGAGGGAAGATTTATGTATGCTGCAGGTTGTGAGTGGCCATGGGAGCCAAAAAGTATGGCATGTAGAAATTTAGGAATAGCTAAAGCCTTAATTGAAAAATTCGGAAGATATTAATCCTTAAATCGTTTTTATAGACTAACTTGCATTAAGCTAAATATTCTTATTATAAAGTTAATTTTATAAGGATTTGAGATGAATTCATTTATTATTATAAAATCTTTTGATTGAAAATGAATATTGATATAGAGCTTTTAAAAAAGTTAGAAAAATGTATTAATACGGAGAGTCCCGAAATAGGAGAAGTTCCTATCAAAGTTCTGGGGTATGGAGAAATCAGTTTGGTTTTTGAACTGTTAGAAGATCCTGCAAATTTAGCATATAAAAGAATTCCTATTTTTGATAATGAAAAACAAGTAAAAAGACATATCTGGGCATATAATGAATACAATCGCCTTCTAATAGAAGAAGTTGGATTAAATCTGCCACAGTACGACATTGCTTGGTTTAAAGATGATAACGATAAGATTCAATTTTATTGTGTCCAAGAAAAAATAAATCCAGAATCCGTTGGCAATAAAGTTATTCATAAAATTAGTAATCAAGAAATAGAAACCTTAGTTCTTCTAGCAATGAGAGAAATGCAGAAAGTTTGGACTTATAGTAAACAGCATAAAACTATTGATTTAGGACTTGATGGGCAAATTTCAAATTTTGCTTTAATTAATTATGATATAAATAGCCCTAGAGTTGACGCTGAATCTAAATTATATTATTTAGATACAAGTACTCCCATGTTTCGCATAAATTCAAAAGAAGCAATGGAAGCAGTACTTTTTTTAAAAAGTGCCCCCTCCTTTTTAAGATGGCTTTTAAAAGCTCTGTTTTTAGAAGAAACAGTGGGAAGGTATTATGATTGGAGAAAGGTAACAATCGATCTGGTTGCTAACTTCTTTAAAGAGCAAAAACCTGAGTTAGTTCCTAATCTTATTAGACTTGTTAATAAATTTTTTAAAGAAGAAGCACCTGAATTTGAAATTGAACCAATCAGTTTAGAAGAAGTACAGAAGTATTACAAGAGTGATGCAAATATGTGGGTTATTTTTCAAAGTGTCCGAAGGTTTGATCGATACCTTAAAACAAAATTACTTAAAAAGCAATATGACTTTTACCTTCCAGGTAAAATCAAAAGGTAGATAATTAAAAATCTTAAAAATTTATTTACTATATGAGTGCTAAACCAAAGGTATATCTCACTTCAAATGTGTTTTCACCTGAAGCAATTGGTTCTAATGATAAAATTACTCAATCTATTAAAGAGCGTATTTCTAATCTATGGCAACAATTAAATGATGCAGCAATTTTAAAGGTTTTCAACGGAAGGTTTCCCACAGAAAACCAAATTCAAGAAGATATTACAACTTTTAATCCTGATATCCTTGGGTGTCATCTTAGTCATCCCATATCTTCAGAATTATTGGAGCACTCAAAAATCTTTGCTATATCAACCTCTACTGCAGGTTATAATCATATCCAAAGAACATTAAAAGATGATATTTTGATTACACATACTCCTGGAGTCCTTCATGAAACAGTTGCAGATTATACAATAGCTTTGATAATGGCAAATTTGAGAAATATAATTGATCTTCATAATTATGTATGGGAAGGATTATGGACTCTAAAAGATAAATGGGATTTAGATCAAAATTTATCTTCTGTAATACATAATAAAACTCTTGGTATTATAGGGATGGGAGAGATTGGAAAAGAAATTCTAAAAAGACTTTATCCCTGGGGTGTAAAAATTGTGTATTATGATCTCAAGAAATTTGACGATTTGGATGATCTTTATCCTCATATTGAGTTTAAACAGAATTTAGAAGAAATTTTTAGAGAAGCAGATATTATAAGTTTACATATCCCATTAAATAAAGAGACTGAAAATTTAATTAATCATGATTTATTGAAATTAATGAAGCAAAACTCGCTCCTAATAAATACAGCAAGAGGGAGAGTATTAAAACTAGATGATTTACTTAGTCTATTAGAAAAAACGGAGATAAAAATTAACTTCTGTTTTGATGTGTTTCCCGAAGAGCCTATTGATCCAAAAACTCTGAATCGAATACAAAAGATTAAAGAAAGACATCCTGATATTCGAATAATTTTAATGCCACATAATGCTTCTGCTGATGCGGATACTCGTGGAAAAATGGATATTCTTTTTCTAGAAGATATCATTCAAATTATAAAATCATCTTGTCTTAATGATCTTCAACATATACACTTAATACCTGAACATAGAAATAAATTATTTGAAAAAAAATGGCTAATTACTAATTATTGGGAAAAAAAATAAGAGATGATTGATATGATTAGAGCCTTTATTGCAATAGAATTAAAAGAAAACGAAACTCTTGAAAAAATCCAATCCTTTTCTACTCGTCTGCAACAAAATCAGCCCAAATTGAAATTAGTTGAACCAGAAAATCTCCATATGACGGTTAAATTTTTAGGGAATATCTCTGAATCGATTGCAGCAAAAATCTATAAGCTACTAAATGAAGAAATAAATGAAAAAATATTTGAAGGTAAAACTCTTAAATATTTTCTGAAGGGTGCTGGTCAGTTTAATCGTTATTCCGTAATTTGGTTAAAGCTCATAGGAGATATCCCATTTTTACAAAAAGTAAAAAATGAGGTTGAAACCTTATTAGATGAAAAATTAAAAATCGCAAGAGATAAAAGGAGTGAATTTAAACCCCATCTTACAATAGGCAGATTAAAAAAGGATAAAATTAACTACAAAAATTTCGATATATTTAAGAAATTGATAAATGAGAATAAAAATGTAGAATTCGGTCCTTTTTTGGTTAAAGAAATTAAGTTAAAAAAATCAATTTTAACTCCAAAAGGTCCAATTTATTCTGATTTGGTGTATTAAATGATAAAGAAACCTATTAAAGCAATCTGCTGGGATTTAGATGGGACCTTAATCCATTTTAAAATAAATTCTGTTAAAGCACGAAGAAAGGCGATTAAAGTATTAGTTGAGTTTGGAATTCCTAAATCTAAACTGTCAAAAAATTTACCTATATTAGAAAATATCGAAATCTCAAAATCTATTTATAAAGAACACGGTTATTCCAAAGAAAAAGTTAGAGATATTATTAAACAAGTCAATGAAGCCATTATTGAAGTTGAATTTGAAGCAGCTTTAAAAGCAACCATTATTGAAGGAATAGATCAAGTTTTAGAATATGTAGAAAAACAGAAAATTAAACAAGCTATTTTTACTTATAACACACACAATAATGCTGTAGTATCTCTTAAAACAGCGGGAATTTCTAAATATTTTGAAGTAATTGCAGGACGAGATGATATAAAAAACCTTAAACCTCATCCTGATCATTTAAAATTTATTTGTAAGCAACTCAATGTGGATTGTGATGAAATTCTTATAATTGGGGATACAGGGCGAGATATAGAAGCCGCTATTAATATTGGTGCTTATTCAATTGCTTTAAATACAAAAATTCCAAAGTTTATAAAAAGAGATTTATTTTCTTTAGCTCAAAAAATTATTGAACCCAATGAAATTCCCCTAGGATTAATAAAATCTATCGAAGAACTATTATAATCAAATAAAATAAATTATAAATATTATTCACACTATTTATGACATAATTTTAATTGAAAATTCTGATAATCTTTTATTATCCTTTAGAAATTAAAAAAAATACAAGAACGACCTTATAAAACCGTTCTTATATCGAAATAACAAAAATATAAATAGGGTAAAAAACGAATGAGAAAAGAATACGATCTTGATATTCTTAAACCACATCAACCTGATAATGATACTCTAGCTCAAACCTTAGAAGAATTACCAGGGGTAACATTTGTGCAGATAAAAGTTGATGAAATAGATCAGAAAACCACCTCAATCTTTGCAACTATTAAAGGGACTGGAGAGCTTACACTTCAGAGTATCACTGATGCATTAGAGAGTATGAATTGTGCTTTACATAGTGTAGATAGAGTTCAAATTGATAAAAGGACTCCTTAAAAATTCTAATATTTATTTTTATTTTTGGTAATTTATGAAAATGTCCCCTTTAAACGTGCCTAAAGTCGTTAAAATACTGCAAGAACAAGGAGAAATTAATGATGAATTAGATTACGCTCTAATGACTTACTTAATGAGGAATAGAGGCACAGGATATACTGCTTGCCAACCCAAGCTTGTTGAAATCGAAGATGGCAAAAAAGTAATAAAAATGGATATAGATAATACCTTTGTGGATAAAGAAAATAATTTAATGGGCCTTGGTATTGTAGGTAGCTTATTTATCGACCATGATTCTCTACAAATTATATACTGTACTCCTGTTGAAGATTTGCAGAAGAATATAGAGAAATTGAAAAACGCAGGTATTGAACCTCAAAAAAGACCTAAAGGAAAATATTAAAAATCTTCTTTTTAATTTTCTAAACGATATACCAAACTATTGCTTTTTATTATAAGCAAGATTATTGAAGTTTTTCTACCTTTAGATTATTTGATATTAGTTTGACTAAGAATTATCTTATCTAAATATAAATAGAATAGAAAATGTTACAAGTCAGAAATAAAATAATTCAAAATTTTCTCCAAATTAAAAATAGAGATGTCTGTTAAAGAAAGCAAGATTAAACACTTAATTCGAGAATATTTATTGGATGAAGGAATTTTAAGGCAAAATTTACCAGATAATGAAAAAAAATTAGAATTTGGTTTTCAATTCTCATTTCCCCCAGGACCAGCTGGTCATTCAATGGTTACTTATAAACCAAAAAATAAAGAATTAATTGTGATTTCATTGGGTACTCAAATTTCAAATCCACATATTAAAGTGTTAAATTCTCTAGAGGAAGAGCAAAAAATGAGGTATTTTATTACTTTGAGAAAGTTGTTTCTTTTAAAAGATGTTTTCTTTAGAATAGATATCCAGAATTATCGTTATGAAATAAGTGACCAAATTTTTTTAAAAGAGGGGATCATCTCAAAAAATACCTTCTTTAAGAGTATAAGAAAGGTTTTCACATGTGCAGCTTATAGTAATATGATCTTAGCGGATTATTGTTCAGGGAAGATAAAGCCAGAAGATTTTGATAAATCAAAAGAGTTTACATCTGGTTCTGAATTTTCATTATATACATAATTTATAAATATTATTTATGAGGGATAGATATTTTTAATAATTGGCTGCGTGCTTTAGGCAAATTGGATTATGTACAGGGGAAATCAAGACCCGAAGTAGATTGTATTTTATGTTCTATAAGAGATGGTGATGATCGGGTCGAATCGTTGAAAATTTACCATGATAATTTTATTTTTATAACTTTAAATTTATATCCCTATAATCCAGGCCATTTAATGATTGTTCCAAATAGACATATTATCAAATATCTTGATTTGTCTAAACAGGAGTTAATTCATATTTCTAGAACAATTCAGGGATTACAGATGCTTTTAGATAATATATATAATCCAAAAGGTTATAATATCGGTATAAATCAGGGAAAAATAGCAGGAGGAAGTATTGATCATTTGCATATTCACTTAGTACCCCGATATGGAGCTGAACTAGGCTATATTGATATCGTAGGCAAAACTAGAATTGTGCCTGAGGGTTTAGAATCTGTAAAGGTGAAATTAGAGAAGCAGATCAACAACTTTTTAAATAAGGAATTTTTTGAGAATTTTAAATAGACCACTTAAAATTAAAAGAAAAAAAAATCAAAAATTAATTTATAATTCTAAAAACTACCTTGTAGCATTTCTAACGTCTGCAGCAGTGATTCTCTTGCGCTTATCAGCTTTACAAACTTTAAGAGCTTCCTTTGTTGCGTTAGCTGCTGATTTTTCTAAGAAATCAATCAGCTTATCTAATGCTTCAGCAGCAACTAAATCCGCGCCTTCTTTTTTCATTAATCTCCTAATGGGTGCTTTTGCGATGTAAGTTTCAGCCTTTTTCTTTGGAGCTGCAGGTTTCTTTTTTGCCATATTATATTCCTCCACTTATTTTTATGTAATTATTATGGTTTTAAATTAAATTTATTTAATTATAACTACGAATTTCTATTATATAAATGTTATGTTTCGAATTGATACTTTAAGGAAATATTCTCGATTGAATTTTTAAGATCTGGAATTTGCTAAATATAATTAGACCGACAAAATACCATAATTAAAATAAATTTTTTATTTTTATTAAATAGGAAATAAATTTTTTTGGATTGTCGAATTTTGCGAAAATTTTATTTCAAGTGTGATTATTTAATTTTAACCTATGATATCTGATTTTTATCCAACTTTTAAGAAAACACAGAAATTTTAATTTTTAAAAATAAAAATACTTTTTAGCTGAAATTTTTATGATTTTCAGATTTATGCTCTCCCCAAATTCCCATGATACGTTGAATGGTCTTATTATAAATATAATGTTAGAATAATTTAGAGCATTCTATAAGAAATAATATTTTTCTATATATTAAAAAAGGCAATTTAATATTACAAAAACAAGCATTAAATGTAGTGTGATCATAATTTTTAAATATTAACATGAATAATGAAGTTTTGAAGGGTTTATCTAAAATCTAAAAAAAAATTGAAAGAAATAAATTCAAATAATAAATCAAAGATAAGATATTTACTGAAAAAAAAAAAGGAATTTGAATTAAACGATGACATTAAGTCATAAAATAGATTCCCTCGACGAATCTGACATTGAAGAAGCTCTGCAAACGTTAGGTTTTACAAAAAATGATTCTAAAGTATTACTAACCTTAGCAAAGTATAAAATTTTGAGCCCTGCAGATATTGCTCGGTTTTCTGGAGTTGATCGCGCAAGGGTTTATGACAGCCTTAACCGTTTAATAGAAAAAGGGCACATCCAAAAAGAACCTGTTAAACGAGGGGCCAATTACCAGATCATACCCATCGACAGAATTTTTAAAGCAATTCGTGAAGAATATAAACAAAAAATTGATGATACAAAAAATATTGAAAAAGCTATAAGCGAATTAGAAATAGATCAAGAAGAATCTGAACCTCGTGTTTGGTCTATTAGTTCACGGGAAAAGATTCGGAAAAAAATAAAAGAATTGATAAATACTTCAGAAAGACGTATTTTTTTTATTATTACTCCTGATTTACTAATGGATGAATTAGGAGGTTTTGAATGGATATTAAAAGAATTGTGGAATAAAAAATTTTCAACTGATATTCAAGTTATTATAGCTTTAAAATATTTTGAAGCCCTAAAAGAAGAGATCAAAAAACTTCTCAAAATTTCTGTTATTATTCATTCTATAGAAGGAGATAGTGTAATTCCTTTTGGTTTATTAATTGCGGATGACGACTTCTTACTTACAACCCTAGATCAAGTAAAAGAGGCACCAGAATATACATCAGGGTTATGGTTAGAAAATGGTAAAAAAAAACAGATTGTTGGGTATGAACATTTATTTAGGCATTTCATCAGCTCCGAATGTAAAGAAATTCAGTTAACTCAAAAAAAAGCACCTTATCAAGCATAAAGATCTAATTGGTGGTTAATTCACAAAACTAATTGAATAAAATAAAATTTTAAAAAATTGATCAATTATTAATATTAAAAAAATCCTTGGGGGAAAAAATTATGAGTTATAGGGGAAAGGTTATTCTCTGTGGTGATCCTGGGGTTGGTAAAACCAGTTTATTAGCTCGCTATGTAGATGGAAAATTCAGTGAAGAATATCATCAAACCATCGGAGCAAATTTTTTAATAAAAGAAATTGATTTAGGTCATATAATTGATAAATTAGAAATAGAAAATATTGAATTAAAAAAAGATGTTAAAGCAAAAGGCTTTAAATTATACTTTTGGGATCTTGGTGGTCAACATGATAAACTTTTCTCCAATGAATATTACTTCATCCAAGCTGTTGGAGCTATGGTTATTTTTAGCCTAAATCAGTATTCTTCTTTTAATAATGTAGATTTTTGGATCTCTAAATTAAAGGATCTAAGTGGAGATATACCTTATATTTTAGTTGGTAATAAAAATGACTTGGACCGAGAAATAGATAGAGAAATGGTTGAAGAAAAA
>Ga0209427_10006661_pt1 | contig 13136 bp, 21 predicted proteins | sample DeeMarSWOR136_30_FD_187465 | JGI IMG/M metagenome (GOLD analysis project Ga0209427, IMG submission 187465) | Marine sediment microbial communities from White Oak River estuary, North Carolina - WOR-1-36_30 (SPAdes) (version 2) | ecosystem: Environmental > Aquatic > Marine > Intertidal zone >... | reverse complement strand
ACCAATAGTCAAATAGAAAGCTAGAAGAGCGTTTAGGCGCTCTTTTTGCATATAAACAACAGGAGGAAACATGGACGGCGAAGATAAAACCACTCAGGACGCTCTTCAAGATGGACAGCCTTCTAGTGGGGATCAAAGCCCTTCAGCATCCCTGGAGGTACTAAAGGAACAGGTCGAAAAGCTGGCTGATGCCAAGCATTCTAAGCTCGACCAGCAGATTAATAAGCTTACCAAAGCGGAAGAGGCTGCACGGAAGCGAGCGGAGGACGCTGAAGCAAGGCTGGTGCAAGTCCAGAAGGAGAAGGATGAGGCGGAGCTAGAGGCTGCACAGGGCGACCCTGAGCGTTTGGGTGTAATCCAGATGCAACGGAAGCTACGTGAGGAAAAGGCTGAAGTCGAACGCAAGACCAGAGAACTAGCAGAACAGGAGGCCAAAATCAAACCCCTTATAGATGGCGCTACTGAGTTCGAGCGCAAGCAGACGGCTCAGGAGATAGCCAATCAGTATGGGGTTGATGCCTCAGTGCTCATAGAGCATACAGACGGGTCTCGTGAGAAGATGGAAAGCCTCGCAAAGGTCATAGCTAAAAGCCTGCCTTCACCTAAAGTAAGAGAGGACTTGAAGCCTGATTCTGCCATATCTTCTGGGGGTGTAGCGATGCCTGAATCAGCCAAGGACAAGATAAGACTTGGCTGGGACAAAATACACAAACCATAGGAGACTAAGACATGGCAGTCGTTGGGCACTTTGAGAGCCTGGCAGAGGCTCGCAAACTTGTCCAGTCGGAGATGATTGCTGGTGTCATTCAGGAAGTCTACGAGGAGGGGCAGCTTCTCAAGATGCTGCCTGTTACCGTTATCGATAGCAGGTCGCTCATCTACAACAGGGAAAGCACCCTACCCTCGGCAGCCTTCTATGACATCCACGAGCAAATCCCCTGGACGGCTGACGTCAACTTCGTGCAGAAAGAGGTCTGGCTGAAGCGAATTGCCCGTCAGGACATCCTTGATAAGTTTATGCTGAAGACTTATCGGAATCCGAATGACTACCGCACGGAGATTCTGAGAGCTTTACGCAAGGGCGTAATGCGAACCATAGAGGACAAACTAATCTATGGCTCAGGCTCTACCGAGGCGAGTTCGGAGTTCGATGGTCTCGATAAGCTAATCACTGTCGCTGACGGCGATACCTTTGGTCAGGCTTACGACATGGGTGGGGATGCAACCCCAGTCAGTCTAAAAGTTCTGCGTGAGTTGATTGACGTTGTGAGGCCGAAGCCAAGCATTCTCCTGATGACCAGGACAATGCGAAACACCCTTAGTGCAACTGCCTTTGAGAAAGGCTTGGTGCTTTCAAGCACCTCGACAATGGCTAGTATTAGCTACTCGAAGGACGAGTTTGGCGCAAGGGTAGACTACTTTGATGGAATCCCCATCGTGATTTCCGACTACCTGTTAGACGAAAACGACAACACAGGTGGGAAGGACTCTGGCAACGACAGTGGCATTTCCAGCATCTACGCTATCCGCTTCGGCGCGATAGCAGATGGTGGGTTGTCGCTGGTAGTTGGCGGAGACACAGGTGGGCCTGAGTTCTTCAATGTGGTCGAACTGGACGACCTCGAAGACTACGATGCTGGCGGAATCAGGCTGGTGGCATACGTCACCTTAGCACTGGGTAGCACTAAGGCTTTAGGGCGAATCCACAGTATTGATGAGGACGGCGTTATAGTCGGATAGGACTGAAGCAAGAGGCTTCAATGGTGGGTTTCAGGGCTTGAACCTCACCATAAACAGATAAAATCAAGCCCCACTAAATTCAGGAGAAACAGACAAGATGTCTAAAACAATAAACCACGACTTGAGAGTTGTGGATGGCGGAACAATCTATATGCCCAAGTGGTATCAGGGCGAAGTGGGATGGGGCAATCTGGATTTACCAGATGTCTATGCCGCTTCGACGACTGGCGCTTGGCCTCGTGGAACTATCTACCGTGAAGGGAACAGGACTTTCGTTTACGGCAAGATGGATAGCACCCTCGGCGGTGCCTACACCCATGCAGGCTACGTACCTATCACCTATGCCACTTATAAGGACATGGGCTCTGACGGTATGCAAAGCGGGTCAGCTGCATCCAATGATGTAACCGTGAACTATGCTGAAGCCTGTGCGGTAGATAAGTATTCTGGCGGAATTTTAGGATTCTACGGTACTTACTACGGCAACAGGTTCATTGTGGCTCAGGCGGTGGCTAACACTGACTACGACATGGTGTTGACACTTGACCAACCGATGCAGGGTACTATGGCAACCACTGACGAGATACTGCTGCAAGAGCACCAGTACAAAGTCATGCGGTTATATATAACCGACGAGTACGCCCCATACGTGGGTGTTCTTTGCCACGACTTGATTGCAGCCAGTGAGTATAACTGGCTACAGACTGGCGGGCCTCATGGCATGACTTTCTACCACAGCACTGCCGAAGGCGGGGATGCTGGGCAAATGTGTGTCGTTGCGTATCACGGAACCACACAGGTTCACGCATCAAGAACCGCATCGATGGCTGCTGGTGCTGACGAGGCAGGTTCCTTGCAGGTTATTGGATGGCGGTCGACATACACTACGGCAGATATGGGCGGCGGTCAAACTATTTGGCTGACGATACTAAACTAGGAGGACGTAATGGCAGTTATACAAGTATGGAACTATAACGGTCAGCTTGCTCCAGTTGATGGTGCTGCACAGATAGAATTCTATCTACGCGGCAAACAAATTGGGGTGCCTGTTCCTAGAGGTGGAAGCCGTGAAGCAGCCATCCAACTGCTGATGGATGCAGGTGAAATCTGGGAACAAGAGTGGGATGGCCCCACTCGATAACACGGAATTGGAGAAGGGGGGTGTCGTCCCCCCTTCTCGGTTCTAGGAGAAGTATGTGGCAGAGATAAGATGGCATAACAACCCCGTGGTATTTTCGGATTCAGAGCCATCGCCCTCTATGGTTATCGAGCTTAGCCTTTGGCCTGCGACTGATTGGAAGTGGTTTAACACATCTAATCTAAGGTGGTATGACCGCGTAGGTTCTAGTTGGGTAATGCAGGGGGGGGGAAGATACACCGATACAGTAGAGGGTATCCTAACTAAGATTAAGATTGAGGATGGCTTTGTATCTGAGGTTGAGGTTGATGCAGAGGGCATTACTGGAACATTTACAGGAACGATTACGAAGATAGTTGTCAAGGATGGCCTAGTCACAGAAGTGGAGTTGGCATAGTGCCTATATACGAATATGAGTGTTCCTGCGGTCAAAAAATGGAGTTTTACCGCTCAATGGATATGCGACACAATGTTGTTTGCCCCACCTGCTATCGGAAACCTCAGTTGCTAATTTCCCTACCAAGCCAGCACCAAACCTGTATATCACTGACAGTCATTGATGGTTCAGGGAGGGTAATAGGCAAGAGGAATGACCACAAAAGGACGCCGATGTTCGATGAGTTCTACGGTACTAATGGGGAGGTTATGCAGAGGCTTCACTATAGTCAAGAGATTGCAACGAAGGATTATATAGCGGAGCAGAGGGGCGATGCACCTATCACAGACAGGGTTAAACCAGAGGCAAAAAGGGGACGAAAGGCGATTTAAATAATGCCACACCCACACAAGAAGAAAGGCAAGAAGAAGTAATGCCCATATACGAATTTTATTGCCCCAAGTGCAATGAGAAGTTCGAGCAACGGAAGTCAATGTCGGAGAGACACTTCGGGGTATGCAAATGCGGTAACAAGTGCTTCCTAATTCCCTCCACGTTTAACTTCTATATGTATAACGAGTTCACCAAAGATGGCGAGGGGTTCAAGACGGTGCAGCATATCTAGGGAAAGGAGAGGGATGGTAGTAGAAGTAGAGAAGTCGGCTCTTTGTGACCACTGCGGGGAATCCATTCATAAGGTTGTGCCCTGTATAACACCAGAGATGGAATACTGGGGTAAGTATTATTGCCCGAAGTGTTCAGGGCAAGGACAAGCGATTTTCATTGTGGAACCTGGGACTCTAATAAAGGTTGGTAAAAGGCGCTACATAAGGATAGTGAACGCAGATGAAAAACAGCCAGCCTGATGAATTCCTGACATTGCTCAAGGTCGCTATCCGCTATTTCATGTTGAGCAGCAAGCCATTTTCAAAAGATGTCAAGGAGCAGAGGGAACTAGGGAAGTTGGAGAAGGAACTGGAGAAACTGACTAAAAAGGGGAGGGGATGAACGTATTGAGAGTGTCTGCTCCAGCAATGGACAGGGGGGAGTAAATCATGCCTCTGATAGAGATAGACAAGGATGGTGATTCCGTAATCTTTACTATAGATGGTAAGGCTAGGTCTCAATCCGTGCGTAGGGAAGATACCGTTATTTCCGTCCCCCCCGAAGGTTATAGGAAGGTATTTAACATCTATGTTGACCCTGAGACAGAAAGGCTGGTGATTAGTTATGAGTAGAAATATTGCAACCATGAGGTTGAATGCCCCCGACCCGATGATTCTGGATTGCACCATAGATTATATAGATTCCAGAGTTTACGCAAGGGATGATTTAGAACACAGGGCTTGGTTGCCTAATTCCCAAAAACTAGCCTTTGAAACCGAAACTGGTGAGTTGAAGACTATAAATAATAATGACGGTTTAGATTAGAGGAGGTATAAGAAATGGCTTGGACAAAGATTCTACTCGCAGGGGATTCCCCCACGGAACTAAAGGGCACGGCTTACAGAACCCTCTTTCTGGATTCAGCAGGAGATGTAACAGAGCTTGCTCACGGTACAAGTGGGCAGTTCCTCAAATCTCAGGGTGCTTCGGCAGACCCTATCTGGGATGACCCCTCGGTGGCTACCCTTGATGTAATCGGGGATGTTGCCTCTATCACTGAGGCGCAGGGGCAAGTTCTCTTTCGCAGCGCAACAGCGTGGGATGCCCTAGACCCTGGTACTTCGGGATACTTCCTGAAGACACAGGGTGCAGCAGCAGACCCCGTTTGGGCAGCGATGAGTGTTGCAGAGGACAGCATTGGGGCTACAGAGATAAACGACCAGGCAACCGACATCCAGTTCAAACAGATAATCCTCGAACCCGTGACTACGGGGACTGGCACTGTTGAGGGCACTGTGTTCTATGATAGCGACGATGACCACCTTTACGTCTATGTAGTCTAGGAAGGGGAGATATGGCTAAAAAGGACGCCCTATTCGCAAGCCTTGAGAAAGCCTACGAGGAAGCAAGGACTAAGGAGGCTGAGGAGCTTCACAACGCTCTGGTGGGGGTTATCCATGAACATAAAGCCTCTATGCAGAATACCCTCTTCGTGCTTGACATCATCCGCTTTGAGTTAATGGAGGCCAAGTACAAAGAGATAATGGGCGTTGTGAAGCTGACTGATAAACCGCCGATAAAGAAAACAGAGTAATGGCACAGTTTGCACGCCCAGATTCGGATTTGAGTACTGGGGGCTGGACGGCTCAAGGGCAGACCAACCTCTATGAGTGCGTTGACGAAGAGACAGCCAATGATGACGCGGACTATATCCTAGCTGAAGGCGATACAACGTGCGAGTTGGGGTTAAGCGATGTCAATGATCCAAACTCCAGCACGGGACACATAATACGCTTCAGGATAAAGTCCACTGGTAGCAAGGCTCCAGAGAGGTGCCAGGTTGACCTTTACCAAGGGACGACGTTGATAGCCTCCACGGGGACTCAGAGCAGCCGTGATGCCTACTCCTCCTTTGAATACACCCTGACCGCTATTGAAGCCGACAGCATAGGTAATTACGCAGACCTTCGCTTCAAGATTATCTCGTCAAACCTCGATACTGGCGAGACGATGAGATGCACCTGGGTTGAGTTGGAAGTCCCCGACGCGGGGCTACAACCTGGATGGAATAAGCTGGCTTATGCCTCGGAGCCACCTACGCCGAATGCTTGGAACCAGCTAAAGGACGCAGGGGGTACAGGGTGGGTGCAAATAAAGTATGAGGGAGAATAATGGGCTGGTCAATCGAGAACATTAGACCACAAGTAGATGCCCTATTTGCTAACGAGGGCAAAAGATATGCGATGCAACACCCGAATGCTTTATCGCCGAGGGTCTATATTCAGCATGAGGGTGAAATATCGACTGAGGCCAAGTTTGCCCTTACATCGTTATTCCCTGAAATGGTTTATATAGACTTTTTCCCTAATATGACTTTCCCTGATGAACCAAGTGCGAAGCGGAATGTCAGGAGGATAAAGTAGAAATGGCTAAGCCATGTCCAGGCTCAAAGATAAGAAGCCAAGGCCAAGGGCGTGGATGGGGGCGTGGTGGGGGCAGGGGGCCGAAAGGCGTCCCGATTAAGCAAAAAGGCGGTAGGTAAAATGCCATACACAAGAGACCAGCTTAAATTGTTTGGAATAGCCCTTTCGATGAAACGTGGCAAAACCCCTTATAGCTACTCTGAGGAGGCTGCAAGAATAGCTAAAAGCACCTCGGAATCCAAGCTGGAAAGCATGATAGGCGAAGGGGAGAAGAAATCGAAGGGCAGGCGAATAAAGTAGGAGGAAAACTATGGCGCACGCATCATTAGGTGGCGAAGAGGGAATACTAACTGCAAGAGCAACTGAGGCAGGGTTGGTCTACACAGGTCCCTGCCTTATCTACTGGATTACCATAGACCCAAGTGCTGCAACATGGGCAATAGAAATATCGGACGGTGTGGCTACTGGGACGACAAAGTGGAGTTCTGGCGGAGCTTTAGATGTTTCGTTTCACTACAACTTTGGTAAGCCTATGAAGATGGAGACTGGCATCTATGCTGAGGCGGTTACTAATATAACCGCAGCCACTATAGGTTACGCCAAAATAATGGATTAAGGGGCAGCTAATGGCTAAAACCTACGCTAACGTCAGGGATGAAGTAGAAAGCGTACTTCAGGATACCTCAAACGCAATCTGGGATACAACGGAACTTGACTACCTGATAGATAACTGCCTCTATGAAATCTCTGAGTATGTGCCGCTTGAGGCCATTGAAACGGTACACGCCAGGGATAACTCTTTTGAGGTTGACATAAGCGGGATAGACGGGCTATTGGAGATAGACAAGGCAGAGTGGGGGCTTAACTGGGATGATGACAAGACTTCCACAAGATATAGAAGGCCATACTCCAAGAACCCACCTCAATATAGAAACGTCACCAAGCTCTCAGGGTCACGGGCTATGCTTCACCTGGACTCCCGCCCATCGGCACACGAAGACGATACCCTGACGGGAACCGTCACCTTCGCCGATGGCAGCAAGGCGATAACAGGTTCGGGCACAGCTTTTCTTTCCGAGCTTGAGGTTGGCGATTATATCAGGAAGTCCAGTGGCACGGAGTGGTATCGGGTGTTCGCCATAGCCTCTGATACTGCCCTGACGCTTGCAAGGGGAGTTATTACTGCTGAGGATGGTGCGGATAGCGCAAGTGTAACCAAATACTGGCACTCACCCGTCTGGCTTCACTGCTGGAAGGTTCACAGGCTTAACAAGATGACTACCCTGACGGGAGCCGTTGACCTCGGTGCTGGTTATGCAGCCCGTGTAAAGACCATACACATTGATACCCTGCAAACAAGTGGGACGATTGCGAAAGGTACGAAATTCACATTCGACACGATAGATGGTGTCTACACAGTTACCGCTGATGCCACCATAGGCACCAGTGAATGTGACATCTCCTTTTACCCTGGCCTGTCGGCTGCGATAGCTGACGGTGACGGACTCACCTTTGAGACATCAACGCTTAATCCCGAAGAAGAAAGGCTTCTCGTGGAGCTCGTGGCTGCTCGTGCATCGATTAACTGGTTAGGAAGTGGCAGGACTGAGATAGCCAATGCGATTAAGGCCGTCAACAGTGGTGCCGCTGCCATAGGTAGCATGGCGGCAAGGATAGGTCAGGCCGTCACAGATGTTGCCTCTAGCAGAACCGAAGCTGCCAAGATTCTTACCGCTGTAACTCTGGCAAACGCCTCCGTTGACAGCATGACCGCGAGTATAACGCAGGCGTTACTCGACATTGGCTCAGGGCGGACGGAAGCCGACAAGGTTCCTGACGTAATAACTGAGGCAAGCGCCAAAACCGATAGCATGGCGGCAAGAGTAACCCAGGCCATTGCTGATATAGCTTCGGGCAGGACTGAGGCGGATAAGACTGTTGCCCTGGTAACGAGTGCTAACACGGCAATAGGGCTGATGAACAATGAGGTTGATAAAGCCGCAAACAGCCTAGCGATAGGGCAGTCCTACATAAACCAGATAAGCAGGGGGGAAAATCCCGAAGGCCAGCACCTTCAATACGCTGGCAGATTCATCGAGGTTGCACGAGGCTACTTCGCGGAAGCAAGCGGCTATCTGACTCAGGCCAATAGCGATGAAAGCGTGGCTCGGACTTATAGCACTCTAGCATCAGGCGAACTCCAGGCCGCTCTAGCGCATCTTAACGAAAGTCAGGCGTTTCTCAGGGAAGCGTCGGCTGAGAATGCCGCCGCGGCCAGTTACGCGAGTCTTGCCGCGGGGGAACTTCATGCGGCTTCGCAATTCCTACAGCAGGCTGGTGGCTATCTAAGAGAGGCTTCTGCCGATGCTGTGTCCTCACGTGCATACATCGGCGTGGGAACAGCGGAATTAAAGCTGGCACGGGAATCGCTTAATGAGGCTATCGGCTACCTGCGGGAATCGACATCGAGGTTAAACGTATCAAGGATAATCTCCAGCTATCAGGGTTGGGGGCAGGCTAAGCTAAAAGAGGTCACGCAAGGGCTTCAACGGATAGCCACACCGAGACAGCAAATACTTTATTCGAGGAGTTGAAATGGCAATAAATGTAGGGTATGAGATTCTGCTTGACTCCAGCCTAGGGGCGGATAAGTGGTCGGAGATAATCGCCAGAGTCATAACGGCACTGGGGCGCAATACACGCACGTTCACGACACCTGCCTCAGCTTATTCCGCAGGTTCGGGAAGCACCAACCAAGCCTCGATTACCGTAGGCGGGGCAACAACGGATAGGGCGATTCGGGTTGTAATGGACTCAGCGGTGGTGGGAACGGATGTTGTGCCTGAAATTCTGAGGAAAATCGTGCAGGCACTTGAAAGCGAGACTTTGACGATTGCCCATGCTACGTCCTATGCAGCAGGTTCAAGGGCATACCAAATCCTAATCACGTTGACATAATGAGAGACCTATCGGCAACAAACCTTACTGCAAGGCAGCGAGCACCTACGGGGAATCCCTATGTGCGTGCGACAGTAGCTAATATCATTAAATCTGGTGGGGGGCAGTGCTTAATTTCTGGGTATGCTGAATCGCCCTCGGTATCTGCCACCAACTACAGTGGTATTTATCCTGGTAGCCAGTGGTCGGTTAATGAAGATTTATGGTCTGATGCTGCCGTTCAAACAATTCCAACTTCTGGATTTATAAGCAATCTTAGGGTCTATTTGCCTACTGCTGCTCCAGGGGCAGGGAAATCACTTACCTTCACTGTACGGAAAAACAAAGCGGATACCGACCTTACATGTACGATTAGTGGCACTGACACCGCAGGGGTAGACACAGTACACTCCATTGAATTCGCTGCGGGTGACAAGATAAGTATTTCGTGCACCCCTTCAAATACACCGACCTCACCAGGTCATGTTAAGTGGAGTGTTGTATGGACACCCATTGTATTTGATGAGTACATCCTACTAACAGGTGGGGACATATCCAATGCAGGAATAAACACTTATACTAGCCTACATTTTGCCACTAATGCCGTTACTAACACATTGGTTTATGAGGCTAGGAGTCATTCGCTTGCCCCTGTAGCAGGCACAATAAAGAGCATGTATGTCTATGTTACTGCTGCTCCAGGTTCAGGTAAGAATGTTAAGTTTACTCTAAGGCGGAATGGAGTTAACACCAATTTAACCTGCACTATTGCAGGTGCAGATACAACTGGCAATGACACAACTCACTCCGTTGCGGTTACTGCGGGAGATAAGTTTACTATTGAGATTGACCCGACGGCAACCCTGGATACTTGGATGCTATGTGCTATTGGTCTTGTATTTGTGCCAACTGCATCAACAAACGCATCAATAATAACTGGTCTGATTGATGATCCCCATGTGATAACAACAGAATATACAGTATTGAATCCAAGTTATACAGGCACCCCTTTATTTACCTCTTCGGAGGCTGCTAGGAAGCAAGTAGTTAATGCCTGTACTTTGGGAAATCTTAGGATTGCACTTGAACAAGCACCTGGAGCGGGTAACTCGTATACTTTCACTCTAAGGAAGAATGGAGCGGACACTGATTTAACAGTTACGATAGCTAACGCTGATACTACGGGAGCAGATACTACGCATACTGTTAGCTTCAGTGATGGCGACTTTGTATGCCTTCAGTGTGAACCTAGTAGTATACCTTTGGAAACGTCGGTATGGTGGGGCATTGCTACTGGCACGGCTTATGCCGAAACATTTGACACCTATGACCACATTCTTGCAGTAAAACAATTTGAGGGAACATTCGATGATGGGGCTTATATAACGCTGGATAACTCGAATGGCTATTTCTCAAGTAAGAAGCTTCAAGGCTCAAAGATAGAACTGGGTTTTGGCTTCGATGGCGAATACTCCAACGTCCCTGATTTATATGTGTATAAACAGGCTGACATATCCTATCAAGGGAAGCTATTTACATTGCTTTACTGTGAGGGCAACTGGGGCAGGCATATCAAGCACAAGATTATGGGGGACTCCATAGCCACGGGCTACGCCACAGGCACGGATACCGTCAAGACAATAATAGAAACCGCCTTACTCAGTGGCTCTTCTCTTACCGTGGACTCGTCAGACGGCAGGGAGGATACGGTTATACCTGACTGGACATACGATGTAACTGCAAGCAGGTGGGGGATTATACGGGACGCCATAAGCGTTACGGGGAACCTCCTTAGATGGCGTGGTAGCGACCTTCACATGATTGAAAGGGATGATACGGCTACCGCCGATTACACCTACGATCTAGGTGGGACACACCCATTCTTTAACTTCACCCGTGTTCAAGCGGATATGGTGGCAAACAGGGTTATCTGCGTGGATGTTTTGCCTGATACCGCAAGCACGAACTACACATACATAGGGCAGGCTGACGATACGGCGGATCAGGCTATTCGTGGCGTTGTCACGATGGTGTGGGCAGACCCTACAGTTACAAGCAATGCGGAGGCTGCTTCTGTCGCTGCGGACATCCTGGTTCATGTCTCAGCGGAAACTCAGGGCGGGCTTCTCAAGGCTCCAATGCACTGCGGGCAAGAGGTCTATGACCTCATTTCGATAGTTGACTCAAGGGCTGGGTGGACTGGTGCCAATGCCATCAAGCTGAGGGTAGGCATGATTACCCGTGAGTACAACCCAAGCGCGGGTGAATACTCCATCACGCTTGGCTTTGGCGGTCTGGCATGGGAACGGCCTGAACCTGTACCCGTTGAAGAGTTGCTGCCAGAGGAGTTACTGCCCATCGAAGAGAGAGAGGATGGGTTAAGGTGGAGTGGGGATATTACACCACCAACGGGAGGCAGGGGAGAGCCATTTACGTTGAAATATCCCTCGACTATTCCCCAGGCGCTAATAATGGGGCCGTGGAATGCCACTATGAACATGCTATTAAATACTGCTGGTTTTCGCAATTCTCTACAGAGCCAGCTATTTCGGCAGGCAGCAACTATGGGCTATGGGCCTGCTGCGGGTGGCTGGGCTGAAGGCGGTATATTTGGTCAGCTTGAGCCTGATGCTGAAAGCGTTACGCCTGAAATGTGGCAGGCATGGCCTCGCGACCCTTCAGGGACACCCATGCCTCTTAGCCATGAAGAATTGGCTGAGTTGAGGGGGTCTATTGAGATTGAACCATTTGAGGAGCCTTCAGGGTCATGGGGTGGCGAAGCTCCCCAGGGATACAGACCTTCTACCCATACATGGGAGGATGGCTTGGAGTGGTAAAGAAACAAGAACTGCGTAAGATAACAAAACTGCTGGACTCAGACCGCGACCTGGATACTGAAGTCGAGTTATTGCAAACCATGAGGTCTGGCAGGATGGCTATTCTACCTAAACATGCCTATACACACAGGCCACACGGCTCCGACCCCTTGCCTGCTACAAGCGACACGAGTTCAAGGATACTGGCCTACTTAGGATTATGAGATGATAACACTTGAAGCTGCTGATTTAATTGAGGGCGATGCCTCCGCAGCCAGTGTAGTTGATTACACTATAAATGGCGTAGAGGAATCTGCCGATATAGTTGCAATTAAGGCTCTTGCCGATGGTCAGCTTGCCGCGGCAAAGGGCACTTTGTATACCACCCCTGCATCCACCACAGCTATTGTCAAGAGCATCACGCTTGTAAACACGGATGCCTCAGCGCGTACGGTAAACCTGTATGTCAAAAGGGACGGCTCGAACTCAAGAAGGATTATACCCGAAAGTTTGAGTCTCGCGGCCAATGGCGGTACAGTCGTGCTATCCTCCGATGGACTTCAGGTATTCAATGCAGCGGGCAATATCCTTACATCTGGCGACCAAGGTGACACGGGCGCTACGGGAGACACAGGAGTTCAAGGCGACACAGGGGCGCAGGGCGATACAGGTGCAGGGACGCAGGGGGATACAGGCGAAACGGGTGACACTGGTATTACAGGTGATACTGGGGCTGATGTTGGCGACACAGGTGCAACAGGAGCGACGGGCGTTACGGGTGCTACTGGAACACAGGGCGATACGGGAACCCAGGGGGATACTGGGTCTGGAGCCACGGGTACAACAGGGGACACAGGTACGACGGGTGCGACGGGTACCCAGGGAGACACAGGAATACAAGGCGATACTGGCTCTGGCGCTACTGGAGCAACAGGGGCTACAGGGGTCACTGGTGCGACGGGAACACAAGGGGACACTGGGACGCAAGGCGATACAGGCGCGGGTACTACAGGGGCCACTGGCGTCACGGGCGCAACAGGCGTCACGGGAGCAACAGGCACTCAAGGTGATACTGGAGTCCAAGGAGACACTGGTGCGGG
>Ga0209427_10006660_pt1 | contig 13137 bp, 12 predicted proteins | sample DeeMarSWOR136_30_FD_187465 | JGI IMG/M metagenome (GOLD analysis project Ga0209427, IMG submission 187465) | Marine sediment microbial communities from White Oak River estuary, North Carolina - WOR-1-36_30 (SPAdes) (version 2) | ecosystem: Environmental > Aquatic > Marine > Intertidal zone >... | reverse complement strand
AAATAAATCAAAAAGAATTGCATAATCTTATTAATATGGTTATACGAGAAGCAGGATTGATGTTAGGTGGATACTTTTTAGTAAAAAGAAGTTATCACAAATCTACTAAAGCAAAGATTGATAAAGATCTACGAAGTGGGTTATTTACAGCTATTTTGAAATTTGCTGAATCAGCATTTACCAAGGATTCTGTTGAATATATTAAAGGTACTAAATTTCTTATCTCATTTAAATATGATAAAATTAAGGGACTTCATAGTAATAAATCAGAATACTTAATATCTTACGTCATTATTGATAAAGAAAAAAGAGCTGAAAAGTATATTCATAATATTATTCAACCACTATTAGAAAAAGTATTAGTTGAATTTAAATCAACCTATTTCCAGAAAAATTTATCTGAAGTTTCACAATTTAAAGATTTCAAACATGTCCTTGATAGGATCTTCGGAACTGACACAGAAACCGTTGAGCAAAAGTTGCGTGCTATTTTTGATAAAAGAAGAAAAAAAAAAGAAAGAAAAAAAAAAACAAAAAACAAAATGATTTGATCAATTGACAAAGACTTTTTTAAACTATTTAATAATATTAAAGTATTATATTAATTACTTTTTTAGAAAGAGCTTTATATTCATAATATATTAATTGGATTTATTTAGAATGGTCGTTCGAGAAGCTGGAATAATATTCAGAGGATTTACTTTAGTAAAGAAGAGTTATCATAAATCTACTAAGGGAAAGATTGATGAGGATTTACGTAGTGGTTTACTTACTGCCATTTTAAATTTTGCCCAATCTGCATTTTCAAAAGATGCTGTAGAATATTTTGAAGGTAAGAAATATATAATAGCTTTTAAAGAAGATAAGATTACCGCTAAAAACAGCATTGAGCCTGAATTGTTGATATCATATGCCATTCTTGATAAGGAAAAAAGAATTGAGAAGTATATAAGAAAAGTAATCCAACCTTTATTAGATGTAGTAACATATCAGTTTAAATCTTTAAATACTGGAAAAAATTTATCAGAAGTTTCACAATTTAAAGATTTTAAAAATATTCTTGATAGAATTTTTGGAACTGACACTCAAACAATTGACCAAAAACTCAAGGGTATTTTTTAAAAATATCATAAATATCAATATAAACAAAATTTTATTCTCTATTTCTCTCTGGACTTTTTAAGAAACCACAAAATTATTGGTAATGCAATTGTAGCATCTGATATGACAGTTGAATATTTTGCATTTTCATTCACCTTACCCCAAGATATAGCTTCTTGTAATGTAGCCCCACTTAATCCTCCAGGTTCTGGTCGATCCATTGTTATTTGGAGAGCATACGTAGCAGAATTTGGGCAAAATTGTAATGATTGCATTATAAAATTCTTAGGTACCCCTCCCCCTACAAAACAGACTCCTGCTTTTTTAGCATCCCAAGCTAAATTGACCATTTCAATCATGTCCGCAAAATGGTTTAAATTTATTTTTTGATTATGGAATCCTATTTGTAAAGCAAGACCTGAATCTGTAAACGCTGGACAAAAAATTGGTACTTTTTTCTGCTCACAAATCTTTAAGATAGATTGAGAGTCATTTGGGAGTTGCTCACCGAGAAATTTCAAGAATGAACTAACCGCCATTTGAGAATCAGGAATCTTTAGATTTGAAATAAAATCTTCAATTCCTTTGTACACTTTATTTGGCATAAACACATCATAGATTCTATTTATTTCAGCTCTATACAAATCTGAATCCTTTAAATCATTTTGGTTAATAGAAGCTCCCTGCAGATGATGATATCCTAAAGCTTCTGCTAGATCATGAGTGAGATTTGCGCCGGTTGTAACTAAAACGTTAATATATCCTTCTTTTAAAAAGTCGTAAATTACTTTTTGCATTCCTGCTGGAACTAGAGCTCCTGCCAAACCAAAGAACTTTATACACTCTTTATCATTTATCATTTCATTGTAAATTTCACATGCTAATGCTAATCTCTTGGCGTTAAATCCAGCATTTTTTAATGAATTAATGAGATTCAAAATATTTGTTTCGTCAGTAATTTCCAATTGGTTGACTCTTTTTAAAATATCTTCTAAATTTTTTTCTGACATAGAGATCAATATTAAAATTTGCTTCTGATAAAATACATAAATTCGACTATTAATTTTGCTGCCAAAATGCATGTCATTTTATTTTCCAAATCCAAATTTGGGGCAACTTCAACTAAATCAAAACCGATAATATCAAAATTTTCTGTTATTTCTCTCAAAATTTTCCATATATCACGATAAGAAAAACCACCAGGTATTGCATAACCTGTACCAGGAGCAATCGAAGGATCTAATGCATCAATATCAATTGAAACATATAAATTTTTAACATCTGATTTTTTGAAAAAATTCTTTATACTTTCTATATAATAATCTAATCCTTCAATAATATGATAAGCATTAAGATACTTGATGTTTTCAGAATTGGCTAATTCAAATTCTTCTATATCAATGTCACGAGTTCCAACAATCAACAGATTACTATTATTAACATATTCTAAGTCATAAATTCTATGAGAAATCGTTGCATGGGAATATACTCCTTTATCCCATTCCTGATAAAAATCTAAATGAGAATCGAAAATTAACACACCAAAACTTTCTTTTTTCTTAATATGATTACCAATAGCTTTTACGATCGGATATGTACAGAAATGATCTCCCCCTATCATTATAGGGATGACATTCTTATTCTTTTCATATAGATTTTTAACAAAATTTTCAATAGTAATTATATTTTTCTCAACATCTCTAGGTTCAATTATTACATCTCCCACATCAACTGCTTTAAAATCAGGTATATAAAAACCCATTTCTGTTGTTAAACCAATATCATCTGTAATTTTTCTAATATATTCAGGAGCTATTGAAGAATTAGGTAAATCTATAGATGTTAAATAATCCCATGGTATACCAAATATAACAAATTGAGTCATTTCATTTATTTCTTCCCCAAAACCAAAAAAACGCATTTTCGAACCCTCACATTCTGTCTAAAGTATCTATTCCTAATATTTTCAATCCAATTTTAATATTTATTTGCACGCACTTTATCAATAACAATCTTGCTCTTTCTAATTGTTTATTTTCAGAAATGACTGGGCATTTACTATAAAATGTATTGAAAATTTGACACAGTGTTAAAAGATATTGAGATATTAAATGTATATCGTATCTTTGAGCTGCTTGTTCTATTATCTCTGGAAAATAATTTAGTTGCTTAACTAAATTTATTTCTGTTTCATGATTTAATAAATTCCAATCGATTTCTAAACTTATTTTTTCTTCTGATTTTGAAATAATCGATTCAATTCTCGCATAGCAATATTGTATATAAGGACCTGTTTCCCCTTCAAAAGAAATGCTTTCTTCTGGATTAAACACAAAATCAGATTTAAGATTAAACTTTAAGATGAAAAAAGTTAAAGCACCCATGCCTATAACCTTCGCTCTTATCTTTTTTTCTTCTTCACTAATGTCATGATATCTCTTATCTACTTCGTTATATGCTAATTCGAGAACTTCCTCAATAATTTCATCTGCATGAACTATAGTTCCCTCTCGACTTTTCATTCTCCCTTCTGGAAGATGTATCATGCCATATGATAAATGAAAATTATCTTCTTTGAATCCAATCATTTCTAAAACTTTGAATAATTGCTTAAAATATAGATTTTGTTCATTTGCGACGACATATAAAGATCTATCATAATTGAAATCTTGTTTTTTAAGAAACGCAAGGTAGATATCTTGAACAATATAAATAGAAGTACCATCACTTCGAAGCAAAATTACATTTGGAATGTTATATCCTTTCTCTAAATCAGCATAAACTGCGCCATCTTCAGTTTTTTTAAAAATTCCTTTCTTTAAATTTTCAAGTATGATTTCTCTTCCTTTAGTATAAATTTCAGATTCACTATATTCCTTTATGAATTTTAAATCAAAATTTTTAAAGGTTTCTTCGAAGCCCTCTAAAGCCCATTTTCTCAATTTCTCCCAAAGAATTCGAGTTTCTGGATCCTCAGCTTCCCATAAGAGTAATAATGTATAGGCTTCATTTATTAAATTTTCGTCTTTTTGTGCCATTTCACCGTATTTCAAATAAAAGTCTCCCACAAAATGATCAGATTTTTTTGTTGGTTCTTCATTATTTCCCCATTTTTTATAAGCGAGCATAGATCTACAAATATTAATCCCTCTGTCATTCCTTAAATTAACCTCGAATACTTCTTGCATTTTATACCTCAATAAATTCGAAAGTGAAGTGCCTATTAGTATATTTCGTACGTGTCCTAAATGGAGTGGATGATTAGTATTAGCAGAAGGATATTCTATTACAATTCTTAATGGCTTCTTACTTTCTTCTCCTAAAATTTCATAAATCCTTCCATAATCATTTTTCAATTCAAAAATATTCTCTAAAACACTTGAAGGTTTAAGTTTAAAATTAACATAAGGGCCATCTGCTTCAATCTGTTCTATAAAATCTGGTAATGGTAAAATTTTTTCTAAATTTTTAGCTATCTCTTTAGGATTATTCTTTTCAATTTTACTCAGACGATAGACTGGAAAAGCATACGAAAATTTAATATCTGGTGGAGGAATTTCGATAATGTCTTCAATTTCCTCTAAAGATAAGCTAGTAATATGATTTGCAAGAAATATTGCGATAGCCTGTTTGTCGATTATTTTCATTTTTCTAAATCCTTGTTCACTTAAAATTCTTTTAAGGATAATAACTTAAACTTTTATCTATTTTGTAAATTATATTCCTAATACCACATAAAATTTTTCATTAAAATCTTCTTATCTATTAAAGAAATCTAAATTAGATCATGAGTTTTATTTGACCATAAAAAAAACTTTAAAATTCATTAATCAATAAGTAGAGACTTCGATAATCTCTTCTTTAATGTTCTTCCTATCTATTATTTTTTCTTTTATTTTTGGAATTATTTTATCAAAAATAATATACAAATATGGAATTCCTTGATTAGTTAAAATTAGAGAATCATATAATAATAAATCAAATCCACTTGGTCTGATTCCTGTAAAAAGTAAATAAGATTCCATCATAAAAGAAAGCATAGTCCCAACCCAAAAAATGAAAAAAATTCTTTTGTAATCATATCTCAGAATAATTAGTAGTGAATATCCAGTGATTACAGTTGAAATTTCAAGAAATCTTAAGTGTTTCATATGCCTAATTGTAATAATTTCTGTGTCATTTAACGGTAGAACTTGAGATAAGCTAGCGATTATAAACCAACCCCCATATAAGAATGTAGTCCAAAATATAATCTCTTTTAAATTCCTTTTTTCAAACATAATCATCACCCAACTAAAAGCTAATAATCCATAACTAAAATCCATCATAAAATCTACTACTATTTTCAAGGATTGCGGAGATATCTCTCGAACTCCGGTATTCCACCATATTACTCCATCTATTATTAGAAAAAGTAGCCCACATAATAAACCAACAATAAAAGGGATTTTCTTTTTTTGAACTATTAAAACTGAAATAAATATGAAACATAAAATTAAATCAAAAATAAGATAGTCAAAATCAAATATCCTAATTACATCGTGAGCAGTTTGTTTCATTGATAACTCCAAAAATTGAACATCAAATTGAGTCTTAAAGTCATATCCTCTAATAATAACCAATAATAGTTAAAAAAACTAGTGAATTTAAAAATTTTCGATTTTCCTCTTTTTTCTCATAATATATTATTAAAGAAAAGGAAATAACAAAGTTCCCTTATGATTTTTTATTTATCCTTAAAATAAGATTAATATAGTATTAGTTTTATAATTAATATCAAAGAAAACTAAACATAATTAAATTATATCTGAAACAAAATTCTTACAAAATAATTCCTTTATGTTGGTGAAAATATGGCTGAAAAAAAAGCGAATTTTTTATTAAAATGGAATGATGATAAAGGTCAATTTCGTCCATTAGAATCTGATTCAGATATGGACGATGGTATTTTCTTAGAATTAGTTGAAGAAGAAGATAAATGGAGATTTTTCTATATAAAAGGTGCCTCATTAATCGCTAGGCGTACATCACTTAGAGCAGCCAATGGAATCTCAAAAACAGGGTATGTTCATCCACAAACTAATTCACGGTATGGAGTTGATTGTAAATTGGTTGAAGAAGTTTCACCATATGAAGATATGCCAGATAATCTTAAAAAGCCTCAAAGAACGTGGTATAAAGGGGATTATAAACAATACTAAATCTAATCTTTTTGTTTTAAAATATCATCCAAATTTGTTTCATTTCAGACTTTTTTTATCAAGATTAGACTATTTTGTGTATTGTATTCAAAAATATTAAATTTTTTTGAAACCTTGCAGACTCAATGAATGATCAAAATACTAATTCTGAAAAAGCAGTTCAAAGCGATGAAAAAACGCAACCATATATAATATCCCAAGAAGTATATAAGAATGTAATATTGCCCTCTTGGAATAAAAAAACACCAATCATAATGAAAGATGCGGCATGGATGGCTCAGCTTACACCTGATTCAAAGTATTCTATCGGACTTCGAATAGAAGAACAGGCAGTAGAATACGCTGATAAGTTAGCGCTATTATATGAAGAGGAAAGATATACTCATAAAGAGTTTAATGAAATGATTAATCGGTATGCGAATTATTTCCTTAAACTTGGTCTTAAAGGAGGGGATATAGCTGTTGTTTTCGTCGAAAATCGTTCAGATTATATGTTTCTAATTCTTGCGTTGGGTAAATTGGGAGTAGTTTCTTCATTAATAAACACAAACCTGCGGGAACAACCACTTATTCACAGTATGACGCATACACCTGGGAAACTATATATAATTGGGGAAGAACTTTTTCGAGCTTTTGAAGATATTAAACCAAAATTAAACTTAAATGATGAGCAAAAAGGAAGGCTCTTTTTTTTACCTGATAAAGGAGAAATAAAAACACCTGAAGGATATATCAATATTAAAGGACAAATTGAGGAATCTGATATTAGTAATCCACCTACAACTAAAGAGATTATAATGAATGATCCATTTGTATATATTTTTACGTCAGGTACTACAGGACTTCCAAAAGCAGCAATTTTGAAAAATCGTTCAATTTTGACTGCCATGGCATGGTGGGGCGCTATGGTCGTTGGAATGGATACTGATGATATAATTTATATCACAACTCCATTATTCCATAGTCATGGGATTAAAGTAGCGTTTGCTGCTGCACTTTATAGAGGATCAGCTATGGCAATAGCTAGGAAATTCAGTGCTAGTAAATTTTGGGATGAAACAAGAAAATTTAATGCTACATGTTTTAATTATGTAGGAGAAATATGCAGGTATTTGTATAATCAACCACCAAAACCGAATGATGCAGACAATCCTATTGTGAAAATAGTTGGGAATGGACTAAGACTTGATATCTGGGAAGATTTCAAGAAACGATTTAATATCAAAGAAATTAGAGAATTTTATGGTGCCACTGAAGATTTTGTCCCAAATTTTGCTAATGTACATAATATAGATAAAACCTGTGGAGTATGTTTAACACCTTATGCAATAGTGAAATATGATGTTGAGGCAGATCAACCATTTAGAAATGAGAGAGGCAGGATGAAAAAGGTAAAAACAGGTGAAGTTGGATTACTATTAGGACAAATTACTGATCCTGATAATTTTTATATGTATAAAGATAATGAAGCTACGGAAAAAAAAGTGTTTCGTGATGTCTTTAGAAAAGGGGATATGTATATTAATACAGGGGATCTACTAAGAGATGTAGGTTATGGACATGTCCAATTTGTTGATCGTTTAGGTGATACTTTTAGATGGCAAGGTGAAAATGTATCTACCGAGGAGGTTGAATCAGTAATAAATAGTTTTGATAAAATTGATATGTGTTGTGTTTACGGGGTTCTTATTCCACATACGGAAGGTCGTGCTGGCATGGTATCAATACAAAAAAAAATTGATGAAGAATTCGATTTCGAAGCATTTTTAAACTTTATGAAAAAATATTTACCAAGCTACGCTATTCCAAAGTTTATTCGATTCATAAAAGAATTCAGCTTTACTGCTACTCATAAAATTAAGAAGGGGACCCTAAAAAAAGAGGGATATAATATTAATGAGACAAATGATTCTGTGTTTGTTCTTTTACCTAATCACTCTGTATATGTTCCCTTAACAAAAGAAATTTATCAGGAAATCTCAGAAGGAAAATATCAATTCTGAATAAATCCTACATTTATTATACCTATCTACTTTTTCTCTTTATTTCGCCAAAATTCAGAAGGAGTTTTTAATTTTTTAATTTTAGAGAACGGACAAACAGCGATGCAATTACCACAATCACTACTGTTTTCAATCCAAAATTCAAAACACTTTTCTGCGTCGATATAATATTTTCTCACACCTGGATTATTAGAAATATTTACACCAATAAAACTAGGCTCTTTATCTTTTGGTATTGCTCCGGTTTCACAAGTTTCGGCACATTTAAGACAATTTGTGCAGTATTTTGCTACTTTATTTATAAATTTTATATTTGGTTTATCTGAAATCAAAGGTAAATCTGTAAATACTTTGCAGATCCTTACTCGTGGTCCAAAATCGGGAGTGATGAGGAGTCCTAACCTCCCAACTGCTCCAAGTCCAGCATCAATAGCTAACGGTATACTTAATGCAGTGTCATTGCCACATTGAATAGCTCTATATCCTAAATTTCTAATAAACTCTCCTAAGCAGGATATTACAAAAGCCATCTTTGAATAAGCTACTGCTGCTGCTGCTGCTGCTGGTTGTGCTGGTGCTGTTGAAATTGCACCTTCATCCATTTCAATTGCTATAACGATTACTTTGTTGATCCCTTCTGGCAAATTGATTGGTGTCTCTAATATAGATCCTGAAGTATCACCACCCCTTACCTTTTTTTTAGAATCTGCTTCACTCATTGATGATGGTCTCACAAATCCATCTTTATAAATCCATTTTTCATTAATATCTGCGATCCCAACTAATGACGCACCGTAAAATTTAGCCGCATTTTTCAACTGATCTGTAAAATCTTTAACATATTGAATAGGATATTCATTTTTCATCCAATTTATACCATAACCTAGATCCATCAAATTTTTTCTCTCCCAAGTAAATGCATAGCGAAATTTCTCATAAACAGTCCATCCAGCAGCAACAAGAGCAAAATCAATCCTAGAATAGCCCTCTTTATGTGAATTTATATGAGATTCTATATTAGTTTCAAACATTTTACCAAAAGTAGGAAGAGATCTATCCCATAATCGCCTATATATCATATTGTTTTTTTCATGAAATCGCTGGTATACAACTTCATCTATTTCATACATAATTTGAAACCTAATCCATTCGATACTTTAACCTTAATATTTTATTAAGAAAAAAAAATGTTTTTGAAAAAAAATTACTCAGATAAAAAGAAAAAGAAAAATTGCTCTTATTAGCATATTCTATAAGGTAATTTTGTACCAGGAGAAATTGTATCAATATATTTTCTTCTAAATTCTTCATTTAACATTGGGCATTCCCTATTTACCCAGTCTTCTGAAAACATTGAGTGACCCCACATTCTATCTAAAACAGTCTTAAGTGGGTCCTCTCTAACATTTCCAAAAGTAATCGGCATAAAACAGCAAGGCATAACATCCCCATAAGGTGAAATATAAAAATACGCATGACCTGACATTCCTCCACATTGACTTGAATTTTGCGTTTGAAAATAGAAGTCTCTGCAAACAAAGGGATAATCTGCAATTTTCCTTACTTGTTTCTCCTCTTCAGGTGTCAATTTTACTTCAGGATTATATAACCACCTTCCCGTTGCGGTAGGTAATAAATATCTTATCCCACTTGCCCCCATATCTCTTCCAAGTTTGATCACATCCTCAAACTCACCATTAGCTAGAGTTTCTTTAGTAACATAGGTTGAGAGACAACTCTTTAATCCCACATCAAGAGCATTTTTTATTCCCTGAATGGCTTTATTAAACAATCCTTTCATTCCTCGCAATTCATCGTGCTTCTCTGGAATAGCGCTATCAATGCTAACATAAAGCATTTCTAAACCATTTTCCTTTAATTGCTTAGCATAATCTTTTGTGATTTTTAATCCATTAGTATCACAAAATACATAAACCGATCTCTCCGAAGCATACTTTATTAATTCCATTAAATCTGTTCTCAAAGTAGGCTCTCCACCGAAGAAGTTAACCACAAAAGCTTTAGCAGATTGATCTAATACATCTTTAATCTCATCAGTTGTAAGTTCTCTAGGTGGTTCATTTTCATAGTTTCCCACACAGCAATGTGGACATCTTAATTGACAGTTGTATGTAATGCCAAACATAAGATAAAAAACATCTGCTGTCCCCTTTGCGCCCCCTCTTTCTTGAGTATACCATTTTATCATTTTTTGTTGGTCAAAGGCTAATGGGATTTTATTGCTTTCCCATAAATTTGCTCGTTCCAATACTCTTTCACCATCTAAAGATTCTCTTGAATCATTCATTTGATTTCACACTTAAAATTAATATGAATTATGTTAATTTCATAAAATAATTAGGAATATTCCTAGTTTGCTAGATTACCTTATAAATATTATTACCTGCTCTGAATTAAATATTCTTATATTTTTTTTCTAAATTAAACGCACAATAAATTAGAATACAATAATTAATTAATAAAACGATTCTCATGATTTTCTGTCCAATTACCATGATTTTACGACTAGCGGAGATCCCAATTAATCCCACCATTAAAGCTATAAAGAAGAGAATAATTAAAAATCCGAAAATATAACTTATGCTTTTTGATATATTTTCATCTATGTATATAGTTATAGAATAAGCAACTCCCATAAAAAATATTGAAGGATACCCAATAAAAACAAAAATCCAATGAGGTCCATAGAGAATATCTGCAGGTGTAAAAATAATCCCAATTATAGCGATTGATGATATTACACCAAAGATTGATCCAATTTTACTTGCTTTACTTTCTATATTGGTTGATTTAAAGATATTTATAGCTGTTATATAGAAGAAGACCATTGTGATTGCGTTAATACCATATGCCAATGAAAAGAGTATCATTGAAACTACATTTATTTGGTCATTCCAAGCTTTAGTTCGTCCTAAATCACTAAAAGTGTTGCCCCAAAACGAATAACCATCAACTAAAGGATTATCTTTTGTACCTCCTGGATATGTAAACATTGCAATAGCAATAAATAACACATATAAGATGTTCCCGCCAAGTGCAAGAAAATATACCCTTTTATTAGATATTTTTAGATTCATTTCTAAATCCCAATTTCATGCAAGTTTTTCATTATTATTTATCAATAATATTAATTGATCTTCAAAACTATATAAGAATATAATCAAATTATGGTAGAAAAATTTGTCAGAAGATAGAAGGTTTATTGTGCAGATAGGCGCTGGAACCGACCAGCACGGCCATAATAATGACTGTACTAATGCCGCAATTAAAGCTATTAAGAATGCGATTTCAAATAATTGTTTATGTGGTCTTTCAGAAATATGTAATTTCAGAGAACCAAAAGATATTAACCGAATGGTGGTTCATGTGAAGATTGGAGCACCATATCCGGATAACATTGATGAAGAAAAAGTTTTGAATGCCATTCCTTTTGGTGAAAAAACAATTGAAGTTGTTAGGGGAGGATTACTCGCTGAAGGAGTAATGATTAAAGAATTAGGTGATATTTCAGATCAAATAATTATATGTAATGCGGCTGTCACAGTTTCAGTTAAAATATAACTTTCATATTTCATTTTTTTGATTTTTTATGATACTTAGACTCTACTAATAAAGCAATTACATCTGATATTGCTTATTACTCAGCTTGAAAATTAATTATTTATATTTTTCCAAATATCATTTTTTAAACTTTTTTTCAGTCTAAAACACCTAACGATTTTAGATAAGCAAAAGAATTTTCTACTCGCTTCTTATATCCTTCAAATTCCATTTTTTCTCCATATATACCTTCCAGTTCCATAGTAAAAGGGCCATATATTCCCGCCTTATTTGCAACTTTAAATACTTTCTTAAAATCCACAATACCTTCCCCGAGAGCAGGGAAGTGCCATTCGTTTGGTTTACCGTTAGTGTCTTTTAAATGAACACTACCTAACCATGGTGCAATTTTTTTCATTTCTTTTATGCCATCCGTTGGTCTATCATCTATTTTTTCGTTGTAATAATATATATTTCCGGTATCCCAATTCACTCGTATGTTAGGATGATTAATATTTTTCATTGTTTCTCGACCTATATTTCCGTTGGTTATCAAGTCAGGGTGTCCTTCCATACAAAGAGTAATATCATGTTCTTTCGCAATATCTCCTATCTCTTTCATGAGAGAATAGACTTTCGACAAAACCTGTTTCTTTGAGTTCACACTTAAAATGAATATTTTTACACCCATTTCTTTTGCTATTAAACATGCATCATTAAAATAATCCTTTAGTTTCTTATTCTTAATATTAAAGGGTAAATAGAAGGAAGATATTTTTAGTCCAACATCTTCGAGCAATTTCAGAGTTTCATTTCGATGTGCTTTTTCCCATGGAATTGGCAATTCGACATATTCTATACCAACCTCAATGATATGTTCATAGGAGAGATCGATGTATGTTTTATAACTATAAGGTGCAATCGATAATACATTTTTCGCCATATTTATCACTAATCTACAAATTTTTTAAAATTAACGTTAATGTCAGAACATTCAGTTTCATCTTATTTCATTTACTTTTTAAGCTTGATCCGTAATAATAAAACCTGCATATCTCTAAAACTATATTTATGTAAAATCATCATATTTTTAAACTTAAACTGCATAAATAATAATTGATTTCTATTTTATTTTGAATCCAAGATTTTTAATCGTCCAATGAAATTTGGTATCAATTATTAATGGTTTGAGATAAGATTATGTCTGTAATGGAAAAGTTTGCAAAGGCAATTCCACTTGTTAATCCTTGGATTAAAAATTGGAAAAATGA
>Ga0209427_10006659_pt1 | contig 13137 bp, 16 predicted proteins | sample DeeMarSWOR136_30_FD_187465 | JGI IMG/M metagenome (GOLD analysis project Ga0209427, IMG submission 187465) | Marine sediment microbial communities from White Oak River estuary, North Carolina - WOR-1-36_30 (SPAdes) (version 2) | ecosystem: Environmental > Aquatic > Marine > Intertidal zone >... | reverse complement strand
GATCCATACACGGCTAAGTTAGGATTGATCTACACGGTCGATGCGACTCCTGCTAGACATACGCAAGGTATTGGGGAACACCACGCAATCATGGCATCGGGGATTTGTAGCTTCATAGGCTGGATGGGTTCTGCAGCAGGAGGCAGAGATACTCTACCCGATTTCATCAATGCTGTAACAGGCTGGGATGTGGAACGACGAGATCTATTGGAAATTTCAAATAGAATTGCAACTATGCGCCAAGTTTTCAACGTGAGAGATGGATTCAAGCCTTCTGACTTCAAGCTTCCCGACCGAATCCTTGGAAAGCCACCCATGAAAGAGGGACCTTTGGCGGGAGTAACTCTTGATGTAGAAAAAGAAGGAAAAAAATATTTCAGATCTATGCAATGGAGCTATAGAACTGGAAGACCGAGTCGAAAAAGACTGATTGAACTAGGGCTACAAGATTTGATAAAAGACATTTACTAAGGTATGCATGCATATGTGAGTTTCTGTGTCTAGATTGTGATTAGATACTTCACCCAAAAGAAGAAACCTTTAGCTGTCAGAACAATTAAGACACAGAGAAGACTTATGAAGTTTGAGAGGAAACAGTTGATCATAGACCAACCCAGATTAAGATGGGAGTGATCTTCCTGACACCGATTGTTGAAGCTAAGGGACTGACGAAGGCTTTCGGCTCTCACATAGCAGTTGATAACCTGAGTTTTACGGTTGAAGAAGGAGAAGTTTTCGGTCTTCTGGGTCCTAATGGAGCAGGTAAAACTACGACTATCCGCATGCTAGCCTGTCTCATCGCACCTTCGGAAGGCGCAGCCCGAGTGTCAGGATACAATATTGCTGAGAATCCGCTTGACGTGAGACAAACCGTAGGAATTTTGACCGAAAACCCCAGCCTTTACGAGCGTTTGTCGGCTCAGGAAAACATGGACTTTTTCGCAGAAGCCTACAATCTATCGGAACCTAAGGAAAAAATCAGCAGAATCAAGGAACTGCTCGAGTTTTTTGATCTTTGGGAGCGCAGAAACGACAAGGTTGCAACGTTCTCAAAGGGCATGAAACAAAAACTCGCCATAGCCAGAGCTCTAGTGCACAAGCCACCTGTCTTATTCTTAGACGAGCCAACCGCGGGATTAGATCCTGAATCCGCGAAGGAGGTCAGAGATCTTATGGAAATGCTCAGTCGCCGCGAGAAACACACGATTTTGCTTTGTACACATCATCTGGAGGACGCCGAAAAACTATGCAATAGAGTAATGATAATCAACAAAGGAAAAAACATGGTCGTGGGAACTCCTGACGAGCTCCGCAACCGAATAATCGGCAAACCCACTGTGCGAATCAACTTAAGAAAATTCGACCCTAAAATTGTCGAAGCCACCAAGAAAGTAAGCCATGTGCAGCAAGTCGAATTTAATGAATCCACTTCCAACCTTACAATAATTCTGGACGATGCTAGTATAGGGACGCCCGAAGTGGTGAAGAGCATAGTTGATGCTGGTGGACAGATTCTTGCTGTCTACGCTGTTCGGCCATCTCTTGAAGAAGTCTACTTGAAGATGGTGAAGGGGGAGCGATAATGAGAATCGAGAAAGCGATGCTGGTTTTTAGGAAGGACTGGCATGAGATTCGTAGGAATTGGCAAGTTGTTTTGCCGATTATTGTCGTGCCGCTTATGATTTCCGTGTTTCTACCTGTTATCTTAGGGGTGATTCCTAACTTCGCTACGAGTCAAGGAGATTCCTCGAGCGGTTTTGAGGCATTGATTGAGAATTTGCCGAACCATGTTTTAGAGCAACTAGCAAGTATGACTGAAATGCAGGTTATGCTTTATGTGATAGCTGTTTACTTCTTTGCTCCGTTCTTTCTGATTATTCCTTTGATGGCGTCGAGTGTAATCGCTTCAGACAGTTTCGCTGGGGAAAAGGAAAGAAAAACGATAGAAGCACTCTTAGCCACGCCGATATCCGATGGCGAACTGTTTCTGGGAAAAATGCTGGTTTCCTTCATTCCATCAATGGCTATCACCGTAGTGTCATTTGCAGTTTACACAATAGTCTTCGACGTTATCTCATATGGCATCTTCAATAGCATACTATTGCTTCCAACGATCGATTGGATTCTACTGATTTTCGGTCTGGCTCCAACAGTTGCACTTGCAAGTATCGGCTTGACGGTTATGATTTCGGCGAGAGTAAAAGGTTTTAGGGAGGCTCAGCAGATAAGTGTGGTTCTGTTAATTCCTGTCTTGGCATTAGTTTTTGGGCAAGTTACGGGTGCAATAGTCTTTGGTCCAGTGGTCATTCTGGCTCTTATTGGTCTGTTTGGGCTCGTCGATTTTGCCGTTTTCAGAGCAGGTGTGAAGCTGTTTAATAGGGAGGAAATACTTACGAAGCTAGCTTGATTTCAGTCCAATTCTTAAACATTTTAATATACCATAGTTTACCCATGACATTGTAGATACTCAGATATATCCCCACATTCACATGAGAAAAGACGAACTGTAAAAACAATATTCGCCAAACGTCTTACAATATTGTCTGGAGAAGACAGAACCTATTCATTCTTTCATCCGCGAGATGCTTCTAGAAGAAAAAGGCGCTGTTGAGAAGCTTTTCGCACGAAGCTTATGGATAGTTGACAGGATCGGTTTTGGGCTTTCATTCGAAGATGAGCGCGCGCTAATGCGCATTGTATTGATGTTGAACAAATGTACGAGAAGGTTTATTATTGTTGATGCGAATGTGTATAGTGAATCTTAATATATGGTATGTGGAACCCATGCATAGACGAGTATTTGTCTGCCCAAATCCCAAATGCAATGAGAAGATTGAAGAGCTGTTTCTCGTGAATGATTATTCAACGACACCTGCAAAACATTACTATGCTTGTCCCCACTGCTTATTAAAATTAAACGTACATGCGTCTGTGCATAGGAATCTGATGCACGTATTGGCTGGCCTATTTTCAACAGCTTTCGGATCGATTATTCTAGTTTGGATCGGCTGGTTAACGTGGTATGACGTAACTGTGTATGGTAAGGATATCACTCTTATATTCTTCGGATCGAGAACGGGTCAGACTATTAGTTTAGGAATAGATATGAAATTAATCTACTATACTCTGATAGGGCTGGCACTCTTTATCTTCGGCTTGAGTATACTTCTTCGAAACCGAAGTAAGATCATCGAACGACGTTTCAGCGCAACCGCACCGGAGAGGGAAGGTGCGCATGGTCTGGACGAAGTGAAAAAAATGCCCAGAGTAACAGAACTGGAATTATGGAAAAAGAGAGAAGAGGAAAGATTAGCTGAAAAAATGAATGTGGCCTCGCAGAAGTGGTTCAAGCATAATCCGTTTATAGCCAAAATGGTGTATGATCAGACTACATGGAATAAACCAAACAGCAAATTCCACGCTTGGTTACTTGATTGTAAGGTTAATTACTTTCCATGTTTTCTTTATTTGAAACCGGGTGAAGCAGGAATAACACAAAAACAAGCTATAGAGGAGATTTGTGTTTATTATCCGTATGAAGTAGTACAGGTCAAAGAAGAAAACATCTGTTGTAGGCTAAAAAAGAATAGTGCTTATGATGATTTGTACGTCAAATATGCCGGGGAATTGTGGAGAGCATATCTAAACTTGAGAAGGCTTAAAGGGATAAAAGGCTATACAAGAAACATCTTTTTAGGTTTGAGATGGGCTTTATGGGAAGAGTATAATAGAAAAAAAGGAGAACTCGAAGAAATATATGGGGAGACTCCTGAAAGTGAAATCCCGAGAGACTGGACGAAGAAACTCAAAGTAGAGAATGTAGGGCTATGGTAGAATTGACTGCGCGCGTATTAACATAGATTCTAGATTCATAGCTTTTTCATGTTCTATCCTGTTCCAGAAGAACCGGTGTTGTGGAGCTGAAAAAATAGTAAGAAACAGAGTAAATACACGAGACATTTTGATCTTAGCAACGATGATAGGGCTCTTGGCGAGCGTTGTAGGCGCAGCTCTGACGACTCAGATGTTTGTCAAGCCAGAACCACAAGATGAACAAGATCCTCAAGGTGAGAAAGGTGATGAAGAAGACACAATAGACATTGGTCCAAAGGGTGAGCAAGGACTTCCCCGGCATAGCTGGAGGGAATGGAACGTATTCAATATTATAAATACTTCAAAACAGGAACGCCGCACAAGTCGATGTCAATGTTTACAACGCAATGCAGTGGCATTACATGTCTGACTTTGACTCTGCAACGAAAATTGCAATCAATGTTCAGCAGAATTCAAAAATCTTTGCGCAATTATCAGGCTCCTACACAATAGAACGTGTTACATCACTTTGGACAAGAATAGTCGTAGACAACAACTAGAACAGTAGCCTGTGCATATTTTCAGTTGGACCAAGTTCTGCTAGCGGAACCTACAAAATGTCAGGACACATCGAATTTCTAACGGATCCACTGAACACTGGATCAAACACGATCAACGTGCAGTTCAAGAGGGAAGAAACCGGATCTACAGAGTTGCTAGATAGAACTCTCACTAACGAAAATCACAGCACAGTAACTTGCGCGTGCAGAACAATCGCAGGCGTTACTTCCTTAATCCCCTTTTCCACTCGTAGCGAATTGTGACGGCTTGAGCCCACCATGGGCTGAGTTCGTAGTGCTCACGGAGATGCTTGACGTTTTGGGCGTGTCCCTTCTCTTTTGCACCCCACGAATCCAATATTGTGAACCACTCCTCCCAAATCTTGCCAGTCTTTGCTTTCACCGTCTTCTCGGTGATTCTTTGAAATCCAACCTTTTTTTCGGACATTCTGTTCCTTTCTGTCTTCCTGTATAGGCGCAAAAACTCTTTTTTGAAATCTGCTCTTAAATCTGCGGCTTTACCCCAACCCTCTGTCAGTCCTTGACCTATCACTTCACCCGTCTTTTCAGCTACTTCTTCCACTTTTTCTCGAACGCGCTCCATGACTTGAAATGGTCGCATGTAGTATCCACACTCATATTCTATATTAAGATTCACTATACACATTCGCATCAACAATAATAAACCTTTTTGTGTATTTGTTCAACATCAATACAATTAACGCGTGTATGTCCGTTGTGGGCTGACGCAAGCTCGCGACAAGTGCAAATGGTGCAAATTAGGGCCTGTTTGCAACTCCAAAAAACAGGGGTATTGGCATTTTTATTAACGGCAAAAGAACCCCGATTTGCATTAAACCCACGTCAAGGACTTTGCCGAGAGCACGTAAGCTGTTTGTTGTCCACTGAGGGAAAGGCCGAGGAGGAGCTTTACAGTTTGCATGCATTTCTCTTTAAGATTTAAATTGAAAGTTCACCCGAAATCTAATGTGAAGAAGGTAGAAACGTGAGACGCAAATTCAAAATTGCGTTCGTGATACTTCTAGTTGTAACAGTAGTCTGGACGTTAGCGTGGTATCAGCACATTATAGACTACAAACAAATGCGCAAAGAGTTAGATGAGACGTTACAAGGTAAGTATGGTTGGCCCACACCATTCTGGGTTTACAAGTATGGTTTGGTCGTGGGGACCTCTGGATTCATAATCTGCATAGCGTGGGAGTTTCTTCTTGTGGAAGTCTATAATGATTGGCGTAAAGGTAAGCATGCTAAAAACGAAAAAATCGGTTGGGCTGCAAAGTATCTGGTATCGTTAGCGTATCCGTTGATCTTAATCCTCTACCTAATCGTCCTATTCGCCTCAGCGATTTTCCGGTAGCAATAATGGAGACCAAAACGTGAAAAACTGTCCCATGCATGGACGTGTAGTTTTGGTCAACATGCATGTATGTGCATTTTCACTGCAATTTCAGAATTTGAGTTATTATCAATACAACAATGTAGAAGGCTATTGCTATGGGGAAGATTATCCAAATCTCATAGAAATCAATTAGTGTACCCAATATTATCGGAATCGCTATCCCTATGAGATTCCCAGGAAAAAAATATACGCTGTAGCCAGTTCCTCTGGATTTTTGCGGTATGATTTTTGCTACTAATGATCCTGTAATTGGCATAGTCATAATATCGAAAAACGCATACACCAAATAAAATAATACAGCCATGAACACAACAGTTGAAAGAGACATGCAGAGCAAAGCAATAGTAGTTACAGAAATGATTACTGTATAGGATCGTTTCCATCCCAATTTGTCTCCTGAATAACCACCTAATACTACACTTAGCAAGCTGATCAAAGAACTAAAACCGAAAATGATGCTCGCTGAACCGGCTTCCAAACCTTTACTATCCGTGAGAAAAGTCGTTATATATGTCGAAATGGTTCCACTCGCAGCACTTCCGAAGAGCACTAAAAGAAGGAAAGATAGGAAAGTGAAAGAAAAAACATCTTTTAAAGTAGTCAGAGTATCTCCCTTACTCTTGGTTTGATCTTCATGAAATGGTTCATCCATCTTCACTAAGAACGCTGTGATTGCAACAGCAAGTATTGGTACAATCCAGATCACATAAGCATATCTCCATTCCAGCCAAAATAGAACTAACCCTAACGTGATAGGCCCAAGAGAAATCCCAAAAGTACCGCTTGCACCATGAAAAGCCAATCCTCTACTCAAGAATTCCGGCGGAGAAATATTGCTGGTAGCACTCAAAGCAGGTGGATGATAGAAGGTTGATGCAAGAGCAGTCAAAGAAAAAGATAAGACAACAGTCTCCAAGTTTGGGAATAACAAGATCAGGGAACCGGCAAACACCTGTAAAAACAGACTGAATGAGAGAATCTTAGTATGGCCCAGGCGATCAGCCAGCAAACCACTCGGAATTGAAAAAACCAAAGAGAAAATCCCAGGGATGGACACAACAATGCTCGCTGCGAAGATAGATAGTCCATATTCATTGATTAGAATAGGTAAAAGTGCAAAAGGGAGAGCTGTGTATATGTGCAATAAAGTGTGAGTAACACACAAGAATAACAATCTACGCTTGAAAACCCCTCTTACCATGAAAACACCAAGTGTAGAAGATGAATCTTGAGATGATTCACAATATAAAGTGTCTGTCCTGCATGCATGCAAAGCAAGTCAAGTTTATATCCTTTTTCGAAAAGAATCTGTGAATCTTTTTGGCGAACACTAACTCATTATCTTAGAACTGCTTGCCATAAGTATGCGTTCTACAGATAACTCGACAACTTTTGCGCTGTTAAGGTTTATACCATTCAACACAGAAACACGAGGTTAGTATGATATATTGCGCGTGCACCTGCCTAGAAGACAAAAATATGTTAGAGCGGATTTATCGTTCAGTACGTTGATTATTTGCGCTCCCTACTTTTTTTCTACTTTTTCAATTACCCATAGATAGCGTGTCCTAGCTCCCATTCCTCCGAAGGTCCAGCTTGGAGAAACACTGGGGATAACTGAGATTACTTCACCCTCCAAGCTGTTCAGAAATTGCTCAAACCCGGCTTGATCCCTTCTCATTACAACATCAAATCTATGAACTCTGTATCTTGCCTTCATCTTATCACCTCCATTCTCCTGACCGACCCATTATTTCATTTGAAGTGCAATTAATGATTTATGAAGAAATGTTCTATTTGGTGTGCACACAAATTTTAAATGGAATCTCGGTTACACTAGTCAAATCAGGATGATGTGAATGTCTTTTATGAAAAAAGTCGGTAGGATCTTTGTGGTCGGTGCAATTGCTCTGGTTGTGGGATATTTGGTTCAATGGTATCCCAATTCAGTTATTGTAGGTCTTGAAGATAGGCTTGAAAATCAAGGGTTACCTCAAGATAGAAGAACCGATCTTCTATACACGATTGATTGGTGGGAAACTCAGAGAATAGCAGTATTCAATCCGGTTGGAACGATTTTGATGATCGTTGGACTTTTAGTAGTAGTATATGCCATTATGAACTTCGTAGCAGTATTGTTCAGACTCACTTGAACATACATCAATGGTTTATGAAAGAATGTGCTATATGTTCAGATTGCAAAAAAAGAGGAGAAGTTTAAGCGATTCTCATAGATTAGGGGTTCTGCATGCATGCATATAGTTTTTATATGTTAAACTATGTTGAACTGCAACATTTTAACGTTACATTTAACGTTGCAATCACTTTTTTTCTGAAAACTGAAAAAGTATGATTTTTCATCTCAAACTGAATCTCTTTTTCTGTTAGCTTTCCATTATCTCCTGGGGGATATCGTTTAATCTTTCACAACCAGTTTTTGTTACTCTAAACTGATCTTCAATTTGGAAGTCACCCAGTTCTGGAAGATAAATTGATGGTTCAAGTGAGATAACCATGTTTGCCTTTAGCCGTCTATCTCTATAGGCTTTGTCATCAAGAATTCTTTGATATCCAATGAAAGGCCATTCATGCACTTCAAGACCTACTCCATGGCCTACTTTTCCAGAATACTCTTTCCAAGCTTCTCTCATAGCCTCGTTTGCTGCTTTATTAACATCAGAGGTTAGTACACCTTCTCGAGCAGTTTTCTGTGCAGCCTCCTGTGCTTGTACAAGCACTTGAAACACGTCTTTCTGCTTTTTAGAAGCTACGCCTATGGTGAAGGGTCTAGAAATGTCGCAGCAATAACCGTTGTACATTGTTCCAAAGTCTAAGCCCCACAGATCGCCCTGTTTCAGTTTTCGTTTACCGCAATACCACCACCAATTGAGATGGTTCAGGTCTTTTCCAGAAATGACCATGGTGTGGTGGGGGAAGCCTTGTGATCCAGCTATTCGACATACACGTTCAATCTCCCCTACAATTTCTGATTCTGAGACTCCGGGGCGGGCAAATTTAGCTGCTGCTTCTATGCCTTTCTTGGCGATTTGAGCGTTTTTTTTCATGCATTGAATTTCATATTCTGATTTTACAGCTCTTTCTTCCTCAAGAATGTCTGATGCTACTTCAATCTGAGACTGTCCAATCTCGTTTTGGAAGCGTGCATACAATGAAGGACTCATGGAGTATTCTCCTACTAATCCGATTCTAGATTCTTTCAGTCCATTTTCGCGTAAATAATCCTTAAGGAGTTGAACGTGGTCTCTTGCTGACTTTACATTTTTTATCCACGTGCATTCAGGCGGAAAATAGTTCGCTGCTCCTATCTCAAGAAGTGGACTCAGATCCTCGTCACCCGGCAGGATTACCATAGTGTTGCCGAAATAGGGTTCATAACCTGAAAGATACATTACATGTCCTCTTTGACCAAAACGAATGCTTCCAGGTGCTGAGTAAACCACTAAAACATCAATTTCTCTATCATTCATTTTTGCTCTAACATTTTTGATTCGTTTTGAAAACTCCTCGTGTGGGGTCATCAAGTTTAACACCTGTTAGTATATCAGATGTCACGAATTATATAAAGTTCAAGCAATGCATGCATGCATTTCCAAGTATCATAGCATAAAATGATTAGAAAGAAAAACAGAAAAAAGAAATATTGGTGAAAATTGGAGTGAAGGCAAACAGTTGGCGCCCATGCGTGTATTCCCTATCTCTGATAGTTTTGCAGTTTTTTCATTGTCCGTTCTCCTTATCCATGGAACAATTGAAATGGATAAGCAAACTCCCTAGAATACGGTAAAAACTGCATCAATGGAACCTACCTTAAAAATAGGTGACAAGCTTGCGCTCAAATCAATCTTTACGATTGTCGTTAGTAAGAACGTCAGACGTGCGAATCCAGACGAAATCTCAGCAGCTCCCTATCCAGATGGCGATATAGTTTACGCTTTCTTGTGCCGCCAGCTCCCGCAAGACAGAGAGTATGTAATTAGTAGAGTTGTAGAGAAATATCAAGCTGAAAATGGAACGTCGTATATCATCACTCAAGTCGATATGAGTGGAAGTTACGACTCGTGGAGTCCTTTTCCTCGCTCGTGGGTTAAGGGAAAAGTTTTTGCTGTGAACCCTATTATGCCTTTTTATTTCCCTTTGTTCACTCCTCTGCTATTTGTCTTAACAATTTCTGGCGTTTGTAATTGCATAATAATGGTTCACATTTTCCACAAGGAAAGAGAGTAAGACATCCAATATATGCATATTTACCGTGCATGCACTCGCAAAAACGGGTCAGGTAGAATACTTAGGCTATACTTCCACACACTTTTTTTTCTGAAAATCTACGCTTAGAAAATTCTGTCTATGTTAAATCATCATACTGTAACATTTTGCGTGCATGAACGTAAATGTGTGTTAATAATCATTATCCTCTGTTCATAAGGGTTAAATGATTTCTCAACGAAAGTTTTTTTCGTCAATAAGATTGGAGGTAACTTGGTGTGACTGAATATTTGGTTCTGTTGAAGCTGAGTCCAACGAAAGTAATCGATACAATAAACGATCTAAGGAAACTTCCTGATAAGCCTAGCCCAGGAGTAGACTTGGAATACGTAATGAACGTTTTCGGAACTTGGGACGTAGCCATGTGGTTTGACGCCGAAAACGCCAACCAAGCGTTGGAGTTCATAAACGGAAAACTAAGTAAAGTTCAGGGCGTAGTCGACGTGTACACGGTACCAGCTTTCTCTAACAGAAAACCGAAGCAGGAATGACAAGCGCACACAAAAGGCGGCTTACACGCCGATGCAGACCGTGAGTTTCAGGAGTATTCTTAGCGTTGCATGTTGGAGAAGTTATGGTTCGAGAGATCATAAAGATACAGGCTGATGCAACAGTTAAAGAAGCTGTTGAAATGATGAACAAACACGGGATCGGGTGTCTAATTGCAGTAAAGAATGGAAAGCCAGTAGGAATAATGACTGAAAGAGACATTTTAAAAAGAGTCATACCAGAATCAAAGAACCCAGAAAAAGCGCAAGTTTCAGAAGTAATGTCTACCCCGCTAATAGCTGGAGGCTCAGACATGTACGTAGAAGACGCTGCAAGACTGATGTTCAAGAAAAACATAAAGAAACTTCCAATAATGGAAAACGGAAAACTCGTTGGCCTACTGACCCTATCAGATATTGCCCGAATCGCACACATACAGCCACCGTTCAAAGTAATAAGAGAACTAGTAAAATAGCAAAGCGTGCGCGCGCAACTATTTAACGCTCTCCAAGAAAGAATCTCAGGCGGCGGCGCGAGCAAAAGTTTAGTTCTGTTGAACATAAATGTCAGAATGTTTATTAAGTATTACTACATAATATATATTGTGTGCACACAATGAGTTATGCATCTAACTGTGAAAACGAGAGACTTCAGAAGCTAAAAACCGAATTGGAAAACGTAATAACAGTGATTGAGGCAGAACAAAAGATTTTGAAAGAAGAGATAAAACCAATCAGGCAAAAAGTGGCAATTCTAGAATTGAAGAAATCAGTGAGGAGAAGACAAGAGGAGCTTGCTGGTCTCCCCATTAAAATAGCGAAAAAGTAAGATAAAAAAACAAATGCCTGCTCAGCTTGCTGTCCGTAACTGTTGTGCAAATGCAACGCAGCTGCAATGAGCAAAAACCTCAAGAAAACGCAACAATTATTTCACTTTGGTATGGATGGCAAAAAAAACTACTAGTAAAATCCCGAAAAACAGCTCAATGTAGGCACAGACACGAAAAAGAGACTAGACAAAAAGAGAGTTTTACAGCCGTAAACCCTAAGGCACGCTGTTTCATATGCATTAGAAAAAATCAAAAACAGCATGCATGTTTAGCTACGTAGTCCAATAGTTATAGAAAAGAGATAAGAGAGCATGTGAAGCCTATTCTATTTTTGCTCTACAGCCGGGGCAAAATTTTGCATCTTGTGAGAGCGCTCCACCACATTGGGAGCATGTTCTAGCTAGTGCGCGCTTTGCTCTACGGCTTACTTCAGCTGATGTTGTTGCTCGCTCTTCTTTGGTCGGTACAAGGACAGATATAAATAGCCAACCAACGAAGATTATCCCCAAAGAAACGACAAACAGAGTTCCAATCTCGCCTATAGACCGCATAAGCAAATTTACGACAGCAGTGTAAAAGTTACCCTCAACTGGACGTATGAACAGCCCGTAGAAGTTGAAGAAGGGACGTAAGACCCACGCCAACTGGGTTCCAACAAACATAAGGATTATGCTTCCCAGTATGAATGCTGGCTTCCAGTTCTCTGAAGACCCGCGATACAAAGTCTCGGCGCCCTTGACAAAATACGTCAACGCAAAAAATCCGCCGAGAGTGAAGATTGCTATATTAAGAAGAGCCGTAAAATTGTGCGATTCATAAGACTTGGGAGATGTAAGTAGGAAGAACAGGTTTACCGGCACAAACGCTATGAGAACTGTTGACATCACAGTGAAACCTAGCAACAGAAGCATAACAGTTTGACTCATGGTTCGTTTGCCACCAAGAAGTGAATATAGAACATAATAGCTTGGAACGGTAACGTAGAGGGAAACTAAAAGGAGCATTGGAACTTTGATTGCACTGTAGAGAATCTGCAATCCGCCTCCATAGAGCCCCATAGTCGCTCCATAAATAGCCGATAGAACTAGAATAGACAGGTTGGAGTTGACAAAATAAGACGAAAGTTTTGTTTCATCTTTCAAGTTTTTAAGAAAATTGTCTCTTCGCTTGATAAATTCTTCTATAACAGAGAATACTTTCAATGCGGACGCCAAAACATACGTGTGGGAAACTTCATTTAAAATTTTTGGTATAAAATCTTGGAATAACTGCATTCATCAGAAGAAAATGTGAAATTGCACAAAGACACTAGAATCTTAAAGAACATTTTCTCTCAGAGCCGCATACATGCCCTAAGGACTTCTGAAGAAGAAATGCGACAAACTGTTTAGCGCCTTGTATTCCTCGTTTTGATCAACAGTGACTTCGCGTTTTTCCATTGATCCTTAATGACTTCTAGGTTGCTAAGCACACTGGAATGAAGTGAGTAGAAAATGTAGCAAAGATATGCGCATTGATCGCATTTTTCGTATTCTTTTCGAAGATTCTCAAACCTAGGACTGTTCCACACATTAGGCAGTTCAAACACGGAAGCCACTGGTTCACGACAATGACAGCTAGAAACTCTGCCAGATGGATCTACAATAAGGAAGCCTCGAAGAGCATTGCACTTCCAAGTTCTTTGTCCATTTAGAAATAACTGTTTTAGCGCCGCCAATGTTTTGTCCGTTATGAAAATTACT
>Ga0209427_10006658_pt1 | contig 13138 bp, 15 predicted proteins | sample DeeMarSWOR136_30_FD_187465 | JGI IMG/M metagenome (GOLD analysis project Ga0209427, IMG submission 187465) | Marine sediment microbial communities from White Oak River estuary, North Carolina - WOR-1-36_30 (SPAdes) (version 2) | ecosystem: Environmental > Aquatic > Marine > Intertidal zone >... | reverse complement strand
CCTCATGTTGAAAGACGATGGTCCGATAATATTCCCAGCCCTCATCGTGTACAACCGGTAACAGATGTAGAAGCTTGAGCTCATCAATCAGTTCCGATATGGTTCCCTCATATTGGCACGAGCACTGTTTTACAATAAGGTGAATCCGCCCCCTTTCATAGGTTTGTTCCATAATTCCCTCTAACTGTGCCAGCTCCTCCATGACCTGCACTTCGCTTTCCTGGCTTACAGAAACAATTTCAATCACGTCATGATCGCCATTGCACCAAAAATACATCTTCAGTGAGGGGAACCTTCGGGAGAAGTTGCCATAGGGACAATCATGAATTACTTTGAAGACTAGTTCAAACAATGGCATTATGATAGCCTCATTGGTCACTATCGTGTCGATCCTAATATAAATTCACCCGTCATATGACGGGTGTGGCTAAGCACGTTTGAAAAACGACTTTCCTATTTGCTGAGGATGGTTTTGAACTGATCACAGAGCTTGGCGTTACGGAGGACGACTCCGATATTTGCCACCATATCTGAGAGGTAATTAATTTCCCAAAGATCTGCTTCACGAAAGATACCAGAAATGCCCTCGTTTTCTGGGGCTTTTCGCCACAATTCCATCCGAATGCCATCAAGCTGTTCAAAGAACTGTCCCATCAGCTTCTTGAAGCCTGCAGGATCCTTGAGTTCTACTTCTAATAACTCTGGCAAGAGAACGCTAAGGCGCTTAATAATCCGTTCGCCTTTCTCCTTCTCCCACCACTTCTCTTTTTGCCTGTCTTCTCCGAGTACGAAGATGTTTGCGGTGCGGCAGAACAACTTCTCGGTCAAGCGGCTATCATGTGGCTTTCGGTGTCCACACTCCATAATTAGCCCTGCATTCTCAAGGGCTTCAAGGTGCCGGTAGACCGTTTTGATGGTTTTATCATAGGTTTCTTTACTCGGATTAAAGTACAAGGCGTGAACTTCTTTCACCGTGAGATTCTTCCCAATCATAGCCTTGATGATATCACTATATTCCTTAGCCACAGCTTCCTGCTCCTCTGATAAGAAAATGATGGGTTCGGGGCGGGCTGTGAGAAAATCATCATAATCCTTTGGTTTCTCTTTCTCTATATGGCCCATATTACATCTATCCTGTGGGTAATTTACACGATCTTCTATGTTAGTTTTTAATTTAACATTGTCATGAACGGTAATATTAATATACCGGTTCGACATTATGGTGACATAGTGTGACATCAATATGACACTGAGCGTCAATAAGATGAGTATCGGGTCGATCAGCGGCAACCTTGCAGACGATCAAAAGCGAAACTGCACATTCACGCCAAGAGGTGAGGTAGAAATGACACCCAAATCCAAAGGTGAAAACTGTAATGAACCTCACATTAACCTTGAGGAAGAAAATCACCGCAAGAATCGCATATTTGAATCATATATTCGGGAGCGAGTTCTTTAAGCCTGAAAGAACAACGCCACCAGAATCCGAGCAATTATTATCAGGCTCGGCTAAGGTCGATTGTTGTTCGCAGGCCTAAGAACTCATTTGAATATTCGCGGATGCCTGCGAAACTGATATCGGGAAATCTCACTAGCGAACCACGATAGAGAGTGAAGGCGAGAGCCTCTAATCCGACACACGATTCGATTTACCTTCTTCTTGCATCCCTTTCAAAAACAACTACATGCAAGGGTAGTCAAAGAGGCATCTTGGGAGAGATCTCCTTGGTGGAAGGGGCTTCTCTTCCTCTCCTTTTTTCTTTCGGATTCTGAACCTGACTGTTCGGAAACAGGAATAGCTATGACTTGTTCAGCAGCTTTTCTGAACCTGCCGGGAGCCATGAAATTATACGTACCAAAAAGATATCAAAGACTCAATTCGTTTCGGAGTTCAGAAATACAATGCGATACAAAGTCTTTCTCCTCCTCGTTGTGTTGAGCCTCAGTTGTTGTAGTAGTTTAGCTCCTATTCACGTTTCAACACAGACGATGAGTGATGTCCATGTTTTGTTTGTTCTCTCCAACGGATTTGGGTGGAGTTACTTCACAGCACAGGATATCTTCGATTCTTGGGGTGTTCAGACAACAACTGTTGCGCTAGCTGTCGACACCAATGTTTCTGCCTGTCATAATCGCCCACACCGAGAAACCACAGCTGACCTTCTACTCCAAGATTTTGATCTCAATTCATTAACTGATTATGATTGTGTTTTCATTCCCGCAGGTGGGAACTGGCCCACATTAATTTCCAGCCAAACAGTGAGAACACTAATTTCAACCGCACACGCACAAGGGCTACTTGTGGCAACCTTCTGTATTGGAAATGTCGTTGTTGCCAGTGCAGGAACAATCTGCGCCAACACAAAGGTAGCGTCGTTTTCCATGTCTAATGATGAAATGATTGCAGCCGGCGCCAATATTGTTGACAACATTCGACTAGTCTGCGATAACCGGATAATCACCGGAAGTCAAGGTGGAGGACCTACAGGCGGCGGATATGAGACAGCCCCCATTTATGAAGCCTGTGCCATGGTGGTTAAAATGGCGTTAGGCTATTCCTTTGCCCAAAACATAGAGATTACTCAAGCGGGCTCTGACTACGCCGTTACCGTAACAACTACGGATCCCGCTAGCCAGCTACCTGGAATTAATTCTACCACTATTACCTCTGTTAGGGCACATGTCTATTCCCCAGCCAATCCAATTACTCCAATAACAACAGTGAATTTAGATGGATCTAGTGGTACTTACACCGGGACGATTTCAGGACTAAGTGGTGGTCCTTATCGCGTAGACATTGAAATCATTGATACTGACGAAGTTCTCGAAGTTATCCGTGATGCATCCACTGTTTTCCCTGGATTACCTCTCCTTGTTGGGGGGGTTGTAATTGGAATTGTTGCCATTATTGCCGTAGCCGGTGGGCTATTTTATTGGAAGCGACGATCCACTCCTTCTTAATCACGCATGAAGGGCACTATCGATGCTGCTCTTCACCCTTTCTTTTTTCAACTCGGCGGATTCATATAGATTGAAGGGGACCACGTCATGGATGTGGTTCGTTGTCAATTCTAGAAAAAGAACAAATCCGTGAAACCCTTCGCCTTTTCTTTCTAGCCCAAGAAACAGGTGATGTAAAGCTCTTCTTAAGGGTATGGCATCCTGAAGCCCGACGGTTTGGTTTCGGGTCCAACAACGAGCTCTATATCTTCGGCACTGAAGATATCCTTGCGAACCAATTACATGCCATTCGTCAAGCCAAGAATGAAGACCCTGATTTTTCTCTGACTTTTCTCATCACTCGCATCAAACACCTTGATGTCCAAAAAGACAACCTTATTGCGTCTGCCACCGTGGAATGGCAGATGCTCAGCATGGGTAAAAGTATCGGTGTGCACTATTCCCAATTTCATTTTGTTAAATCCGATAAGGACTGGGTCATTGTCAATGTAACCGATCGCGGCAAAGAACTTTAGGGTCTACTCAGGTGCCCGAGGCAGCTGTTTAATAATATTTAATCCCTCTTCGGTGAGTACAAACATTTCTCGATCGGTATTAGACTTATTCCTAAGACACCCGTGTTTCTCCGCTGCTTCCTTTAGCGCCGCCGAAATGTTACTAATTTTGTACGGCGACAAACGCAACTGTTGCTGCACCATCGGTGCGGTTAATCCCTCTTCTGAAGCATTACATCGTTGATAGAATGCCAAACAGCACAAGATTTCAGTTTCTGTCGCTGGTCGCTTCGATAAGAGAAACTCGGTCAACGTTAACGGTCGCGTTAACGTTGGTATCGGGGACGGCGTCTCATACATTTTACAGGCTAATCTGCGTAAACGTAATAAACAAACACTATGAGCCAAAAACTCTGATTCTGCAAGTCGAATCATGCGTGCTTCTACTAACCGCTCAATGGGTCTAAAACAAACACCACAACGTCTAGCTTCCTCATTCGACGTAGAATTCTCCTCCTCTGATGAAAGAAGGAAGAAAGAGGAGTAGCCTTCTACTCTTCTTCTGCTTCTTCTTCTACGCTGTTTTCTTCCCAGATACGGCCAAGGATGAGCAAACCAAGGACTAATTCAGAATTTTTCAGTTTCTTAACAATGAATTCAACACTTTCGGAAACCGTATCTTCATAATTCCAGGCTTCACGAGCGGTGTTGACGATTTCATCGAATTGCTCTTCCTTTAAACCAAAAGCACCGGTAAGGGTCTTACTCTCGTGGTCTTCTATGCTAAGTTTTCCAAGTTCGTAGGTTTTTACCAACCTAGTTCACCAAAATCACCGGTCGTAATCCTATCTTATTAAGATGCTGCTCTTGCGTTTAAAATCAAAAAGGTACTAGGAGTAACGGGAAGAGCTATGAATGCGTTAAGTAACTACTTGTATTGTTCTGCCCTAAACGCTTTCCATAGCTAGTCAACCCGAGGTCCCTGGTAATGCATGAAGCAATGCTGTACAATAAACTCGAAAACAACAAGGTCGGTTGCTATCTTTGTGCGCGCCGATGCACAATAGCGGATGGAAAACTGGGATACTGCCAAGTCCGCAAAAACGAAAAAGGCACCCTTTATTCACTCGTCTATGGAAAAGCATGCTCTGCTAATCCTGATCCTATAGAAAAGAAGCCACTTTGGCACTTTCATCCCGGCGCACTTGCCATGTCTATAGCCACCGTCGGATGCAATTTTCGCTGCAATTTCTGTTTCCATCCAGAAACCACGATAATAAGTAATGGAATACCCAAAAAGATTGGAGATTTGTTCACTAGAGCCGATATAACTCATCACGAGAATATCCGAATTGTACAGAGTACGTACACAAATAGCGCAACAGGACAGAAGAGAAGTATACGCAAGGTCTTTCGTCACAATTATGAGGGAGAGCTCATAGAAATCAACGCTTCTTATATTCCTCCTCTAGAGTGTACGCCTGAACACGAAATCTATGTCTGGGCTGGTAGTATCACAAAGAAGAAGGCGGAGAATATTCAGGTTGGAGATTTACTGATAGTACCAAAACTGATTTCGAATGAAACTAAGGAAGAAATAATCGAAATTGCCCCCATACTCGGAAAAAGGAAATCGAGGATAAAGAAATCACGAAAAACGGATGAGAAGAAGCTTAAGGAAATTATGAAATTTCGGGAAATCGGTCTGAGTTCACGTGAAATTGGGAAACTCGTTGATATGCATCCCGTTTATTTGAGGAAACTGATGAACGAACTAAGCAGAGATGGAATAACAGAAAACACATTCTATTATCAAAATGATGTAGTAGAAAATGAGGGCTATCTGAAGTTCCTAAGTGAGAAGGGATGGATACCTGCCAGAGTGTCCATGAACGAAGAATTGGCTGAGCTTCTGGGATACTATGTTGCAGAAGGGTGGGTTACCAAAGATAGAAACCGCCCTAATTCGTTCCGTGTGAATTTCAGTTATGGACACGAAGAGAAAGCATTGGTGGAACGAACAGCCACTCTTCTCAAAAAAATATTTGATGTTACAATCGTAGTAAGAAAAAGAAGGACCTCAATAGCGGTTGAAGTCACAAAAAGCTCTCTTGGCGTGTTATTCAAGCAACTCTGTGGAAGTAGTGCAAAAACCAAGAAAGTACCTGATTTGATATACACTTCATCGAAAAACATCATCTTATCATTTCTAAGAGCCTATCTAAAAGGTGATGGAACTGAAACAGGTAACAATATCGCGATTAACACTGTTTCAAAAAGACTTTCGATTGGTATCTACTTTCTACTCCTCAAACTTGGTTATTTACCGGGATGGTACGAATGGGAGCCTCCCGAACAGAAAGAAATCGAAGGAAGATTAGTCAACCAATCTACAATATATTATGTTAAATTAAATACAAACACATTTGGTAGGGAATTGGTGGGCGGAACTAGGAAGAAATTAGACCCTGATAAAGCAGTTGCCTTTAGAAGCACCAAGGATTTCTGGCTTCTACCAGTAAAAACACTAACAAAAAAACAATACACTGGACCGGTCTACAATATGGAAGTGGAAGGTGAACACTCTTACCTAGCTAATTTCATCGGAGTCAGAAACTGTCAAAATTGGCAAATCAGTCACGAACGTGATATTATAGGGCGAAAAATGTCCCCTGAGAAGATTGTTGAGTATGCATTGGAAACCGGGTGCACGGGAATATCTTATACATACACAGAGCCCACCATTTTCTTTGAATACGCCTATGATACCGCGAGGATAGCCCACGCAAAGGGGCTGTTTAATACGTTTGTCACCAACGGTTACATGACCACCGATGCCATTGACACCATTGCTTCCTACCTCGATGCCGCCACTGTTGATTTCAAGGGTAATGCTAATCCCGCCTTCTACAAAACTTATTGCCACGTCCCCAAAGTAGAGCCCATTTTTGATTCACTCAAAGCGATGAAAGCAGCGGGCATTCATATTGAAATCACCAACCTCCTCGTATCCGATGTCGGCGATGACACCAAAGAAGCGGAAAAACTAGCCCAATGGCTCGTCCAAGAACTCGGTGAAGACACGCCACTCCATCTCCTACGGTTTTATCCCCATCACAAGATGAGTAACTTACCACCCACCTCCATAAAGAAACTTGAAGCCGCCGCAGCCGCCTCATCAAGTGCTGGTCTCAAATACGTCTATTTAGGCAATGTTCCTGGTCATCAAGGAGCCAATACCATCTGTGCTAACTGTGGTGCTCTCCTAATCGAACGATTAGGTGTCCGAACACTTTCTGTTCGACTAACGCGGGATGGGCGATGTCCATCCTGTAATCTTCCGATCCCAATCACGCTCTCTGAAGACTTCGTCTGAGTAAAGAAAATCCGGTTCTGCGAATCCCCTGACGAAATTCATTAATCCCTACTTCTGACACCATCTTTAAGTGGCTTTATTGGAAGGAATTTCAAGAGACAGGTGAAGAGTATGCGTCTTATTGCATCCACAGAACCAGACATGGCAACGTATTCAGATCAATTTCTCGGATTGAAAACCATCTTCGAACAAGCTAAATTCCCCTTCTGGGCACTTGTCCACGAACAAATCGTCTTGGGATTAATAGTGGCAGCCAAGGAACCTCGAGACCTCCTACAGCCCGCTAGTACTACCTTCATCCAAGTCTATCTATTCCGTCATGAACAGGATGCAGTAACACGGATTCTGGGTGAAGCAGACACGATTGCGGCTCAGCAGCAGGCTGCCTACATTAGCTGCGTCGTCAGCGCTGATAAACAAGAGACGATTCAATCGCTCGAAAATGCGAGTTTTTCAGTGTACGATGAAACTGTAAAAATGGGTATCTCCTTACAGGATGTAACGCCACCTCCGACAGAGTTAACATTCACCCGTACTTCGCCTGATGAAACCTCCCTCGTGTTACATAACCTCGAAACGATGATGGCTAATATACCAGGGCGCTTACTCCGTACAGTAGTCTATAATATCCGGCATCTTCCTCCAGACAAACTTGAATCAACCCTCTCCCAAATGGAAGTCATCTTAGTCAAAGATCAAGCCAGCACCGTGGGGGTGATCAGCCTAGAGGGTCCCACAATTGGAATGCTTGGCGTTCATCCCAACCTACGTGGTAAAGGTTATGGTCGCAAAATGACCCAATGGGCAAAAAACCACCTCGCGGAACAGGGACATTTCCGGGCATGGCTTCGAGTTTCAGTTGCTAATACCCCTGCGCGGCATATCCTCGAGACTGAAGGCTTCAAAGTCTCTGAACAGATGAAATACTTTGTCAAAACTAATCCAACTTTGTGGCATCCAATCCCTGAATGACATTTATGCGGTTGGGTTAAGGTTTTATTTTACGAACCGCCTGTCGTAGCTGGTCTCATCATAAAAGTACTTCATTCTTTATCACCAACTAGTGGTGTTATTCGGTGCGTCCACGCAAATCTTCAGGCGCCGCTGGGCAATCCAGATAGTCGTCATCAACGCAGGTGCAAACAAATTCTCCGCCTAAATACCTGTATGCTTGATAGGCAGCTGTAACTCCCTCGGCCACACCGGTAATCGCTTGTTTGAACTGGGTATCTGTTACATCCCCGGCTGCAAACACACCAGGGATATTGGTTTCAGTTTGGCGGTTAATGAGGATTTCTCCCTTCTCGTTGGTTTTAACACCCAATCGCACTGCTAATTGGGATAAGGGAAGACTTCCAATGGCGATGAACACACCTTTGACCGCAAGCTCTTTTTTTCCCTCAAAAGGCTGATCCAAAACAATCTTTTCGATACCCGGATTTCCCTCAATACTGGTCACGTTAGTGTTGAATACAAGAGTGATTTTCTCGGTTTTCTTGACTCGTTCCAAATTAACCGGCTCGGCTTTTAATTGATCCCCGCGAATAACGACATAAATTTGCCTTGCCCATTGTGCCAGAATCAAAGCCTCCTTTGCAGCACTATCCCCGCCTCCCACAACTGCCACAGCTTTATCTTGAAACATTGGTCCATCACAGAGGCCGCAAAATTGGACACCTTTTCCTTCAAAGGTATCTGCACCAGGCACCGGAAGCTTGCGATAACGTGTTCCTGTTGCAAAAAGTACTGTTTTTGCCCGGTATTCATCGAACGCAGTATTGACGGTAAAACATCGACCGTCCCGGGTAATCTCTGTAGCCTCATCAAAGACCATATCCACTTCGTACTCTTTGGCGTGCGCCAATATCTTGTCAGCTAATTCCTTTCCCGATAAGGAGATGAATCCCGGGTAGTTTTCAATCCAATCCGTGGTGGCAATCACCCCGCCCGGCGGATAGCCAATCAGGACGGTGTTCAGCTTCATACGTCCTGCATACATCGCTGCCGCGAGACCAGTAACTCCACCACCGATAATAGCGATATCATACATTGGTTGTTTGTCGGTCAAATGATTCACATCCACAATAAGTTCCAGTTACTCCGCACTTTAGATCGTTGGAGAAATGCCTGTCGGTGAGCCTTGGGCTGCTTGCTGGATATACGTCAAGAATTGTCCAGGAGGGACAAGGCCTTCGAATTGCACTTTTTCATTCAGCACAGCCTTGGGTGTTCCGATTACATCATACTTTATCGCGAGATGCGGGAATTCCGCGATTTCAACTATATCAACCGAAATATTAGAGCTGGCGATGGCAAACTGAAACGCCATGGCTCCGAGGACTGGGCATACAGGGCATGTCGGGATTACAAAGATTTGAATTTTGACTGGTTTAGTTGCCACTTTCCGTAGGGCTTCTTCTGCTTTTGGTGATAACTCACTGTTTCCTGTCGAAGCAAACACTATTCCTTCAATTAATGTCTGAAACTCGTATCCTGACGGAATACCGAACATCCGGAGCCCATAATCCTTTTTGCCCAAAATAGCCAGCGCTGGTATCTTCTCAATCCCTAACTGCTCTGCCTTCTCTTTGTCCTTGGCAAAATTAACCACTTCAAAGGTGATCTTATCCGAAAGCTTGACCACCGTTTCTAGAAGCTTATGAGTCTGGGCACAAAAAGGGCATTCCATCTCTTGGGTGAAAAAGACCAGTTTTACAGGGTCTTTCAATTCCTCTTTGAAACGTTGAACCACAGTTTCTTCAATGTCTTCAGGAACCTCACTCATTACCAGCACCGTACTGAAAGTAAACCTCTGTACCAAAAAAAGCTAGAGGTTTATCAACTACCAAAAATGAAAGAGCCTCATGAAAGTCCCAGTTACCTATTTTGAAGAAAAGACCACAGAGAATACCGATGAAACCCTTCGCCTCGCCTATCAGCGGGCCCAACAATTGAAAATAACTCACATTTTGGTGCCCACGACATCTGGTGCCACCGCCGTCAAAGCCTTAGAAGTCATGAAGCATGTGAACCTGGTTGTCGTCACGCACATGAGCGGATTCAAAGAACCCGGTAAAAACCAACTCCTCCACGAACATCGAAAAATCCTCGAAGAAGCAAATACCCCAATCCTCACAGCCAGCCATGTGCTTAGCGGTGTTGAACGGGGCATACGGAATAAGTTCGATACCATCGGTCCTGCCATCGTGATTGCCAGCGCCCTCAAAATGCTAGGTCAAGGTGTAAAAGTTGGGGTCGAAATCACTCTCATGGCTGCAGATGCGGGGCTGATTCCCATGGACCAATCCATCATTGCGCTCGGAGGAACAGGGCAAGGTGTGGATACTGCCATAGTAGTTCAGCCAGCGCATACGAACAATGTCTTCGACTTGTACATTCAAGAACTGATATGTAAGCCACGCTGAGGAATCTATCGAAACTGATGTCTAGATGTCAATGGTTAGGTATTCGATATCCCAAGGATAGTAGGTTACCATCTCCATCCCATCATCGGTAATAAACACGGTGTCGGAATGACGAAAACCGCCAATTGCCCGATCATAGATTCCGGGCTCAACGGTAAAGACCATGCCCGGTTCCATAGTATCATCCATTCCATGGTCGAGAAACGGCTTTTCATGTCCCTCTAGCCCGATGGAATGCCCCGTGTGATGTTGAACCAACTCCATAACACCATGTTGTTTAAACACGCCTCGAGCGGCTTTGTCAACGATTGAACAGGGCTTGCCAGGAGCAAAAGCATCAAAGGCCGCCTGTTGGGCTTCCATCATAATATCAAAGTATTTCCGTTGTTTCGCGTTCGGTTCTCCTAAAAACATGGTTCGCTCCAACTCAGCATAATATCCGGCGACATTGGCGGTAGCCCCCGTCACCAGGGTATCTCCTGCCTTGAAGATTGTGAATCGTGTCATTGCATGGGGGATTGCAGAGTAGGTGCCAATCTGACCGCGATAGCCCGCATGAACTGGTAACCCACCAATCGCAAACGGACGATAAGCGATACCTAGGGCTTTCCCCATCGCCGTCGACGCTTCCAACGATGCCTGCGTAGACACTTCGACTTCGTTTAAGCCAACTTTGGTCTTATCCTGAAGCAGCTGGTGGGCTAGATTTGCCCACAGGGCTGATTCACGAATACAGGCTAGCTCATCTGAATCTTTGATGATTCGCATATTCGTCAATAGCTGAGCTTCCACTTTTACGGGAAATCCTAAGACTTCCTCTAACTTCGGTCCCTCATACCCCCAGCGGCCTGAACTGCCCGGTGCTTCAGCACCCAATCGATCCTTGATTTTTAACTCCTCTTTGAGGAAGTCGGCGAAATGCTTCATTGGATGCTTGGTATCAGGATAGTCGAAGTAGCTGCCAATCTTTGCCACCCCTGGCACTTCTTCTTCCACGTGCTGTTTTTCTAACTCAGGGACAAAGAAGCTGATATCCGAGTCTTGAACGATCAGGGCAAAGGGGCGTTCCGTCGGAATGTGGACAAACCCTGTAAGATAATAAATGTGGGTTGGGTTAAACACAATAAAATGCACAATTTTTTCTTCCGCAAGGTTCTGGCGAAACTTAGCTAAACGTTCCTCAAACCGGTGCTGTGGAATTTTTACAATAGGCAATTACAGGACCTCCAACAGAGCTGAGTGATACCAGATAGCGCAAGCCTACCAAAAGGATTTTCGCCTGAGACCACTTTTCATCAGCATCACGGAATAATCTCACAGCCATTATTGAACTCCGGGTATGCAAAATCACTGAGGGCGATTTTTCCCTCTGCGATTAGCCTTTGAACCTCGGGTAAAATATCTCTGAGGCACCCCAGAAGATGTTTTACCGTTTCACACACTTTGAGAAAACCTTTCTCGCCCCACAGCCGCTGCTTGTTCGCAAACAGACACCGTCCTCCACATAATCCAAATTCTTCACAGGATGGGCACGGCTCGTCAAACAACATACTGTCACGGAGTTCTGATGGCTTTGTTGACCAGATGTCTCCTACAATTGAAAAAGGCCACTCTGGCGAAATTGGACAGATACCAATCGATCCGTCCACATGAATCGCAAAGGTATCATGACCCGCACCACAGCGAATCCAACTCTTGTTTTCTGTTAACATATCATGCATTATGGGCAAAAATGGGGCAATACCTTCAACGGTTCCCGCTTGCATTTTTGCGAGCCAATCGTTCACTAATCGACTAATTCCTGGATAGTAAGATTCGCGAATCCACTTGTTAAAATCAATCCAATTCTCTTCTGCGTCCCAGACCACATTCAGTTGCCAGTGAACATGCTGAAAGTGTGGTTCTTGGAGGTCAAGGAGGTGACGTACGTCCAAGTAAATATCAGTCTGCTCAGACACTGCCATCCGCGCAACAACATCACCCTCATAGCCCTGATCGTATAACCAGCACACGTTCTCAATCACTTGATCATATATGCCCATTGATCGATACCCATCCGTTATTTCTTTTCTTCCATCGATGGAGATAAGAATCGAATGAAACCGATGTAAAGAATCCACCGGAATATGATGGAGTAAAAGTCCGTTAGTTTGCAGCATAAACCGGGCGGATGGGAACCTGGTCATGATATCCGTCATGAGCGGAATCCGAAGGGTGGGCTCGCCCCCGTAGAACATCAGTTGGACATCAGAGTCCTGTCGGAGGAACTTAGCGAGATCATCTAAGGAATACTCGATTTCAGTGTGAGGACCAGTGCCTTCCCCTCCATGGCAATAATGGCAGTTCAGGTTACACTGACGAGTCAAGATAAGATGATAGTTCACGGGCGATTAGCCTCAAACAAGTGCAACCTTTCCTCAAATAAAAAAAGAGTGGAGGAAGGAGCCTAAGCTCCTCCATTTGTATCTCCCATTTCAACGAAGAAAAGAATTGCTCCCACCAAACATAGAACGGCACCAGGACCGCCAATGATTGCCCACTCACCAGCAAATACAGCCCCTAAAATTCCAAAGACGATGATGAGAATCGATGCCGTGACATGATTCGTGTCAATCATCCGGAGATAGAAGAACATCACTAGAAATCCGAAGACGACTGCTACCACTCCTGTTGATAACCAGAAAATCATCCAGGGACCAGTATATCCATAGGAAAAGAAATCCCCAACGATGTAAATTGCATATTCGCCGATTTGGACAATGCCTGCAATGATAATGAGAAGTGCACCGATACGCACTAAGAGTTTTCCAACATCTGTAGTTTCCATAATAAGTTCCACCTATATAGGATGCGTAACTCCCGCCCTATCCTATTGAACTTCA
>Ga0209427_10006656_pt1 | contig 13139 bp, 10 predicted proteins | sample DeeMarSWOR136_30_FD_187465 | JGI IMG/M metagenome (GOLD analysis project Ga0209427, IMG submission 187465) | Marine sediment microbial communities from White Oak River estuary, North Carolina - WOR-1-36_30 (SPAdes) (version 2) | ecosystem: Environmental > Aquatic > Marine > Intertidal zone >... | reverse complement strand
ACTGCCACTGAGGCCCGACCGGGATACCAAAGGCCGCGCAGGCCAGGCAATAGCTAGTGCTGTACTGAGAGTGGACAGCATCCTTAAGGGGCCACTCATCCCATTTACCCACGCTAATAAAGAGTTCACTTTGGGCCACTGCCGGATGCACCTTGACCGTGATAGACTCAATGTCATCCGGTTTGAGGTTTTCCTTGTTCATGATTGTCTTGAGCATATAGATTGGTGTGTGAAACCAGCGGCAGCAGGGGTAGGGTTTGATTCCCATTTCCATGATACCCCACGTCTGGCCCAGCCCTTTGATCATGGCCTCAAAATCAAATTCCAGCATGCCAAAGGCCTTCCAGAAGCTGTACTCGCCAAGGTCGTCAATGATACATTGATCACCGGCGTAGCCGTCCCGGGAAAAAAGGGCCGCCATCAGGCCGACAAAGGCAAACCAACCCATATCCTGGTACTTCTGGATGCCCAAGGGCTTGGTGTAGAGCCATTTGGAGATAAGGGGCAAGGCGGTGTAGTAACCGGCAATACCCATAGCGTTGCGGACTCCCTCCGTGTCAAGTTTGAGGATCTTGGCTGCTGCAACGGCCCCGGCTATGGAATTGAAACCAAAACCTGATGCCTTGGCAATCTCGGTGCCCCCCTCCTCGGTGATTGTCAACAGGGCATAGCTTGTGCAGAAGCGATAGGCGAACTCATAGCCTAATACCGCGGCCGTTATTAGATCCTTTCCACTGGCCCCGATTTTCTGCGCTGCGTGTAACGCCGAGAAAAGCGGCACGCCGCCGATATGATAGTAGTTATAAAGAGTCTCATCCGCATCGATGAAGTTACAAAGCTTGCAGTTGACATAGGCCGCAGCAGCAGCGGATGTCTTCTGGCCATTGGGTAATATGGTACCGTCCAGCCCGGTTCCAAATTCCTTTCCCATCTTGGCGATGAGCACGCCCTCGGGTACGCCGTAACTGCCAAGGGTACAGCCAATTGAATCCAAGATATAGTCTTTGCTCTGTTCCACGACCTCCTTAGGCAGATCCGAAAACTGGGTCTTACTTATAAATTCTGCAAATGTCTTTGTTACGTCTTTGGTAGTCATGACTCACCCTCCTGCTTAAGATGTTTTGAGGAAAAAATGCTAACGATAACCCTCTAATATGCCGGGATTCAAGATATTATTTGGATCAAATACGGCCTTTATTTTCTTCACTAATTCGTAAGACAACTCGCCGTACCGCTCCACAAAAAACTCTTTTCTCTTGGAAAATTGCCCCCATTCCCCTCCACAGGTAGCGTATTTGAGGTTAAATTCTTTCTCTTTTTGAAACATCGCATTAACTATCCGCCACAATTTTTCCTCCTCCAAGGTGGGGGAAATTATGAAGGCTGGATGCATGGTTAATGCCCCGATATGACCAAAATAGTAGTTAGTCTCGTCTTTTAGGTCCGGAATCCCTTCTTGAATGCGAGACCCTTCTTCCATGGCCTCTTCCAATCGGGCCAAGCTTGACACCAACTCAGCTGCCACCAAAAGTCCCTCATCGGACTTCATCAAGTAGGGAGCAATGACCTCTCTCGCAGACCATAGTTTTTTCCACTCAACCAGATCGGTTATCTGATAGGCTTCCACCGGGTTTTCTCCTTTGAAGACATCCAGAACAAGATTCATCTTCTTCTGGGCGATATCTTCATCTTCTCCTAATCCGACAAAAAAGATGACAGGACCTGGTGGTGGCTCCATGTTCTTGATATTGTAGGCAATAGTACTCACGTTGTGATCCATGAATTCCATAAAGAGGGGAGGGGGCGCCTTCTCCAAATACATCCTCTGGACGCCCCTGGCAATCGGCCTTAGATCTTTAAAGATGGCAATTCCATAGGCCTGCTTTGGGAGGGGAACAAGCCTGTATCGGATCTTTGTTATGATGCCCAGGAGACCGTCACCACCAACGAAAAATTTGGTCAGGTCGGTTCCGGCAGGCTTACGCATACCTTTGGTACCAGTTTCGATGATTTCCCCGGTGGGTAGTACAACCTCGAGGCCATAGATGTAATCCGCTATTTTACCAACAGCGGCGTCAATAACATGTCCACTTGAATTGTTAGAGGTTAGTCCTCCCAGGCTGGCAATTAAGGCGCTTCCGACAAGTTGAGGTAGGAACCAACCTTTTTCAGCAAGTATGTCTATCACCTCCCTATTACGAAGCCCTGGCTCACACTCGATAAAGCCATAGTCCTCAGACAATTCAAATTTTCTCATCCGCCGTGTATTGATCATAATCCCCGGTGTATGTGGCCTGGAAGAACCTGCCAGTTGGGTACCTGAACCACGAACAAAGACAGGCATTTTCTCCTTATTGGCGTATTTTAGTATCTGGGAAATCTGTTCCTTGTTCTCAGGGAGAACTACCGTATGAGGTATGTGTGCCATATTAACATGATAGGGGAATGCATCAACTGACTGTTTGATCTTCTCAAAGATACTTACCGAAACGTGATCTTTGCCAACTATCCCTTCCAAAAAACTAGTAATCTCTTGTTCTCTGATATCCTTACCCATTTTGAAAACTCCTTATACTTAGTAACCCTGTTTCTGTTTATATCACGATCCTTGAGGCAGTAATCTCTACTTTGGTTTCCTTTTCTCCTGTATGAACCTTTGCTTCAATCTCTCATATCCCTTATCTACCGCCTTCTGAAACTCTTTCACATCCTCATCGGTCATGTGTCTAAACCTGCCCTGAAGGTGTATGTATCTGTCAACAGGGATAATGTTATCAGGGATAACTGTCTGCCTGTAGATCTCACCATCTTCCACCTCATACAAGGGGAAGATACTGGATAGCACAGCGAGCCTCATTACCTCAATGGATAAATTCTCAGGCACTCTCCAGCCTGTGGGGCAGGCAGAAAGGAGATGGATAAACCTCATCCCTTGTATGGAGCGGGCCTTTTTAAACTTGGCGATCAGGTCATGGGGATAGGCGGCCGTGGCAGTGGCAAGATAGGGGATCCTGTGGGCAGCCATTATCTCATCAATATCCTTCTTTGGCTCTGATTTGGGGTTCTTAACCGGGGTTGTTGTTGTCCACGCCCCCTGAGGGGTACCACCTGAGCGCTGGATACCAGTATTCATATATGCCTCATTGTCGTAGCATACATAGATGACATCGTCATTTCTCTCTGCGGCACCTGAGAGGGCCTGGAGGCCGATATCAAAGGTGCCTCCATCACCTGCCCAGCCAACCACACAGATATCATCCATACCTCTTTTCCTGTATGCTGCCTTGATACCAGAGATGGTCGCCCCAGTGGTCTCAAAGGCCGCCTGAAACACAGGGACATCCATTGCAGTCAGGGGCCAGGCGCCAGGTATGATCGTCCAGCAGCAGGCAGGAATGACCAGCACGGTTGGTTTTCCTAGGCCTTTTAGCGCCAGCCTCATGGAGAGAGATGCCGCGCAGCCGGCACAGGCCAGATTTCCAGAGGCCATAAACTCATCCTCAGGGATATCCAGATTGTCAAATCTCTGATTCACGCTATACATATTTCACCCCTATCCACATATCTATATCATCTGGTCGATCACTTTGAAGGGTTTTCTCGTAAATGCCTTCAATAGCTTTCACGCTAATATCCCGACCCCCAAGACCGGCAATGTAGCCATAGATAATCGGCCTTTCGTCTTCGGGAAGCTCATAGAGGGCGCCTCTGATCTCCTGGGCCCATACACCTGTTGCACCAGGGGAGAAATTCCGATCAATCACTGCCACCTTTTTCTTGCCTCTGAGGGCTGCCACAATCTCTTGCCTCGGAAAGGGACGAAGGGTCTTGAGCTTTACCATACCCACCGTTTCCCCTTTGGCCCTGAGGTAATCTATTGCATCCCTGCCAGTAGAGGCTACTGTCCCGGATACCACCATGACAATATCTGCATCATCCGATCGGTATCCTTCTACCTGCCGATAGTTCCTTCCGAAGCGCCTGCCAAACTCATCTTGAACCTCGTTTATTAGCTGCGTGGCCCGCTCCATATCCCTCTGGATTTGCCACCTGAACTCCATATAGACATCGGTCGTGCACATGGAGCCGAAGGTCCTGGGGTTGTCCGGGTCGAGCCACAGATCTCCTGGATCATAGGGGGCAAGAAAGCCCCTGACCGCCTCTCTATCCGGGATGTCTATCGGCTCAGAGGTGTGTGAGAGAAAAAATGCATCCAGGATGACCATTGCTGGTAGCCGTATGCGTTCCGCGATCTTGAATGCCATGATGGTGGTGTCCAGGACCTCCTGATTTCCCTCACAGTAAAGCTGGATCCATCCAGTATCCCTTTGGGACACAGAGTCTGTCTGATCGCTGTAGATACTCCAGGGGGCAGCTGCAGCCCGGTTGACATTGGCCATAACAACGGGTGTCCTGGCACCAGCAGCATAGTGGAGCATTTCATGCATGAGGAACAGTCCCTGACCGCAGGTAGCGGTAAAGGCCCTGACCCCTCCCATGGATGCCCCGATACAGGCGGCCATGGCAGAGTGTTCAGATTCTACCCTGATATAGTCAAGATCCACCAGGCCTTCGGCCTGCATATCAGCCAGCTCCTCAATGATGGTTGTCTGGGGTGTAATTGGATAGGCGGCAACCACCTGCACATCCGAGAGCATTGCCCCATAGGCGACTGCCTGGTTTCCTGTCACTACCTTTCTCATCTCTCTACTCCTCTCAGTGCTCCAAAAGGCTCATTGTCATTGCACCCCGCGGGCATTCGTTCACGCATATACCACATCCTTTACAGTAGTCCATATCTGCAATATATCCATAGCCACCCGGATCCTTCCTTATTGAGTTTTCTGGACAGAAGATGTAGCAGTTTCCGCACTCTGTGCACGAGCCGCAGTTAAAACAGCGCCTGGCCTCAGAGAGTACCTCTTCCTCGGTAAGACCCTCTGCCACCTCCTGAAAGCCTTTCAGTCTCGCATCTACGGGAATCCTTTTGGTTTTTATCCTTGGCCGGCAATCAAAATAGAATGGGTTCATGTCCCCGTAGTCTATTACCTCTAAGGTCGGATTTCTCCTGCAGAATAGGCTGGCCCCTCTTAGCCGGGCAAGGCTTATGTTTCCGGAATCCCCCCACTTAGACAGATCAGGGCTGCCCTTCTCACCCTTAATCCCTCTAAGAAATCGGTCAATGGCCACGGCAGCCCGCTTGCCTGATCCGATGGCATGCGTGACTGTATGGGGGATATCTATGATGTCTCCACCGGCAAAGAATGTGGGACAGGGGGTTTGACCCATCTGGTCGGCCTCAACTATCCCTCCGCGGTGGGAAAGGAAAGGGGGAAGCTCACTTACCCTGGTCGTTTCTCCTATTGCGATGATCATGCCATCGCACTCAATATCAGATGTCTGTCCTGTAGGTACCGGGCTTCTGCGGCCAGAGTCATCAACTTCCCCTAAGGCCATCTTTTCTACCTTTACCCCGGAGACCTTCTCCTGTCCATATACCGCCACTGGGCTGGCTAAAAAGAGAAACTCAATTCCCTCTTCCTTGGCCATTTCAATCTCTTCCGTGTGGGCTGGCATCTCCGCCTCACCTCGCCGATAGATGATTCTCACCTCTGCCCCAAGCCTCCTGCAGGCCCTGGCACAGTCTATGGCACTGTTTCCCCCACCAATGACGGTAATTCTTTTCCCTGTCCTTGGCTTTTTACCGAGATTGATCTCCTGTAAGAAATCAAGGGCATTAAAAATCCCCTTTTTGTTGAGCCCATTGATCCTGAGGCTGGACTCTTCCCAGGCCCCAACCGCGATGAATACCGCCTTAAACTGGGTGTCAAGGACCTCCCAGGCGATATCTTTACCTACCCTTACCCCCATCCTAAATTCAATTCCCATCCCGTAAAGCCTGCTGATTTCGCCATCAAGAACCTCTTTAGGCAACCTGTAGGCAGGGATACCGTAAAGCATCATACCGCCAGGTTCTTGACTGGAATCAAATATGGTAACACCATATCCCATCCGCCTCAAATGGTACCCTGTAGTGAGACCTGCGGGGCCGGCCCCAACTATCGCAACTCTTTTGTTTTTTTCCGGTTCGGGAACAGGTATCTTAAGTCTTCTGGCAAGACCATAGTCACCAATGAAGCGTTCAACCATGTGGATAGCTACAGGCTCATCATGCTCTTTTCTGTTACACCTCTCTTCACAGCTGTGGAAACAGACCCGGCCCATGATAGCGGGAAAGGGGTTCTCCTCCATGATCAGTGTCCATGCCTCTTCATACCTTCCCTGGCTAGCCAGGTACATATATCCGGTGATGTCTTCACCCGCAGGGCACTGCTGGTTACAAGGAGAAACACGATCAACAAATAGGGGTTGGGCAGACTTCCAGGTCCCGGTCTTGTTTACCAGGCTGGAGGTGGTCGAGACGGCACATAAGGGAACTTGGACCTCCTTGTCAGTATATTTCATCTTTGATCCTCGTGTTGGGTAATCGTCATTGGTTAAAGTTGCACAACGTCACTTACCCTTTGATAGGCCTCTTGAGCGGCAGAGGCATTATTGTCTGGCTTGGCCGGTACATCACTCTTAATTGCCTTCACCAGGTTTTCGATTGTGACTACCCCAAGTACCTTGGCCACAGCACCTAATATGGCGGTGTTGACAATAGGAGACTGCGGGCTGCCAAGATGATACTTTAGGGCAATCTGTCCAGCCGGCACGGTGGCAACCTTAAAGCCCTTAAAGGTATCGGCAAACTCCAATGGTTTTTTACTGCTATTGATAATGACAATGCCCTCGCTTTTTAGCCCATTGGAAAGGGGAACCTGATCTACCAGGAGGGGATCAAGGATGACGATATGGTCAGGCTCGTATATCTCCGTGCGTACCCTTACTGGCTTTTCATCTACCCTCAAGAATGCTGTTACAGGGGCCCCCCTTCTTTCAACTCCGAAGGCAGGGAAGGACTGGGAGTACTTACCATCTAAGAATATGGAGGTAGCCAGGAGCTTTGAGGCAACCACTGTCCCCTGACCGCCCCGTCCATGAAAACGTATTTCGATCATTTAAAGACTCCTGTTCTTTTAACGTCCCTCATGGGTCTGAGGCCGAAACCGGCTGACCATTTATTCTTTCCTCACCTATCTTGGTTTCCAACAAATTGACAAAATTGTTGATGTGAGTGCTCAGATCCTCTTTGGCTTGATCGTAGGCACCCATCCTGATAAGCTCCATAATTTGCTGATGATTTTCTTGGGAATTTCTCGTCAGGCCCGGGATAAAGACATACATAAATTCATATCGCGCCAGATTGGAAGAGATTGCCTGATAAAAGTGAGTTAGCCTGGAGTTACCCGCTGATTCAACCAACCTGATGTGAAAATTAGCAAAGGCCATGAGGTAGCTCAGTTTTTCCTCCGGCCCAGCATTGGATGGCAATGACAAATCAGTAGTCTGGGTCAAGGCAGCAGCCACCTGGGGTAGGTCTCTGATATTCTTGGCCTTAAGAAGATCGATGGCATAGCATTCGATCATCTTCCTGGCCTGATAGACCTGTCGAAAATCTTCTCTTGAGATATTGGTGACATAGGTGCCCTTTCTGGGGATATTAACGACCAGATATTCATGTTCCAGTAGCCGAAATGCTTCTCGTAAGGGAGGGCGACTGATTTCAAGGAGGGAGGATAACTGATTTTCATTGAGCTTTTGACCAGCTGGTAGTTCACCAGTGATAATCTTGTCCTTAAGGTATTGGAAGGCGCTCCTTGTTACACTTAATATTTCCATAGTTGATTATTGTCTTTTGTCTTCAGTCTTCTGTTTATTAGGCACGATAAATAAGCATCAAGTGGGTGTCAAGAAAAAATTGCAGTGTGAAAAGAATTAAATTTGATTGACCCAAATTATAAAGGCGGCCCTACCATAGGGTTCTCACAATACCGGTTCTTGCGCTGGTTTGGGAGGCCTTGTATAGGACTAAACGGAAGATTTTGTACCCAAAAATATCTTTGAAAAAAAGACATTTAAATGATATTACCACAGCCTAACCTGCGAAAAGGATATGAAGGTGCCAACATCGTTTGCTTTTCATCCACAGAGAAACGTGACCGAGATTTCCCTGAAGAGGGAAAGTCGCGTAAGAAAAGGGCCCTGAAGGGTTGAACAAAGAATAAGTAGTTACCTAAGGAAAGGCATAAAAGAGAATTAACACTATGATATGGGAGGAGGAAAAATGCTAACAGGGGAGAGCTTAATTGGGGAATACAAGAGGACTCATCCGGGATCACAGAAGTTGCACGAACGGGCGGCAAAGAGTTTTGCTGCGAATGGTGCCACCCATATTGTGCGTAGTCTTGATCCCTTTAGGCCTTATATCACCCGTGCTCAGGGTTCGCGAAAGTGGGATGTGGACGGTAACGAATATATAGATTACATAATGGGGCATGGTGCTCTGATATTGGGTCACAGCCACCCAGCGGTGGTTCAGGCGGTACAGGAGCAGGTGGCCAAGGGGGTTCACTACGGTGAGAACCACGAGCTGGAAGTGGAGTGGGCTGAGCTCATTAAGGATATGATGCCTGGGGCGGAAAGGGTAGAGTTCTTCCCCTGTGGGCAGGAAGCCAATATGATGGCGATAAGACTAGGTCGGATCTTTACTGGCAGGAACAAGATACTCAGGTTCGAAGAGAATTTCCACGGATGGGCTGATGAACTGGTGCATGAAGGCTCAGCCGGTGCTGTCGCAGATCAAGTCACCGTTATACCTTGTAATGATCTTAACAGGGTAGAAGAGGAGCTTGCCAAGAGAGAATACGCAGTGCTTCTGAGCGAAGGGGGCGGTGCCATCATGAATGGACGAGTTCCGATAGAGGTTGACTTTGCCCGAGCGCTGTCTGATCTTACAAAGAGATACGGTACTATCTGGGTGCTGGATGAAGTAGTCACCGGCTTTCGGGATGCCCCGGGAGGCTGGCAATCGGTAGTAGGCCTCAGGCCTGATTTGACCAGTCTCGGCAAATGTGTGGGTGGAGGACTTCCCGTTGGAGTTGTGGTGGGTCGAGCTGATATCATGGAGGCATTCAATCCCAAGAGTCCCCCTGAACGACGCATCCTGCACTCAGGGACCTGGAATAGCACCCCTCTCTTATGTTCAGCTGGTATCGCGGCCTGCAAGCTTTACAAGAGTGGTGAACCACAAAAAAGAGCCCGCGAGGTTGCTGATTGCCTTCGGGAAGAGGGAAACAAGGCGCTAAAGGAGCGAGACATTAGTGGTCGTCTCTATAGCAGGACTATAGTCCACTTCTACCTTGGCCCACTGGACTTCGAACCATCTGACGAGACTATGCCACCTACCAAGGATATTAAGAAGATTATGGACCCGGCAATGGAACCTATACAGACTCGATTATGTCTTCACCTGCTACAACGCGGTATAGCTATCTCTAATAAGGGATTTTTTGCCCTTTCAGCGGCACACACCGAAGAGGATATTGACCAAACAGTACATGCCTTTGGTGATTCCCTTGATGCTATGACTGCCGAGGGCACGCTGAGCAGGTTTTAGGAGGTTACTCGGGCATCCGTAGAATCTCGCCCGGAAATTACTCATTAGACATTGCCTGGAGTACTAATTCTGTAATGTCCAATACATTGAGGTCGACCTTCTGCCTTCTAGCCCTGGCCTTGATGGTTCGGACACACTGTTGGCAGGAGGTCACAACGGTTTTGGCACCGGTGCGCTGGATCTCCTCGATTTTTTTCTGGGCTATGGTTCCAGAGAGATCCGAATCGGCCATTTCCAGATTACCACCCCCACCACAGCAGACACTTTGGGCGCGGTTGTTTTCCAGTTCCACTAGGGTGAGGCCAGGAATGGACTTCAGTATCTGCCTCGGTGCATCATAGACACCGCCATTTCTCCCCAGATCGCAAGGATCGTGATAGGTCACCGTAGTATTCATTTCCGCCAAAGGGATGGCCCCGTCATCGATCAGCCTTTCAATAAATTGGGTGGAATGAAAAAGCTCCAAGTCCGTATTGTAATATTCCTTCCAGGTTCGCTGACAGGAAGGGCAGGAGAAAACCACCATTTTGGCCCCTAACCCCTTTACCTTCTCAAGATTATGTTCCATCATTTCTCGGGCCTTTTCAGGAACCCCGGCCCCAATCAGCGGGAAGCCGCAGCACCATTCCTGCCCTGCCAGAATGGTGAAGTCCACATCAGCCGACTCCAAAATCCGCACAAAGCTTTGGGGAATTCTCTGAACCATAGGAAAGAAGGAGGCAACACACCCCACAAAGTACACCACTTCCGCCTTGTCCTTCTGGTACATATGGCCAGGAATGTCATCTAGAAAATCTCTCCACTCTCCTCGTTCAGAGTTATCTTCGTCGGAGATGTTATGATTAGCACCAAGGGAGCGCACGACCCCTTCCAGCATAGGATGGAGTCCCCTGTTCTTGGCGATTACCTCCCGCATACTGTCAAAAACCTTTTTGAGATCCACCCCGCTTGGGCAGGTGACGTTACATGCCCCACAGAGGAGGCATTTTGCAAAGATATCCCGATAGTGGTCGGTGAGATCCAATTTTCCTTGGCTATAGTATCTGGCCAGCTGGATCTTGCCCCTCGGGGTATACTTTTCAAGGAAAAGCTCTTTACAAACAGGGCAGGTTGCCAGACAAAGACCACATTTGATACATTGATCAAATTCATCGCCAATACTTTCTGGAATCATTTTCTTCCCTTTCAGGCATCTTGCCACAAAGGCACCAAGACACCAAGGTTACAGAACTATTCTATTAACGCCTTTTTTGATGATTGGCACACCTTCCATCTTTTCTTTGTGCCTTGGTGGCTGAATATTTATCGAGAATTTATAGGAAACTGCCTGGATTCAGGATATTGTTGGGATCAAAAACCCTTTTGATCCCCCGCATAATCTCTATGGCACTCTGACTGAATTCCATTGCTATAAATCTGTCCTTGGCAATACCAATGCCATGTTCCCCGGAGAGGGTACCGCCCATCGAAATAGCCGCCGCATACATCTCCTCCAAGGCCTTGTCGATTCGTGCCATCTCCTCTTTATCCCGAAGATCGGTCATAATGAGAGGGTGGAGATTTCCATCGCCGGCATGGGCCAGGATACCAATCTTTAACTGGTATTTAGCGGCAAGTTCAAGGATTTTTCTTATGATCTCGGGAAGTCTCTTCACAGGTACGGTGGCGTCTTCTACGATGCAATTGGGTCTTAGACTTGCAACAGCTCCGAAGGCGGCCCTTCTTGCCTGCCACAGCTTCTCTGCCTGCTCTGGGGTGCTGGCCCTTTCTACCTCTACGGCTCCCCTTTCTTTGCAGAATTTCTCGATCCTTTCCCCTTGCCCCTCAACCGATACCGCTTCACCGTCCACCTCTATCAAAAGCAATGCCTCTGTGTCCTTGTGAAACTGGGCCCCCCCATAGCTGCCGATTACATCAAGGACGACCCTATCAATCAGCTCCAGGGTGGTGGGAACGATCCCGGAGCCGATGATGGCAGATACCGTTTTTGCAGCATCATCAAGATCCGAAAAAATAGCTTGAAGGGTGGCCTTTGCCGGCGCCAGGGGGACCAACCTGACCGTTATCTCGGTAATAATGCCCAGAGTTCCTTCAGAGCCGCATATGAGCCTGGTGAGGTCATATCCGCTTACATTTTTTAAGGTCTTTCCACCTGTCTTAATCACCTCCCCTGAAGGCAGTACCACCTCGAGGCCAAGGAGATAGTCCCTTGTTACCCCGTACTTTACCCCCCTTGGCCCACCTGCATTCAAGGCAACATTGCCACCTATGGTGGACACAAACATGCTGGCCGGGTCAGGCGGATACATAAGTCCATATCCAGCCACCTCCTTTTGCAACTCGGCATTCACCACACCGGGTTGAACAACAGCACACATGTTTTCATGATCGATTTCCAAGATTCTATTCATCCGGTGGAAGGCCATAATAACACCACCCTTCCTTGCCACCGAGTTGCCACTGATATTGGTCCCGGCTCCCCGAGGGATGATGTGTATCTTTTCTTGGTTCGCTACGCGCATGATCTGCGATATTTCATCCGTACTCCCAGGAACTATTACGGCATCCGGCCTGAATTCCGGAAAAAAGGCATCATAGGAGTAGGTGGCAAGATCCTCAGGTGTGTCAAGAAACCACTCATTGCCCACAATGGAGCGGAGCTCGTCGACCACTGACGTTGAAATCATACAAATTCTCCTTTAAATGTTGACTGCTCTCCTTAGGATACTCTGCCTATCTGATTGTCAGGCTCCTACGGGCTGCGCACAAAGGAGGGAGATGCGACATAAATCTCCTGGGCCTCGTCCAACTTAATGGGGGTGAGAGAGAGCTTGAATATTTCGGCCATAGCATTAATTAAGACTGGCTTGACCTGGGAAATGGAAATCGTGCTCTTGACTAAAGCCTTCATTGATACCATCTTTATATCCTTCAACGCGCAGGGGACAATCCAGTTGAAAAAGGACATATCAGGAGATACATTGAGGGCAATTCCGTGATAGCTGATCCATTTTTTAACCGCCAGGCCAACAGAGGCTATTTTTTGATCCCCCACCCAAACACCTCTCATTCCTTGTCTGCGGCCCCCGGTAAGATCAAATACCTTCAATGTGACGATTACGACCTCCTCTAAGAGGGAGACAAACTCACCTAAACCTAGTTTCTTATCCTTGAGATAAAAAATGGGATAACACACAATTTGACCTGGTCCGTGCCATGTCACATCTCCTCCCCTTTCCACATAACATATCTGAGCCCCTTTTGACTTAATAAAATCCTCATCAAAGCTTTTACTGGCCCTTGGTTTGCTTCTGCCAACAGTATAAACAGGTTCATGTTCTACTACCATCAGCATATCTGGAAGTGACCGCCCTATTTTGGCAGCCACAATGTTTCTCTGCAGATGCCACACCGGCTCATAGGCCATGATCCCAAGGTCAAGCTGGTAGGTCATTCTATGGGATGTAGAGGGGTTTTCCAAGGGCATCCTCGCCACCTTCCAGGGTCTTTTTAATGATCTCTAAAAAGGAGTCAACCACCTCAGCGGATTTGGTTTTGTGGAGTCCGACTTGGTTGTACA
>Ga0209427_10006654_pt1 | contig 13140 bp, 14 predicted proteins | sample DeeMarSWOR136_30_FD_187465 | JGI IMG/M metagenome (GOLD analysis project Ga0209427, IMG submission 187465) | Marine sediment microbial communities from White Oak River estuary, North Carolina - WOR-1-36_30 (SPAdes) (version 2) | ecosystem: Environmental > Aquatic > Marine > Intertidal zone >... | reverse complement strand
ATCTTAGAGCACGGTTTAGGAAACCACTGCTCTATCCTAACTGAGCTACAGGGGCGGTTAGTTTTAAAACCGTTAAATATATCTAATTTAATTTTAATTGTCAAGGCTTTTTTCCTGAATTTTGAATTTATCACCTGCCCCCGGGTTGAATCAAAAATAAGGTAACCATAAGAAATTTGAACTTTATTCAAATATGGTCGTTGCCTCATAATTTATGTAACCGTTAACCAGAAAGGAATACTTATGAGTATTGCGGCCAAATATGAATATTATCAAGCAATATATGATCGCTACCATTCAGCATCGAAAAAAGAACAGAAAATTATTCTCGATGAATTTTGTAACAACTGTAACTATAACCGGAAATATGCCATTCGACTGTTAAATTCACCATTGGAAACAAAATCAATAACCAGTCTCTCTCGTCGTGGCCGAAACAAAATCTATGACGAGGCCATCCTCGAAACCGTGTTGACTGATATCTGGAAGGCAACAAATTTGCCCTGTTCCAAACGACTGAAACACTTAATTCCGTTATGGTTGCCGTTCTACCAAAAACAAAAAATCTCAGCACAGATCAAACAAAAGCTGTTAGAAATATCGGCGGCGACCATTGATCGAATCATGGCGTCATCTCGATCCAAACTCTCAAAAAAGGGCCTGGCAACCACCAAACCCGGCTCAATCATCAAAAAGCAGATTCCCATTAAAACCGATCAATGGGACGAACAACAACCTGGTTTCCTGGAAGCAGATACAGTTGCTCACTGTGGATCATCGGTTGCTGCCATGTTTGTCTATACGGTTAACTGTGTCGATATTGCCACCCAATGGACGGAACAGCGAGCCATCTGGGGCAAGGGCGAAACCGGCGTGTTAAACGCCATCCGAGACATGGAGAGCCATCTTCCCTTCCTGGTGAAGGGTTTTGGACTCGGATAACGGCACTGAATTCTTAAACTGGCACCTGGTAAGACATTTTCAACAGCGGAAACATCCCGCCCAATTCACCCGATCCAGACCCTATAAGAAAAATGACAATGCCCATATCGAAAATAAAAATTGGACCCATATCAGACAATATCTCGGCTATCAACGCTTTGATAACCCACAACTAGTTGACATGCTCAATGACCTGTATTGCAACGAATGGAATCTGTATTTTAATTTCTTTACTAACTCGTTTAAGCTAATTGAAAAGAAACGGATAAAATCCAAAATAATCAAAAAATTCGATGTACCCAAAACGCCATTTCAACGCATAATGGAATCGGAATTTATCCCACAAGAAACCAAACAACAACTCCAGCGTATTATTGAAAACATTGATCCATTTGAATTACAACAACAAATGGCTCGCAAAATAAGGGCAATTATCAAAAAAGCCACTAAGAGAGTAGTTTGAACAAGCGAGACCAATGTGGATAACTGAGAAGTTATCCACATCTAATTCATAAGCTATCCACATAATTAATAATCAGCTAATCTGTTGGAGTAAAATGAAGTTACACGATAAATTGACGTAACATTAAAATTTGTAAAAATTATTGTATTTAACTACTACTACTAAAGTTACATTTTATTTTGAGGCAATACGCCACGTTTCTCTGAAAATTGCTCAACAAAATTATCCAGGTCCTCAAGCTCAAAGACGATACGACCGTGAGATTTTATCGATGAACTCGGTGAACTCTCAGCATTGTTTAACGCCATGACCAAACACATCAAAGAGATGATCCGTGCCAGGGACCAGTTGCTTCTCGATGTTAGCCATTAGTTTCGGTCCCCGATTACCCGCATAAAAGTTGCTCTCGAATTTATCCCAGAAGGAACGAGCAAACAAAGCATTCAGTATGAGGAGTTTTTGAGATCAAACTTATCTATCTAATTTAAATAAAAAGAAATACTTTAAATTTTAATTCGAAAACTGTAAAGAGGCCACAATTTCTGTAAAGGATTCCATACATTATATCTAATTGATAATTTATGACTTATAAAATAAACCTATTTCTGTGTCGGAATTCTTTATAAATTTAGTCTGTTTGCCCATCAATTGTTCATGATTATGAAATTACTATCCTTTTTTATGGAAATGCTAACGATAAAAGTGGAATCGGCAATCATGGAACAGTTTTTGGCGCCACGCTTACAACAGATCGTTTTGGAAATCCGAATCATGCCTATAGTTTTGACGGTATTGATGACTATATCGAGGTCTTTAATCCTAAAAATTTAGGTTTGACTTCCTGGACTATTAGTGGCTGGATTAAAATAAATGAGATGCCTCCTGAAGGGATAGGGGGAGTCGGCATTGTAGGCAAGCGTCACAATGCGGATCAAAAATACAACTACACAGTTATGTTGGATTCTCCGTGGGAATACGACCCAGCGTCAAGGCTAAGCTCTCCGTATGAGGTAGACGGTGATGAGACTGATTATGACCCCATCCTGTTACCTACTATTTAGGTGACCCGGTTCCGGAAGAATGGATGGAAGAATGGCAGTTGTTCACAAGTCTAAGAGATGAGAGCAACGGCAGACATGCGTTATTTATTAATGGTAATCTTGAAGCAGAAGGCTTTTGGGACGATACACCGTCAACAAGTCCTGAGAATTTGATTATGGGGAAGATCGTAACCGACCAGCCGTACTATTATAACGGTCTTATTGATGATATTCGCATTTATAATCGACCTTTATCTGATCAAGAAATTGTAGGGCTATATAATATTCCTGAGCCTAGCACCCTTATATTGTTAACATTTGGATTTTTGGGTACAATAGGTATTCTTCGACTGAAAAAAAACAAAAAGTAAAATTGTTTTTCAATTGTTCTTATAAATATTTAGGATGGGGATTCATTTTCTCATCCTTTTTTATTTCTATAGAAGAGTCTGCTCGAAAAAGGAGCTAAAGTCCTCTACCATTTACTTAAACGCATTCCCAGCGTTTACCAAAAATATTAAATGATACTGAAATTGATAATATTGCAGATCATCTTGAGGACGACACGCATTTAGTTTTTTAGATCATTCGTTATGCAAGGGTTGGAAGAAGCGAAATTGCCAGAAAATCACTTGATGATGATCCTGATTTAAAGTGAAAACATATTGATTGAATGAAGAATCTGATTTGATTATATAGGAATGTAAGTCATCTGCTCGGTTCTTTTCTCTGCCCAAAATCGAATTCCCCGAACCTTTTTGATACAGATTCAGCCCTGTATTGACCATTGCTGGTCTTCTCCAATACAAACTTTACGGCGTATGGATACATTGATAATACGTCTAACATAATTACAATTCACTGGCTAAAGGCCTGAATACCTCAGTTTCTTCCTCACAATATAGGAGACATCGAATAGTCGACTGCATCCTTAATGCGCTAAATAGAAACCGATTATAATAACGAAAATGATACCGGTAATGTAAAGGAACATTATACACAATGAGACCGGCCCCGGCTGGACGGCCCAGAACAACAACCAATTAAGCCATAGTTTACGTATGTAGTTAATTACCCCCCGTGGTTTGTCCTTGAGTGTATCAGCGAGTTTTTTTATGTTATCAACGATCGGATCTTGCACTTTTTCAAGGATCCCACGTCTTTTTAGCATACTGATGAGAATAGCAAAGTTGCTGTCCAGACTTTTTCTCTGTGTTGAATCATTTTCGTAGAACTTATGATATAATAGCTTATACAATATGTAGTTGCGGATATCAGCAAAGAGCAGTGTGATGCCAATGATACCATAAAGTATCGCTAGTAGGATCTTGATGGGTGTCAAAGCAGTCATGGGCGACGGTTGGCTAGGGCAGCATAACTCTATGTATTTGTGCGATACATAAAAGAAAAAACCAAGAAGTATATATCGCAGATAGTGGTAGCTTGTGATAAGGCTAGAAGGTACTTCTTCGTTCATAATCTTGCTCCTTTGTAACGGTTGCTTAGCTGAGATTCTCATCCACGTGTAAAAACGTCTCCTTTTAACAAATCCTAGCACAAAAAAACTCCTTGCTCCTGTTCTATTGCGAAGCGGCATAACCATCCTCCATTGTAAGCCCCTGTTTGGATCAATCAATAAAGGATTGAAAGAGGTCTGTAGCTAACTGTCATATCAATAATTCCCTTGCACCTATACAGTGCAGAGAAACGGCTCCAATAATCCTAAATTTTCAGAAATAAAATTGATTTGAAAATTTTGTCATGATAGTAATTTAAATAATAAATGCTTGATTTGCAACAAAAAAATCACGGTAAATTAAAAACTAATTAAGATTACAGCGAGAGTTCTGGATTTCGATGTACAGAGCTCGAGTTTAGCTGAATTATGGATTTCAAAGTACGGAATACGAGTTTAGAGCCAAGCTCTTGTTTTTGATGTACGAAGTACGAGTTTAGATGGATTATTGGTTTTTTTATGTACAAAGTACGAGATTAATTTGATTTAGAAGCTTTGGGAAGGGAATTTGATAAACCAGGGGGAAAAGACGGTAGTCAGGGATCGGGTGGTTGGGACTGAGCTTTGATTGGCTATATAGATTTCATGCCTATGATTTAGTTTCCTTCAGATTTTCAATAAGTTACATAAAGCCAAATAAAAAATTGAAGGATAAAAAAGATAATTTTATGGGAAGGAAGATATTTAACGAACTAAATTAAAAAAAAGACTTGACTTTTAATTGAAAATCATTAACTTGCTCTATGTCATCTCTCTCCACTACAAAAAATAATCCAACAAACATAAAAACAATGAAAAATATGTTGACTTTTTTTATTTAATATTTTATTTTACGAGGGATTATAATACTACATTATTTCTGAAATAACAGCAAAGGAGGATATGCCATGAAAACGTTTTTTTCCATGCTGTTTTTGGTTATCTTTGTCATTTCAGCCTCTGCGCAAGAGGAAACTTTGATAAGCGGGCCAATCGAAAGTGGAGGCTATGGAGCTCCTGTGGCTAAATTTGGACAGATTAAAGGGCAGACTGGAATCTTTGTCGGAGGTCAAGGAGGGTGGATTATAAACCATGCTTTCGTAATAGGTGGTGGTGGTTATAGCCTGGTAAATGATATTAAAGCGACAACAGACGATTTGGGAAGAGTTTTGTATTTAGATTTCAGCTATGGGGGGCTCTTGATGGAATATATTATTGCTTCTCGAAAACTTGTTCATTTTAGTATACATAGCCTTATAGGTGTGGGTCATGTAAACTATAGACTTAAGGATTATGATGATAGTGATTATTACGGAAGTGATCGATTTTTTGTTCTGGAGCCAGGCGCCAACCTAATGCTCAATTTACATAAAAATATCAGAATAGGCGTAGGGGCAACCTATCGATATGTGAGTGACGTTGATTATGGAGAGCTAAGCAATTCTGATTTAAGAGGTGTCACGGCACAATTAATCCTTAAATTTGGATCATTTTAATCATTATTAAATCCCAGGCCTGTGTCCCTTTTTTTGACCCATTATTTTTGATAATAGAAAAATTAATGAGTAATTATCTAAAGTCAATTATATTTTTTCAGTAGCTTAAATCAGGTTAGGTGCCAGGTATTATAATTATTCACATTGGGATGGAAGTGCAAAATTGGAACTAAAAGACTTAGGATTTAATAACTGGTTCAAAGAGAAATTAAATGGAATTCAATTTCTCGATGATAATTTAGCCCGTATCATCGCTGTTAATAAAGACAATTACATAATAAGAAACAAAGAACGGGAAGTACTAGCAAATGTTACAGGTAAAATTATCTACGGGTCTGAATCAAATCTTGATTTTCCAACAGTGGGTGATTGGGTATATGTGCAATATTTCAACGAAAATACTTTTGCTATCATCCATAAAATACTCCCGAGAAAATCGATTCTAAAGCGGAAAGTAGCAGGTAAAAAAATTGAATATCAGCTAATCGCTTCAAATATTGATATTGCATTTATCGTACAATCATTGGATTTAAATTTCAATATCCCAAGACTTGAGCGTTATTTGATCATGGTAAATGAAAGTAATATTCAACCTGTGATATTACTCAGCAAACGAGATTTAATCTCGCCAGAAATATTGGAACAAAAGATATTAAATATTCAAAGCATGAATCACACCTATAAAATTATAGGTTTCAGTAATGATACCGGAGAAGGGTTAAATGAGATCAAAGATTTAATAAAACCAGGTTTAACATATTGCCTTCTTGGGTCGTCTGGAGTAGGCAAGACAACATTATTAAATCGCTTAATCGGAGAAAATATCTATGCTACACAGACAGTCCGTGAGAAAGACGGTAGAGGTAGACATGTTACTGCCCGTCGTCAATTAACAATTCTCAGTGAAGGAGGGCTAATAATTGATAATCCCGGGATGAGAGAATTGGGAAATATTGAAGTTCAAGCAGGATTGAATGAAACCTTTTCGGACATTCAAAAATTGAGTCAAACATGTCATTTTAAAAATTGTACTCACATCAACGAACCTGGTTGTTCAGTATTAGATGCAGTTAAGCAAGGGGAATTGATTGAAGAACATTATCAGAATTATTTAAAATTGAAAAAAGAGACAGAACATTATGAGATGTCATATATCGAGAAACGAAAGAAAGATAAAATGTTCGGCAAGATGTGCAAGGAAGTAATGAAAAATAATAAAAAGAGGTAAAATATAAAGGCATCTAATACCTATTCATTTACCAGCCTTTGCCACAATCTTATTGATCTCCATCAAACTGAGCTGCTTGCCCTCGGAATAACAAAAAACAAAATCCTGTTTCCTTGGTCCAATCAAATGTTTAAGAACACTTAAAAACTGATCACTGATAATCAGTACTACGCTGATCTTATCCCTTTGCCTGTCAGCGTAATTCTTTTGCGGTTAAAATCAATATCCCTTAGATCTAAATTTTGACCTTCGGATCGTTTCAAACCTACCCAGTACAATACAGATCTCATGTTTGAAAAGTCTTAATATAATCTTTATCTATTTTAAATTCCTGTCATAGTTACTACTCTTGGTATAAATCTTGTTTTGTTGAAAAGGACGATGTTATCTTTTAATCCCAATTTCATTAAGAAACTTAAAATTAAGGAGAAGGGAATAATGGAATTATCTTACATGTTAGGTGCAATAGGAATTATAATCGGATTTGCATTTTTTTTAAACTTTTTTTATCAAAGGTCACAACGTAAAAAGTTGCAAGCCTTTAATCGTTCACAAGCGTGGTATCTGTACAAAAAAGCGACACGTTTATTTAGTAACATTCATATTGCTGGAGAATTATATCATAAAAACGTCAAAAGCAATCTGGATTCAGAAATTGTCAAAAAACTTGCTGAAAGCGAAGCCTTTGGGCTTGAAATTGTCGATGAAACAATTCGTCACATCCAACTCTTTGATCCTGATTTTAGTAACAAAATTATACAACAATGGAAAGATAAAAGTAAATTGAACGACAATAAGGAGTTTTTTGAATTAAAAGAGGTTACAGATATTTTAAAAAAAACATCTGAAGAATCAGTAGGATTAAGTAGCTCAGATGTTAGTATGTCGCTACCTAAACAAGCATTCCTGGAGAACGAAAATAAAGAACTTGACTGAATGATCTGAATGAAGTAATCATAATGATATGGACTTCAAAGTTAATCTGGTGAATTGATACTAGAAATGGTTTTGAAGTTAATATGTGTTCATGATGTAATTTTTTTAATAGCGATTTTCAACTTTATTTTCATTTGCCTGAGCCTTAATAATATCTCCGATAGAGGTAATACCTTAGGAAATAAGTTTTACATATTAATGAAAATGTATAAAAAATCCCCTGTAAAAACAAGGGGAAATTTCACACTCTGGATAGCAGGTGAAACGGCTTTTCTGTTAATTGTTGGCAATTAAAATAATTAAAGCCCTAAAATCTCACTTAAGATTTTTGTTGTGCAGAACGAACCGCACGAACATAACAGGCATAAATAGAACTGTTTTCGTATAGGCTGGCGTTGCGACAACCACCCTCGTCGAAACAGACAAACCACGACCAGGGTTCATCTTTTACCATATCAGATGTCCATATCATCATCTGTTGTTTATTAAATAAGAAATCTATATACAAATTACTTTCATTTTTTTGTGGTTCCACCAAACTCATCGCTTCATCTGATGTGGGTAATCTCCAATCATAGTAACCAGCATAACCAGTTCGATTGAGCCCCCTTATCCATTCTTTAGCCTTATCATAAGTCATAGTTACATTAGAGCCTCCATGCTGCCATATTAAACCCGATGCCCTATCCATAACTATCTTGTCACCCTTGATGGTCTGAACTTCAAACTGATTGTCAAATCCATTCACATCTTTATTCCAGGCAGAATCAAAAAAGTCGTACTTTTTAACTATTTCCATCACTTCTGTTTTAGATAAAATCTTTCCACTACTTCTCAATTTCAAAGCATATTCTAAAACCTCCTGTTTTGACTCTTTGTCCAAATAAATAAGCCCAAAAATAACTACCGTTATAATTAAAACGACAAGAAAAAATCCAAACTTTTTGAACGCTTTCCACATTTTATAACTCCTCTCCTTTCTGATGATTAGATATCTGCAAAATAAGAATGATTGTCATTTCGAGCAGAGCGAGAAATCTGGTTAACGAACTAAATTTATTAGACCTACAGATTCCTCACTCCGCTTCGCTTCGTTCGGAATGACAGAAATTTTGTAATTTTGCAGAACTCTATTCTGATGATAATTTAATTATTTAGCCCTTTAACCCAATCAACAAACTGATATTACGGATCATCACCAAATATGTTGCATCTTAAAACGAATTGAGATTTCAAATCAAATCTTCATAAAAATATTGTTGCGATACAAAATCCACATAATTCCCAGCCAGATTAAAAGATAAGTTATTGGATAAAGTAACGAGCTAAGCTCATTAATACCAGCCCAGGAGGCAAATAAGGTCTTATATAAGTATGTCTTGAGCATAATTTCAGTGCCATCCGCTTGAAACCATTTAATATTTACCGTGACTCTCGCAATTAGCGAAGCAAGGCTAAAGACGAGAATGGCATTGCTTCCAAAAACGATAAATGGCTTTCCCCAGGACTTAAAGCCTTTGATGTCAATGAGCCAATAGCACATCGCCAAAAAAATGAGCGCCATTCCAGCCATAAAGATTGAATAAGTGCTGGTCCATAAATTTTTGCTGATTGGAAGCCAGCCTTTCAAAATTTCACCAAGAACCAATCCAATAATGCCAAACACGAATAAGCCGCTGACTTTCTCATAATGCTCGCGGGGCGATCGAATCCAGTCTCCCGCAAAAATCCCGAATATAACAGTAACAATAGCAGGTATGGTACTCAATAAACCTTCAGGATCGAATCCAGGTACGGGCGCACCTTTCCAGGTATGTCCAGCCAACACATTGCTATCGATATACCAGCAAAGACTTCCCTTTGCCTCTAACACTCCAGCACCAAATCCAGGCACAGGAACTAATTTTACCAGAATCCAATAGAAACCCAATAGAAAAACAGCCCATCCTACCTGCCATCTCTTATTAAAATTAAGCATTATCATTGAAGCAAAGAAATAACACAATGCAATTCTCTGTAACACACCTGGAATGCGGACTTGTTGGAAATTGAAATTAGGAAACAAATTTAAAAAAAATCCGATGGCAAAAATAATTACTGTACGCGTGACTATCTTTGCGTAGATTTTAGATTTGGAATCACCCCGTTCTAACCTTTTTGTTAAAGATAAAGACATGGCAACACCAACAATAAACAGAAAAAATGGGAAAATAAAATCTGTAGGAGTCCAACCATTCCAGGGAGCGTGAAGCAAGGGCTTATAGACTTTCGACCATGTGCCTGGATTGTTGACGAGAATCATTCCGACGATGGTAATTCCTCGAAAGACATCTAATGAAATCAACCGACCAGTTAATTTATCCATTTTTCCTACACTCCGATAGGTTTAATTAGACTTCTGCAAAATTAAGATTTTTGTGTCATTTCGAACGGAACGAAGTGGAGTGAGAAATCTATATATCTTAAAATATCAGTTCGTTAACCAGATTTCTCGCTCCGCTCGAAATGACAATCAATCCTATTTTACAGATCTCTAATAGTTTTAATATCATCCTCTTGTAGACAAGGATTTTTTCATTTAGAATTCATATTCACCATTTCTACACTTTTAGCAACAAACATCTATTTAAGTGACGTGACCTTAAAATTTGATATCCTGGCAATAGCTTTTTTGCCGATGACTCTAAAACCAATTTTTCCACTGGTTGGAATTTCATCAAGAAAAGTTTGCAGATCAATAAATCCTGAAGCAACTTTGCCATCCACCTGCAGTTGACAGGTCGGACCAGCTTTGACAACAGCGATATGATATTTACTCCGAATTTTTTTACAGTAGTCCTCTCCCTGAGCCATTAAATGTAAGCCTGGATTGCGTCGCCAATTGGATACTCCAGTATGGGTACCACTATCATCGTAGCGGCTGATCGAAACATGATAGGAACGAATCAAAGCATCTTTGCCTGTATATTCACCAAAAATGCCCTTTCTTGGAGGAACTCCTGTAATTGCATCTTCGCCATTCAATCCTTTCAGACCAGAAAAGATAAGCAGAAGCCCGTTATTTTCCTCCATATAAAAATCGAACTCAATACAGATACTATCCGGAAAGTCCATTTTTGTGAAAGCCATACAACCCAGTCCACCTTGTTCGGAGCCGCTGCAATCAAGACGCATTATCCCAGGTTTGAGAAGTGTTAAGCCTTCAATTAAGCCTTCCGGATGCCAGTTATCTAAATTCTCAAAATTATCAGTAAAAAGGACCTCGCCTTTGGAAGTGATCTTTTTCATTGTCAATTCCATTTTTTCTGAATCTGGATAACAACTGAAATAGAAATTTAATAAGATTAATGAGAGCAAAGCAAATCGTATCGATTTCATTTTAAAACCTTTAAATTCTTTTTTTCCTGAAGTATCGGCAATATCTTTTATTTTCAGAATCTCAATTCCCGAATTCTTTCAAGATAATATTTATAATTTTCAAGTGGTGTCTCCGGAGTGATCAAATGATCAGGCAGCGGCACAAAACCGCCGTCTTTCATTAAAGGTAATCGTCGTTGTATCTCCTCATCAATTGCCATTTTCCCTTTTGGAATTACCAACTTATCAATTCCTCCAATTATCCGGAGTTCTTTCCCATATTTTTTTCTAAATGCCATGGGATCGGCTTTCCAGGCGCCGATTTCAATGGGAAACATGATATTAACGCCACCTTCCAACCAGTGAGGCACAAGATGATCAATCATACCGTCGCTATCAACCACGTATAGATCAACTCCATACTCCAACATTTTATCGGCAATCTTTCGATAACCTGGCACAGCGACCTCTTTAAAAATCTCCGGACTAATCAACGGTCCAGTTCGGAAGCAGATATCTTCCCAGCCCCAACCACAGTCCACTTTTACCTTCGGGAGAATAAAATCCAGTGCCCAACAAACCAGGTTAGAAATCGTATCCACCATATCCGCCAGCGTGTCCCGATCGTCGTAACAAAGATAAGAAAAATTTTCAATTCCCATCCAATTACGAATCCAGCCGACCATTGAACCTGTGTTTACAGAAATCGGGGTATCCGATTTTATAGCTTTTTCGACCTGTTCTTTAAAATCGTGTGGAATTCTCGCTTCATCTGGCTGCAATCTTCTTTTATATTCAGGCCATGAAGAAGCATCTTTTAATATGAAATCAATATAATGGGGTATTGAACTTTTTTCCTTCCAATCCTTGCAAATTACACCATCAGGCTGACGATAAATACGATATTCTGTGGTTTCTTCAATGACTTCCTCTTCAAAAGGCGGGTATAGCTCGATATTGATCGAAACCCATGTGTGTATTGGCGTCGAGTTAAAGTATTTATGTTCATCGACATCCCTGGTAAATCCTTCTTGATACCATCTCTCATAAGTCTCCGGCCAGCCCAACCAGTGCTGAACTGGCATGCGGTCGAAATCTCGATAGTACATGATATTACGCCAAAGTTCTTGTGCAGTCAGTTGTATCATTTGCTTCTCCTTTGGGAACTATTTTCTCAAAGTTAATAGCGGATATTATTTGTCACTTTTTCCATCGATTTTCAAATTTCACCAGTATAACAATAATATTGATCCGCGTGGTTTAAATATCCGTGGGGAATTTTTTCACCAGTGTGAAATTTCATTTTCCTAAATACTTCCCCTCCAGATGCTTCATTTCTGGCGGCATCCGCCACATATAATCAGGATCGATATAAGGCAAATCATTTTTATGTTTTTCCATCAATACGATTTTCTTCTCAATTAATTCTCCCATATTTTCACCGTACTCGTGCCAGGTTTCGCCATATTGATGAATAGGAATAAAATTCGCCTTTGTGCTATTCCATAACTTTAGCAAATCTTTGGCATTTTGAAGTTCATTATCCATCATTTCTCGAACCATTTTTAATCGAGCCTGCTTTTCTATTATGTCGTTTGTTTCTAAATAACCATGCACGCCAGCCACCCAGGCACCAATATTTCGCAGTGAACGGTAATAGCAGCGAAGCGCCAACAATCGGTCTCTGAGGTCAACAAAAATTTTGTTCACAGAATCATCTGCTTGAGTTTCTTCAACAGACTTCTCGGCTAATTGGATCGCTTCTTCCAGTGCTGGTTTTGACTTTGCATTATATTGTTTGACAATGTCATCGCCCAATTCAATCGAAATTAAGTCCCACAGCACATCTTTGGCAAAATCGACACGATGGGGATTGTTGAAAATTGCCATAGTGTACTTCTCATAATACTCTCTTTCAGACTCAGGAATCTTATCAATATCGGGCACATAAGGACGAACCCAGAAACGGTACATCTCAAACGCCCAATTGGTACCATAAAGCGGGACATCTGGAAAATTCCGCACGGCTTGATCGGAATATTTCCAGATTTCCATTAGTTTTTCTTTGTGTTTTTCACCTACCCACTTTTTCGCTATCTCGTCCACAACTTCGTCAGGGTTACTTGAAATTCCCAACTGGTATGCTCTCAACATTTCTCGATTTATGTCCCACAGTGCTACCG
>Ga0209427_10006652_pt1 | contig 13144 bp, 14 predicted proteins | sample DeeMarSWOR136_30_FD_187465 | JGI IMG/M metagenome (GOLD analysis project Ga0209427, IMG submission 187465) | Marine sediment microbial communities from White Oak River estuary, North Carolina - WOR-1-36_30 (SPAdes) (version 2) | ecosystem: Environmental > Aquatic > Marine > Intertidal zone >... | reverse complement strand
GACAAAGTATAAAAGTGCTTCCTCTTGGAGGCGGCTGGACGCGGGTGCGCGACCTTCCCGCACCCGCGGGCCGCACCTTCCGCGATCTCTATGCGGAGCGCCACACTCGGCAAATCAACCGGCCACAAGAAGATCACTCTCCCTTCGCAGTTTCGCCGACCGCGAAGCGGGGCCAGCACCGCGCGAGCGAGCAAAGACTCAAATGAAGGACGATCGCGCTACGGTTCTAGACCGCATTCGTTCAGCATCTGGCCGGCGCGCGGCCCGCTTCGATCGTGCGTCCAATACCGCAGCACTGCCGAAGATAGAAGGTGATCTCGCGGCACGCTTTGCCGAGCGCGCGGTTCTGCTCTCCAGTGACGTGGTCGGCCCCCTGGCGGAGGCGGACGCACCGCGGGCCGTCGCCGACTACCTGCGCTCGCACCATCTCCCGCTAGACGCAGTCTGCTGGCCGGCGCTCGCGGCGCTGCATTGGAGGGCGTCCGGAATCGAGACTTCTGCGCGCGCCGCGCGCGGCGACGACTTGGTGGGAATCACGGGCGCGTTTTGCGGGATCGCCGAGACCGGCACGCTACTGCTACTGTCCGGCGACCAGACCCCCGCGACGGTGAGCCTGCTCCCGGAGACGCACGTCGCGCTGCTGCCAGCCAAACGCCTCGTGGCGCGCATGGAAGACGCCTGGTCGCTGCTGCGTCGCGAGCACCGCGCGCCGCCACGCGCCGTCAACTTTGTCTCCGGACCCTCGCGTACTGCGGATATCGAGCAAACAGTCACGCTCGGCGCGCATGGGCCATACCGCGTGCTGATCGTACTGACCAACTGATTGCCGGGTGGATGTTCGCCGCCGCGGCACACCCGACAGACGAGCGAGACAGCCCTCGAGACCGGCCCGCCAACTACACCAGCGTCACATTCTCCTCGACGAAACGCTCGTAGTCCGCGGCACTGACGATGTGGGTCCCGTCGCAGTTGAATTGGAGTCGGATGGCGTCCAGCGCCACGCTGATCGTGAAATTGCGCAGGTAGAAATTCGGAATGTTCCGCAGCATTGAAAGCCGCGACAGCGCGGTACGGATTTCATCCGGCGTCAGGGCCTCCCAGTTGCCATAGAACGCCGTACAAATCTTCCGGAAGTGATCGGGCAAGCCAGTAAAACGCTGATCGGCCGCAATCACGTCGTACAGTCGCCGGATCAGGTCAATTTTGTCCTGATAGGCGATACGCGGAAAGTGCCGATCCACATAACTTTCATCCACAATCTTGTTAGCGGGATGGATTTCCTCAAAAAAGGGATTGAATACGGAGGCTGCGTGCACTTCTCCGCTGTTCAGGTGCACCATCAGCTCATATACGCCGCAATTGATAAGGAGGTCTTCGAGTCGCGGCTGCAGTTGCGGCATTACCTCATCAACAATGTTCAGAAAGCGCTCGCGGGTGAACGCCGATTCGCGCAGGGACGGGTCGCCCTTGATGCTGACGTGGAAGTGCCTACCCTTCATGCCGGTGCTGTCGATGACGCTTTCCTTGAGGAGCAGCTCTTCATTGCGCCGTGCAAGAATGGTGTTGATCTTGTCGGCGATGGCGCGTTCCTTCTTGAGTAGCGTCAGGAATGTGCTCTTGTCGACCGACAAGAGCGAAACGTCGGTGAGCGCCCGGGTCGAGGCCGTTCGACGGTCTTTATAGAACACCGCCATTTCGCCGAAGTAGTCACCTGGACCCAGCGTCTTGATTTCCTCTTCGGCAGTGAACTTCTTAATGAAGATCAGAACCTTACCGGACTCAATGAAGTAAACGTAGTCGGCAACGTCACCTTCCGAAAAGATGAGTTCGCCCTGTCTGAACTGCCGGCTCGTCGCGCAAGCCTTGATGGTCGGGAGCTCGTCGCCCCAAAGGTCCTCTGCTGCAGTCCTCGACTCGCCACGTGCCATGCAGCCTCCTCGCGCCTAATTCCACCCGGTGAAATCAACTCTACGGGAAAGGTCATGCCGGGTGAAGTCAACCGGGCATGGTCGCGCTCATTTACGCGAGAGAGTTGGCCGGCACGCCCGAGCGGGTAGCCTACGCAACCACTTGCTTGGCGGGAGCGCCGGCAATTTCGCGAACCAGGCGCGGCACGAGATAGCCTGGCAACCGACTAGTAAGTTGCTGCATCAGCGCCCGCGCCTCGTCCTCGGGCACCTCGAAGTGGGCGGCACCCTGCACGCGATCCAGCAGATGCAGGTAATAGGGGAGCACGCCGGCTGCAAACAGAGTCTCCGAAAGTGCTACCAGGGCACCCGCGCTGTCATTCACGTCGCGCAACAGCACCGACTGGTTAAGCAACGTCACGCCTGCAGCCCGCATCGGCGCGAGTGCATCGATGACCGCGTCGTCAATTTCGTTGGCGTGGTTGGCATGAATGACCACTACTGTACTGAGACGCGTCGAGCTGAGTGTGCGAACGAGCTCGGGCGTGATGCGTTCGGGCAACACAACCGGCAGGCGTGTGTGAATGCGCAGGCGCTCGAGATGCGCAATGCCGGCGGCGGCGCGAATGAACTCCGCGAGGCGCCGCTCAGAAAGCGTGAGCGGGTCGCCGCCGCTCAGGATGACTTCCCTGAGCGACGGTTCCTGCGCGAGATAGTCGAGCGCGGCCTGCCAGTGGTCGGTCCCGGCGCTCGACTCCGTGTAGGGGAAGTGTCGGCGAAAACAGTAGCGGCAATGCACCGCGCAGGCGCCCGTCGCTGTGAGCAGCACGCGGCCCTGGTACTTGTGCAGCACACCCGGAGATGCCATCGCAGCGAGATCACCGACCGGGTCGGTGCTGAATCCGGGCGCGGCAAGGTGCTCCTCGGCGAGCGGCAAGACCTGGCGCAGCAACGGGTCGCGCGGATCGCCGCGCCGCATGCGGGCCACGAAGCCGCGCGGCACGCGCAGCGGAAACAGCTGCGCCGCGCCCTGTGCGGCTGGCAGCCAGGCGGGGTCGAGATGGAGCGCCGCGAGCAATTCCGCCGGGTCACTGATGGCACACGCCAGCTCCTGCTGCCACGCCGGCGTCTGCCGAATCGCGCTCGTCTCAGGTATCATAGCGCGCTCGATTTTACCCTTATCCGACAGTCAGGTGTGTCATGGCGACGTACAGTACGAATGAATTCAAATCCGGTCTCAAGGTAATGCTCGACGGCGATCCGGCCGTGATCGTCGAGAACGAGTTTGTGAAGCCCGGCAAGGGCCAGGCCTTCAGCCGCGTGAAGATCCGTAACCTCAAGACCAACCGCGTGATCGAGCGGACCTTCAAGAGCGGTGACACCATCGAGGCCGCCGATGTAATGGACGTGGAGATGCAGTATCTCTACAACGACGGCGAGTTCTGGCACTTCATGAACCCCGAGAGCTATGAGCAGCTCGCCGCCGACAAGGCTGTGGTGGGCGACAATGCAAAGTGGATGAAGGAGCAGGACGTGTGCCTGCTGACACTCTTCAACGGCGTGCCGATTGCGGTGGAACCGCCCAACACCGTGACGCTCAAGATCGTCGAAACCGATCCAGGCCTGAAGGGCGACACCAGCGGTGGTGGCGGCAAGCCGGCCACGCTTGAGACTGGCGCCGTGGTGCGCGTGCCGCTGTTCGTGCAGAACGGCGAGACCATCAAGGTGAACACCCGCACCGGCGAGTACCTCTCGCGCGCTTGACGCGCGCGGCCGCTCACCCGCCGCATGACTAACGCCCCCGCGAGCGACTGGCGACCCACCGCTACGCTCGGGGTGCTGAAGCTCCGGGCGCGGATGTTGCGCGACATCCGGACCTTTTTTGCCGCCCGCGGCGTGTTGGAGGTGGAGACGCCGATGCTTTCTCAGGCGGCCACGCCGGATCCCGCACTTGATAGCTTCTCCACTACCTATACCGGGCCGGGAGCTGCTCAAGGCGACGCGCTCTACCTGCACACCTCCCCGGAATTCCCGATGAAGCGGCTGCTGGCTGCCGGCAGCGGTTCGATCTACCAACTCTGCAAGGTATTCCGCAACGGCGAGTCGGGTCGGCTCCATAACCCCGAGTTCACCATGCTGGAGTGGTACCGCGTCGATTACGACCATCATCAACTGATGGACGAGGTCGCGGCGCTCGTGAGCGCCGTGCTGGTGAATCGTCTCAAACTGGGGCCGGTCGAGCGCCTTTCGTACCGCGATGCCTTCCAATTGCACGCGGGACTCGATCCGCACGTCGCAAGCCACTCCGAGTTTCTGGATGCTGCGCGCGCCCACGACATCAAGGCGCCAACAAGCATGCGCGACCCACATGATCTGGGGGCATGGCGCGACCTTCTGCTCACCCACATTGTCGAGCCGCACCTCGGGCGCGGTCAGCTTACGTTCCTCTATGACTTTCCCGCCAGCCAGGCGTCGCTTGCGCGCATCCATCCGGGGGATCCGCCACTCGCGGCGCGCTTCGAACTCTACGTGAACGGCATCGAGCTTGCCAACGGCTTCCACGAGCTCGGCGACAGCGCCGAGCAGCGGCTGCGTTTCGAACGCCAGCTGCATGTACGGGAGACCACCGGCCACCGAAAGGTTCCGCTCGATGAAAGGCTGTTGGCGGCGCTTGAGGCCGGGCTCCCGGATTGTGCCGGCGTGGCGCTCGGCTTTGATCGACTGGTCATGCTCGTGGCCGGCAAGGCCTCGCTTCAGGACGCGCTCGGTTTTCCGCTTGATCGGGCCTGAGGCGTCGCGGGAAAGGTGACGGTCACCCGCAGTCCTTTGCCGCCCGATCCCTCTGCGAATTGCACGCTTGCCCCATGCAGCTCGGCTATGCGTCGCACGATGGAGAGCCCCAATCCGCTGCCAGGCGCGTCCGAGCCGACGATTCGGAAGAAGCGCTCCCCCAGGCGGGATCGCAGATCGGGGGAAACCCCGCTTCCCTGGTCAGTCACCGCAAGCACGAAGAAACCGTCGCGCGCGTCAAGCGTCACACGCACCAGGGTATTATCCGGGCTGTAGCGAACCGCATTGTCGATCAGGTTACGCAACAGCACCGCCAGCAGCGCCGGTTCGCCGGCGATCATCGCGGACGGGACGGTGTCCAGCTCGATGTCCACGTTCTTGGCGAGTGCCGCGGGCGCCAACTCGGCCACCACTTCCTTCGCTACGGCCCGCAGTTCGCAGTTCCCGGATTGTCGGGCTGATTGCACCGGCTCGAGTCGCGCCAGGGTCAGCAGTTGGCTGACGAGGTGCGCAATGCGGTCGCATCCACTCAGCACCAAGTCAAGGGCTCGCCGTCGCTCTGAGTCGCTCGCCGCAGCGAGCGCCACCTGTGCCTGGGCGCGCAGCGCGGCAATCGGCGTGCGCAGCTCGTGCGCCGCATCGGCAGTGAAACGGCGTTCGTGCTCGATCAGGGTCGCAATGCGGCCGAAGAGACTGTTGAGGCTGGCGACGAGCGGTGCGATTTCTGAGGGTGCTCCCCCGATATCGAGCGGTGCCACATCGAGCGGATCGCGCCGCTCCACTGCTTGACCAAGCGTCAGGAGCGGACGAGTCCCCCGTACCACGCTCAGCCACACGAGCAGCCCGAGTAAAGGCACCGCGATCAGTAGCGGCACGAGCAGATTCCGGCCGATGTCGGCGGCGATGCGCTCGCGCGTCGAGGCACGCTCCGCGACCTGAATGAGATAGTGGTGGTCCCCGTCCCAACTGCTGAAAACACGCCAGGACTTGCCGTCGACGGTCGTATCGCTGAATCCATCCTCGCGTGAGGACAGCCGATGCGAGGGAGCATTGACCGAGTGCAACCGAAGCGCCTCGCCATGCTCCCAAACCTGAAAGGCCACCCGACGACCGTACTTGTGCAATAGCGGCGCGTGCTCGGTGTCTATCTCTTCAAGTTCCTGCCCGGTTTGGGCCACGAGCAGCGCCGCGGACTGCGCCAGATGGGCATCAAGCAGTTCGTTGACCCGGTGACGCGCATCCAAATAGCTGACCCCGGCAGTCGCGAGCCAAATAACCGCGACGGTGCCGATCAGCGTTACCAGCAGCCGCCGGCGCAACGACCCACGGCGAACAGGGCTGGCTTCAGTCATGGGCATCGCGCGGCATCAAGTAACCCACCCCACGTACTGTGCGGATCAGATGGGGGGCGAGCTTGCGCCGGAGATGGTGAATGTGAACTTCAACAGCGTTGCTCGCTACCTCCTCGCCCCATGCATAGAGACGCCGCTCCAGCTGCTCGCGCGATAACACGCGACCGGCGTTGACCATCAGCTCCTGCAACAGTGCAAATTCGCGCGCCTGCAACTCAACGGTTTGCCCACGAAAAGTGACACGGTGCGCAGCCGGCTCGAGAGATAGATCACCCATGCGAAGCACCGGGTCGGCCTCGCCGTGCGCGCGGCGCGCGAGCGCGCGCAATCGCGCGGCAAGTTCCTGCAGGTCAACAGGCTTGACGATATAGTCGTCGGCGCCGGTGTCGAGACCTCGTACCCGATCCTCGATCGGATCACGCGCAGTCACAATCACGACCGGCACTTTGTTGCCCGCGGCGCGCAAACGGCGCAAGAGCTCTAGCCCTTCGAGGCGGGGCAAACCGAGGTCGAGCACCACCGCGCTGTAGGGTTCGGTTTTCAGCGCGTGCGCCGCGGCAATGCCATCCCGCACCCAGTCCGTTTCGAACCCCTGCTGCCGCAATCCGACGCGAAAAGCTTCGCCGAGTGAATGGTCATCTTCGACTATCAGGATGCGCATAGCCCGCAACCGCACCCCCGATTTGGGCGCGTTTCAGTTGGATGATAGCGGGCACAGGGTATCTCACCTAGAACACGCCCGCCCAGTACGCACCCACGCTCGCCGCCAGCAGAATTCCCGCAATCCAATGTGTTCGATGGACTGCCTCGGCCTGGACGCCATGCTTGTAGCCGGTGATCATGGCCGAAACAAGATTCTCGCGGTGCAACAAGCTGCTAAGCAGGACCCCTGCAATATGCACCGCCACAACGGCGAGCATGGTATTCGAGAGTGCCTCGTGCACCTCCTCAAGCCATTCGCCGCCGAGATCCGAATAGACGGCATAGCCGCTCCCCGCGGACAGCAACCCCAGCGCGAGCAGAGTCCAGATTGCCCAGCTCCCAACCGGGTTGTGCCCAACATAGAGTTCTGGCGTACGCGTGAACAGTGAGATTAGGTACTCGAGCACAGCACGCGGTCCAAAAACGAATGAACGGAAGTTCGCGTAGCGCGTCCCGATCATTCCCCACAGCAGGCGAAAACCGATGAGTCCGGCAACGGTATAGCCAAGCACTACGTGGACATCACGGAAATGTTCGGACTCGGCGGTGACGAACGCCCCCACGAACGACGTCGCGAGCAACCAGTGGAATACCCGGGTTGGCAAGTCCCAGACAAGGATCTTGTCAGTATTCATGGTGCGCCTCCTTAACGCGGCATCCGCACGTTGTGTTCACTGTAGTCGCCGCTCTCGGCACCCAAATGGCACGCGGCGCAATTCGCCGCACTCTTGACCTTGGGGCTCTTCCAAACTGCTGGTGCCACCTCGTCGTGCTCGTGACGAAACCAGGGCGTTTCGGTGATGCGAATCTGATTGCCGGCGCGCTGTGCGCGCTTCCCCCGCGCGGCGTTGGCGGCGAGAAATGCGCCAATCTCCTCTGTCGCTTTGGCTTCCATGCTCGCGTCGGTGCCAAAGTGGCGGTCAAGACCGCCCAAGATGCGCTGCCACGACACCGCCGGCAGCAGTTGTGGAGGATAGGCGATGTGGCAACTGCTGCACTCCGCCTGCCATTTTGCGTTGCTGGCCGTGTAGCGTTTTTCGCCAGCACCGGCGGTCAATGCAAAGCCGGCGAGCCCCAACACCATCACAGTCTTAAGTACGAATCGCATATGAAAATCTTTCTCCTATTTTCCTAGTGACATCAGGTACGTCAGCACGTCGCCCTTCTCTTGGGCAGTACATTCGCGTCCCAGTACGTCGTTGCAGTTGCGCTTGAACCACTTTTCAACTTTGGACGAACTGGTGAAGCGCTGAGGATTTGCTCCTGGCGCCAGCGCCTTGATCGTCTTGCCGGTCTTGGCGTGTGCACCCACGTCGCGCGGATCCCGCGTGTGGCAGGACGCGCAACTCCATTCGCCGCCATGGGTAGACTGGAACAGTCGCTCGCCACGCGACGTCGAGAATCCAGAGAATGTGGGTGACGAGGCACGGGCTGCCTGTGCGAATGAGTCCTGGATTCCGCCAGGCGTCTCGGCGAAGGCCGAGGTGGCCAACAGGCACAGCCCCAATGACGCCACGTATCGAAAATTGGTCACGCTCATGATTCGCTCCCGATTGAAAATCATCGGACGCGAAGATAGCTACGGACCCTTAACAGCAACTTAACTCGGAATGCTGGGTGGACAGGCGAGCGTCAGGATGAAACAGGATATTGCGCGAAAACAATGCGGCAGCAGCCGGCGGGCGATTGCGACCGTTGAGAGTGCCATGCTACCTGGAACCCATCACCTTTCCGCTGGCGCGCGCCTGAACTGGCGGCGTGCGCCGCTACACCCTAGGACTTCGGTCCGCCGAACCGGCGCGAGTGATAGAACTCGAGCAAAGGATCGACGCGTCGTACCAGCGCCTCGAGATACGGGCCAAGCAAATTGCCCTTCCCCACCGCGAGCAAAGCGAGCGCGCGATCCACACTGATGAGGTCATTGGCGTCGTCCGCCGGCGCATCCGGCTCGATCGCCACGGAAACGGGCGTGTCCGCAACTTCCACCGCCTGCGTCGGCTCTTCGTCCGACACTGCATCGAGTGCTGCCAGGTCACCCAACTCCGGTAGCGGCGCAAGGACTTCAGTCGCTGCCGGCTCTGACTGAGCACCAGATCCTGGAGGAGCAAGCGTGACTTCCTCCACCGCGGCTGCGGCGTCTCCTATGACCGAGGCACAGATACGGTCTCCACCTTCCGAGCGGGCACGGCTCAAGCGCTGGTTCGCCAGCTTCAGCAACGACTCAATGTTGTCACGGCGATCCGTTATCAGGCACGCGAGCCCCATGCTCATGGTCACTGGAATACTTACATCACCGTAGCTAAACGGTTGGCTGGCGACGGCTTCTCGCACGCGATCGCAAAGCGCCGCAGCGTCATCAAGATTCGTGGCAGTTGCCAAGATGGCGAATTCGGCCCCGGACACGCGCGCGACGGTATCCTCGGTCCGCGCATTGCGAAACAGAAGCTTCGCAAGCCACGCAAGCAGGCGGTCACTCATTTCATCGCCGTGCGTACGATAGATCTGCTTGAACCCGTCGATGTCGATTCGGATCATCGTGAGATCCCGACCATGGCGCAGCGAATACGCCACGTCCTGCTCGCCACGTTGCATCAGATAGCGGCGGCTGCGCAGACCGGTAAGCGGATCCGTGACTGCCTGCTCTTCAAGCGAGAGCGCCCTCTCAGTCAGCTCGCGCGTCGCTTCCTCGTACTGCACATAGGCCCGAACGCGCGCCAGCAACTGGATGGAATCGAGCGGCTTCGTGATGAAGTCGGTCGCACCGCAAGCGAACGCGCGATGGCGAACGTACTCATCATCCGTGCCGGTAATCGTAATGACAGGGAGATCTCGGATGCGGGCATCGTCCGCGGCCCGAATTCGACAAATCAGCTCATAGCCGTCCATCTGCGGCATCTCGATATCGGTGACGAGTGCCTGGATGCCGCGGTCCTGGACAACCCGGTCCCAGGCATGCGCGCCGTTTTCCACCTGCACGATGTCGTACTGGGTACCAAGAATCTTCTTGATCGCGAGCCGGATTACCCGCGAGTCATCGGCAATCAAAATGCGTGGTCGGGGCTCGCTGGAAATGGCCGATGCGTCGCTGGCAAGACTGGGGGTTGCGTTCATTCCCGTGTTTTCCTGATTTGGTTCGGGGCAACGGTTGCAAGAGCCATGCCCGGCCCCACTCAAACGCCAGCCGAACACGTGAAAACGCCATGATTTACAAGTGGAAATCAGCTCCCGCGCGTTGGCCGCGACTCGGGGCGCCTAGTTTCCGTCACCGCCCGAGCGCGCCTCGAGCCAGAACGTCACCGGCCCGTCATTGACCAGGCTCACCTGCATGTCGGACCCGAACACACCGGCCCCGACCTCGAAGTACCGTGCGCGGGCTCGTTGCACGAGAAAGCGGAACAGCCGCTCGCCCTCGGGGGGCGTTGCAGCCGGAGTGAAAGACGCACGCATCCCCTTGTGGGTATCTGCGGCGAGCGTGAACTGCGGTACCAGAAGGAGTCCGCCCCGCACGTCGGCAAGAGACAGGTTCATCTTGCCGGCCTCGTCAGGAAACACACGGTACCCGAGCACGCGCCCGAGGAGCCTCTCGGCCGTCGCCTCGTCGTCGCCCCGCTCGACACCGACCAGCACGAGCAGCCCGCGACGGATCGCGGCGACCGTCGCGCCCGCGACCACAACATTTGCGCTGCTGACACGCTGCAAAAGCCCGATCATCGATCACCCGTGCCCGGAAGGCGCTCGAAACAGCCGTAGTATACTCGGGCCCGTGATGCAGCTACTTACGCTCTACACGATCGGTCATAGCGACCGTACCCTCACCGAGTTGACGGAGCTGTTGAGGGACACCGGCATAACATGTGTCGTGGATGTACGTGCGCAACCGGCATCGGCTCGCCATCCGCAGTTCAACATGGAATCACTGCGCGCGGCGCTGACAGCGGACGGCATCATCTATCACTGGGCCGGACGCCAGCTCGGCGGGCAGCGCAAGGCACGACCGGATTCCCCGCACCGCTCGCTCCCCGAAACGCTGCGCGGATTCGCCGACCACATGGACACCGATGTTTTCGCCAAAGGCGTGACGCAGCTTCTTGGGATCGCGCGCAAGGCACCGACGGCGATCTTGTGTGCAGAAAGCGAACCCGCGGAGTGCCACCGCGGCCTGATTGCCGACTACCTGGTGCTACAAGGCATTGAGGTTCGACATCTCATCCGCGCCGGGGAAACGCGTGAACATACCCTAAGCCCGCAGGCCCGCACCGAGTCCGCCCGGCTGGTCTACGACCGCGCGAGCCAACAACCGTTGGAATTCAACTAGCTGGCGCGCTTTGCCGAACGAGTATTGTTAGGCTGGCGCGGCAACGCTGTGCCGATGGCACTGCCGCCGCTACCGGCGAGGTAGACCTCGTCTGGCAGAACAATTTCCATCGCCACCGGGAGGTGGTCGGAAACCGGATGGTTCACCACCTCGGAGCGTTCGATGCTGAGACTCGGCGACACCAGAATATGATCGAGTGCATGCTCCGGTCGCCAGCTCGGGAAGGTGTGTAGCCCGTGCACCGGCTCGCGCAGGTTGGTCCGCTCGCGAAGCCAATTCACCTCGAGACTGTCGCTGCTGCAATTGAAGTCGCCCATCACGATGACGTGACGGAACTCGCTCACCAAGTCGGCGATACGGCCAAGCTGCTGCAGCCGTCCGCGCCGACCGAGCGCGAGATGCGTGATCATCATGACGAGCGCGTCCTCACGCCAGCCAAAGCGCACCATGATCGATCCTCGCCCCGGGATCATGCCCGGCAATCGGATCTCGGTGATTTCGGTCGGGCGGTAGCGACTCAGGAACCCGAGGCTGTGGCGGGCAAAGCCGCCGAGGTTCCGATTGGTCTGATCGAACCAGTACGGATAGCGCGACTGGACCGCCAGATATTCAGTGAGATTGATGAAATTGGAGCGCAGGCTGCCGCCATCAGCTTCCTGCAGTCCGACAATGTCATAGTCGCCCAGGATCGTGGCCATACGATCGAGTGTATCGAGCCGCTGTGGATGCGGAAGCAGATGCTTCCAGCTGTGCGTGAGGTAGTGGCGATACCGGCTTGTGGCAATGCCGGCCTGGATGTTGTAGCTCAGCAGCCGCAGGCGGCGCGGCCCGGAAGGTCGGGTGTGGGAAATGTCGTCAGTGCTATCGAGACTCATGCCCATCTTTAGAATGTCCCGTCGTACGACCGGGCGCCAAAACACCTGAATACTCGTTCAAGGTTACAACCTAGCTGATGCTGACTTCAATGCAAGAATCGCCTGTGTCCAATCTGACGTCGTGTCGTTCGGGACCGCCGATTGGTCGAATTCCCGGCAAAGCATTCATTAACTGCTGCCGGATAAAGGAATTTCGCGGCTACCACGCGTCAATATGACGCCGCCGCGCGGCATTGGTTCCCTCAACAGCTGTCGGGGTGGGGCGCACAGTTGCTGACCGAACCGCCGCCTGCCAGCCGAGCACGCCGTGCAACATTTCTCGACAGAGAGAAGCCTTTAAACGGCAAGCGGTGGAAATCTAGAGCGATTTGGTCGCAGGGTCCGAAGCGCAAGTCGAATAGCGCCCAGAAAAAGGAAAACCCCGATGACTTGCGCCATCGGGGTTTTGAATAAAAAGCCTGGCAGTGTCCTACTTTCGCATGGGGGGACCCCACACTATCATCGGCGCTGAGCGTCTTCACTTCTGAGTTCGGAATGGGATCAGGTGGTTCCCGCTCGCTATGGCCGCCAGGCAACTCTTTTACTGCCGCCCCGCATTCGCGAAGCGGCCGTATTTCGGAATAGAAGTCAGTCAAGGGAATGTTACTTGGGCTTCAACCAGCACACCCGGCGTTTTGGGTGTTATATGGTCAAGCCGCACGGGCAATTAGTACTGGTTAGCTGAACGCCTTACGGCGCTTGCACACCCAGCCTATCAACGTGGTGGTCTACCACGGCCCTTCAGGGGAGTCGAACTCCCGGGGAGATCTCATCTTGAGGTAGGTTTCCCGCTTAGATGCTTTCAGCGGTTATCCCGTCCGAACTTGGCTACCCGGCAATGCCATTGGCATGACAACCGGAACACCAGAGGTCCGTCCATCCCGGTCCTCTCGTACTAAGGACAGATCCTCTCAAATCTCCAACGCCCACCGCAGATAGGGACCGAACTGTCTCACGACGTTCTGAACCCAGCTCGCGTACCACTTTAAATGGCGAACAGCCATACCCTTGGGACCGGCTACAGCCCCAGGATGTGATGAGCCGACATCGAGGTGCCAAACACCGCCGTCGATATGAACTCTTGGGCGGTATCAGCCTGTTATCCCCGGAGTACCTTTTATCCGTTGAGCGATGGCCCTTCCATACAGAACCACCGGATCACTA
>Ga0209427_10006649_pt1 | contig 13148 bp, 9 predicted proteins | sample DeeMarSWOR136_30_FD_187465 | JGI IMG/M metagenome (GOLD analysis project Ga0209427, IMG submission 187465) | Marine sediment microbial communities from White Oak River estuary, North Carolina - WOR-1-36_30 (SPAdes) (version 2) | ecosystem: Environmental > Aquatic > Marine > Intertidal zone >... | reverse complement strand
ATTTTTTTTAACAGTTCCATGAATCTCGGATCTGAGCGCAGGTTTTCAACAGTTTCATCAGTCGCCGAGCTTTTCTATGATTTTATAGTGCGATGTGGTTTTGCCGATCATGATAAACTTTTTAAAAAATGTTGCTTTTTTAGTTAGCTGATACTCTGAACTGTGATGGAAAAGAAAAATAAAATCCGGACAATTATTTTATTAATAATCAATAACCTCTATTTGAAAAGAATAACTCTATATCCTTTTTAAATAACCTGTTAGAAAATTTAAAAAATCTAAGATGCGAAGCTATTGTCCAGCGCATTCTTTTTTTTCTTAAAAACTTTCCTAAATTTTCTGCCTTATTTCCTATATAAACAATGAGTGAAAAAATATTAGGAATAAAAATTTTATTTTTAATTATCTTGAAGTGTTTCTTTTTATACAAAAATTTATGAATTTCAAATGGATTACCAAACATTTCCCATTGACTAAAAAATTGTTTGGGCGTCGAAATGATAGTGTTACTGCTTTTTTGATCACATACCTTTAATAGTTTAATGCCGTCATCATAATTAAAATGTTCTAAAATATCAATCAATAAGATTAGATCATATTTTTTGTCAAGTGTTGGTAAAATATCAAGAACATTCCCGATATATATTTTATCATAGATCATTTTATTTAAAGATGTAAGGTATTTTTCATATATTTCAATACTATCAATAGTCCGTTTCCAGTCGTTGTATTTTTCCCTTCCATCAAAAAGCTCTAAATATTCTCGTGATAAAAATCCATATTTACCAAATCCCATTCCAATATCTAAAATGCTTTTTGGCTGAGTAAAGATAATTAATTCCATAATTTCATTCAATTGATACCAATGACTTGATGGCATTCTTATCCACCTTTATCCGGTTAGGTATGCTTGACATTTCACATTACAGTAAACGGTTAATTAATTGAGCTGCTTTTTGAGCGCCGTCTGTAGGAATGGGTACATAAGTTACTTCTTTACCAATATGAGAGATCACCTTTTCTGCGAGTAATTCTGGGGTTGTCTGTGAATACTGCATTTTTACTCCTGCTTGATGCCTGGCTAATCTGTCAGCCACGTACAGTTGTTGTTCACAATGACCTTCCAATGGGAAATAAAGAAACGGTCGTCTAAGAGCGGTCAATTCCAACGTCAAATTACCACTACCCTGGACAATCGCTAAATCGCAAGCCGCAAAGTGTTCGTAAAGATGAGGGACATATCCTCTAATATCCATTTCTGGTGGAACATCTAATAAGTCCTTTGAAATTCGGGGTCCGCAAACTAAGACCATGCGAAGGTCGGGAATTTCCTTCTTAATAAGAGGGTTGCATTGCCCACAAAGCTCTATTAATTCTTTGCCAATGGCCGTACCGCCAATCGCGCAGACCACGAGAGGCTTTTTACCGTAATCCAACTTTTTCCGTATCGTAGTTTTATTACGATAATTCGCTGGTTCAAATGGTAAAATATAACCCACAAATTGATACTTTGCCTTAGCATATTCTCGACGATTCGGAAGTCGAAAACCAAATTTCTTGTCGGATACATCTTCTGGTTCCCCTATAAAAATACCCAGATCAAAGTGGATTGTCGGACGCCCATAATCCATTGACCAAATCTTATTCCAATAGCGGACACCCATTTTTTCCATTGGATTTTTGGTCATCGAATCCAATCCTATAAAATCATAGATGAGGACAAACGGACTTTTCTTTAGATGGGGCTCCTTTTTAAAAGTCGTAGAAATCTCATATGTTTCATCACCGATAATTAAATCATAAGATTCCCTCTCAGTTACCTTCTTAAAAATATCCACATTTTTTGACCAATCTTTTTTAGCTTTTAGGATAAAATTTATCAAATTCAAGTAACTACCATTAGCGGCACTTTCCGCGGAAATACTCTGGTTGGCATATTGATCTGCTTCTGGTAGTAATTTTTCATTGGCATTTTTGATCACATCACTGGCTGGTGGGGCTGCCAGCCAGGCTATTTCCAATTCTGGATGCAGTTTTCGCAATTCATTGGCGATTGCCAGGTCTCGCATGACGTGACCCAAACCAATTGAACCGCTAATGAATAGTATCCTTTTTTTGGGCATAAAATATCACCTCCTCAAGATAAAAAATGACCTTATTTCTCTCCTCATATTAAAGCGAAACATATCTATCCAGATTTATCTTTTTTAACAGTTCCATGAATCTCGGATCTGAGCGAAGGTTTTCAACACTTTCATCAGTGATGATCAATGCCAGACTCATAGCATGTTGTTGATAAGCTTCCTCCAGGTATTCAAAAGCGCGGTCCTTATCTCCCAATCCCGCATATATCTTGGCATATAAGAATCTACTGATGTATCGATCCCTGGACATTTCATGTAAACGGGCAAGGATTTGTTTCGCTTCCTTATTCCGTCCGACAATACCGCAAGCCCATCCCAGGGAAGAAAGAGTCATGGGGTTGTCATTTTCCAAGGCAGTCGCCTTTTCAATCTGGGTAATTCCTTGATCATATTGAGATTCTTTCATGGAAACCTGTCCGGACAAAAAATAGGTGGTAGATAAATTTGGTTCCATTTCCATGACCCTCTGAAGATGTTTTTTTGCCTCGGTGTATTGGCCTGCCCGGAGTAAGAGTGTACCCATCATGTTATTTGCAAAAATAGACTGCGGATCAAGTTCAAGATACTTTTTCGCCGGGGTGATGGCATCCACCAGTTTTCCAAGAGCGGCATAATAAATGGCGAATCCATAATAGGTGAAAGCACTATTCGGGTTAAACAAAAGGGCGAGCTTTAATTCCTCTTCAGCACCTTCCCAATCCCAATCGTACTGAATTTTGACAAGCCCAAGGATGGTATGGGCCTCAGAGAAGGCATCATCAATGTGTAATGCTTTTTCTGCATATTCTTTTGCCTGTGGAAAAACCTTGGATGGCATTTCACTTCCTAAAAGACCTAAAAGATAATAAGTATTGGCCATCCCGCTATAACCTTGTGCATAATTAGGATCCGCTTCGATAGCTTTGGTAAAGTACTGAAGACCCTTCAAAAAATCAGATTTACGCCCTTTATCAACAAAATAGCGCCCCATTAAATAGTTATTATAGGCGTCCATATTCTCGGTATAACATTTCGTAACAATAGCCCTGTCTGCTTCTAATAATTTCAGCTTAAGATTATCGACAATGGCCAAACTGATTTCATCCTGAATAGCGAATACATCCTCCAGGTCGCGGTCGAAGCGATCCGACCAGAGATGGAAACCATCACTCACCTGAATCAACTGAGCGGTGATACGTAACCGGTTGCCTGCTTTGCGAATACTGCCTTCCAGAACGTGATTCACATTTAGCTTTTGGCCGATTTCCCGGATATCCATTTGTTTTCCCTTAAAAGCAAAGGCAGATGTTCGCGCAACCACTTTTAATTTCTCCAAATGAGAAAGGGAAGCGATAATCTCCTCAGCAATACCGTCACAGAAATATTCCTGATCTCTCTGAGGACTCATATCCACAAACGGTAGTACAGCGATAGAATGAACCGAGACATCCTGGTCTGATTCCATACTTGATTTTGAATGTATTTTTTCTTTGAATGAAGATAAATCGTCAATAATACTTTTCATGCTAGAATAGCGATTGTCCTTTTGTTTTTCAAGAGTCCTTTTCACAATGGATTCTAATATGAAAGTCCTGTCCAACTCCGTAATTTTAGATAGATCGGGTTCTTCATTGATGATGGCATAGATCATCGCCTGCTCATAGGCTCCCTTGAATGGCAATTGTCCGGTAAGCATTTCGTGTAAAACTACCCCGAAAGACCAGATATCTGACCGGTGATCCACCTCCCCACCCCTTGCCTGTTCTGGCGCCATATAGGCAGTTGTGCCCATTGTAACTGCAGTTTTTGTGAGTCTAATAGATCCCTTTAGTTTAGCTAAACCAAAATCCATTACCTTAATTTGATTTCTTTTATTCACCATAATATTGTCAGATTTAATATCACGATGGATAATTCCATTGCTGTGGGCCTCATTTAATGCTTCAGCCATTTGAAGGGCGTAATCAATAACCTCTGTTGGCTTGAGTTTTTTTTCTTTAATTATTTCACTCAACGTAACACCATACACATATTCCATGATAATAAATTGTTGCCTATCCTCCGTAAGGGGATCAACATGTTCTTGAATATCATAAATCACACATACATTAGGGTGATTAATTGAAGAGGCAACTTTTGCTTCCTGAATAAAACGTTTTTTATCAGTGTTGCTGATGGTTAGCTGGGAATGCAAGAATTTTAAAGCAACCAAACGGTCAAGTTTAGTGTCCTGGGCTTTGTATACGATGCCCATCCCGCCACGGCCTAACTCTTCTAATATTTTATAGTGGGATATTACCTTTCCAATCATTAAAATTCTTCCTTTTATTTTTCCTAAGGCCTGCGGGACGAGTTCCCACCTTCGCCGAGTTTTTCTATGATTTTGTAATGGAATATTGTTCGTCCGATCATTTTATACAATCTCTTTGTTATTATCTATTACAGTGTAACGCCGGAGCTACCCTTGCCGTTAGCCGTTAATGTCAGCTTGAGCGAACGGTTAAGTGGCATATATTCCAAATTAACCTTAACGATAGTAAAATGGCCGATCTCGGAAAACAAACCTGATCGTCGAAGTTATTTCATTATAATTTACACCTATGTAAAGAGTATCAGTAATTGTGAATGCTGTGTCATTGGAGATAGAATCAGCTACGGTAACAATCAATCCATGGGTACCTTGGGAAACCTGAACTGGAATAATTGCAGCAAATGCTAAAATGGAACCGGTTGTGATAGTGTCTGAGAATACCTGAGAATTATCAACTACCACTTTCACCGGTGTGTCAGAGAACCAATTCTGCAAATGAATCTGGCATAGATCAGCGAGAGCTGGCGGGAGTACTTCGGTTGATTTATTACAAGCCGGTTGGAGCAACAGAACTAGTATGGATAAAACTATGATATGTATGATTGATCGTAAAATGTTGAACCTCCTTATGTGCCTCCTGGCCTGATGATATATGTAAAACATGGAAAATAACAGGCCTCTTTTCCATATTCGTTCATTATATTTTCATTATATGGAAAACAATTACCAATTCATGCTATAATCTAAATCAAAAATGATGGCTTTATAATTTACAAAATTCTGGGAATTTGTCAAGGCTAACAGGCTGGATTGATAAAAATTATGCAAATGAAAATGTGACAGCATGGAAGGTCATCATACTTGAACTCTTTTAAATGATGCGATTATCCCCCCGTCCTTTATATACCCCCTTATTTGCTATTCAGACGCCCTTCTAACCAATTGTAACTATTAAACATATATAAGACTATATCTTCACACCATTTAGGCTGTTAAAATAGATTTTGAAGGGTTGGATCGGATGTAAATAGTGCCGGCCGCCTTTTACAGCCAGCTCTCGCAAAGGAATGATATTGTCTCAGGACCTTTTATGACAAATATAGATTAGGCTTTCTATTTACAATAAATTACCTAATTTACTAGATATACGTATGAGAGGCTTTATTCTCTAAACGATTCTATAGCTTCCTTAATTCCATTATATATAGGGGTGTATTTTATTCCCAATTCTCTCTCCGCCTTACTGCCATCGATTTTGAAATCTTGTTTCATTAAGTTTATTTGATCAACGGACATATCCCATATGGGAGGTTTCTCTATCAAGTTTGCTATTCCCGTCAATAAATAGGAAGTCATTACTGTCATCCAAGTCGAGAATTTTAAGAAAGGAAGCTTCGTTTCTGAGATTTCACTGATCATTTGATTGAATTCTCCGAATGTATAATTCTCAGCACTAACAATGTATTTTTCTCCGATGTTATTCTCTTTTTCCATAGCCTGGACAATAGCTTCTGCAACATCCTTTACATGCACAAATGGAAAGGAGAATTTTGTTAATACCTGCGCCGGCATACGACCCTGGGCATAATTATTAATGTATCGGCCGCAAGCCTTGGGGTCATTGGCTCCAATGACTGCACTGGGATAAATAACCACCAGAGGTAATTTTTTTTCTTTGTATAAATCCCAGGCAATTAGATCGCCTTCGTATTTGGTGCGTACATACTTGCTAGCACGTTCAGTTCCGACCGGTGTCTCCTCAGTTGTCGGCCATTCAGCATTGCCATATATAGCAGCTGTGCTAACATAAACCACCTTTGAAATACCTTTTTCCAAAGCACTTTCCATGACATTACGAGTTCCTGTAACATTTATGTCATAGAAGACTTTGTTATTGGGAACCCAAAAAACAAAACTGCTGGCAAGATGAGCCACCCAATCGCAACCGTCCATTCCTTTTAATAGAGAAGCTTTATCAGTGACATCACCTGTAATGATATTGGCGCCTATTTCTTTTATTAAATGAATATCGCTGGATTCTCTTGCAAGACAATGAAGTTCATGGTTTGTCTGTGTTAGGCGTCTCACCAGGTAAGTACCAATGAAACCTGTACCACCTGTTATAAAGATTTTCATTTTAACACCTCCTGCTAAGAACATTATTAATAATTATGGAATTAACCTCTAACTTGGTGAAATAGGCCCGTCTGGCACCGGACAGGGAATATTTTGCTTGATATCAGACTTATATCCAGAAGAAACCTCAGGTTAATTAATTAAACATGTTCCATTCATCACGAAATATTATAAATAAGCGGATCTTGATTATTCACTATAATTCTGAAGGAAATATCTGTCTTACATATATCCCTGGACTTTAGGGGAGAAAAATATTTTTATAGCAATCACTTTAATATACAAAATTCTGGGAATTTGTCAAGGGGGGAGTTGGTCACTGAATTAATAATAAGTAACCGCCAACCCCTGAGGGATAGGCATATCCGGGCGGACATACCTAAAGAGCCGGCGGTTAGCTAAATATCTGTACTCATTCAGTAATAATTATCTAAATAATAACAATGATGAGGAAATTTGTCAACAAAAAATTAGAATTTGGGATTAAAAATAGATCAGAGTTGAAAATTGGAACGAGAATGAAAAAATCCAGGTATCCCAGCCGGCCTGTCCGGATTTATCGAGAATTTTTTAGGATAAATAAATGTTATGTGACCATATTAGACTTTAGAATAATTGTGATCAATTTTTTAATGAATTTTTCATAACATCTACAGAAAAGGGATTTCCATGAGCTGGATAAATCATTCTAGCACCGCGTTTTATAATTAAGTCCCAACTTTCTCTTAATTTGTTGATATCTTTAGCATATATTGGCAATCCAGGCTGTAATCGAAAGGGTAGGTTATTATGGGCAAGACAACCCACAAATGCTTCTCCGGTTTCCAGTAATACACTAACTGAACCCTCCGTATGACCAGGGGTATATATAATTGTACCGTTTATACCAAATTTACTTATAGAGAAATCATTTTCATTTAATACAATGTCTGCCTTTGTTGATGGAAAAGTTATCAAATTTTTTAAAAATGGATACATTATAGCTCGTGAAAGACGACCCCAGCGAGTTACACCAGGTGGAAAATTAAAACGAGACTGCTCTAAATTATGTCTGTCATGTTCATGAATTACAATTTTTGCTCCGGTAATTTCTTTTATATCTTTTACTGATCCTACATGATCAAAATCACCGTGAGAAAGTATAATCAATCTTATCTCAGGTGGATGCATTTTTAACCTTTTAAATGCTTTTTGGAATATATGTATTTTATTGGGGGAACCAGCATCGATTAAAATAGTGCCTTCATCCTTGACTATATAACATCTATTAATACCTACCTTGATGGTAAATATTTGTAAAGACAATAGTACCTCACAATTATTTAAACGATCAACATCCTAATTTATTTGCTAACATAACAAACTTTTATTAATTAACGCAAAATACTTCACTTATTGGTAAAATATACCTGAAGCTGAACGTCCCTTTGAATACCTGCTAAGCCAGTAGACAAATTATTTAACGATAAATTCGTTGGAAATGAGTGTATCCGGATAAAAACCTATTGACCTACCATAAATTGTAACAACCCTAAATGTTCCGGTTGTATCTATTAGAATATGATCAAAGTAACTTGAATCGCTTTCAATATAAGTATAAACTAAGAAAATCGCCGGACAAGGTCAATACCAGTCCGGCCAACCCTTGGACCAAACATTTCCTTGTTTTACGTCAATCCGTTTGCTGATTCTTCCACAGGAAGGAAATACAAGAGTTGAATCGGTTGAATTTTTAATTTGAATGTTAATATTTAATAAGTCAGAAGAAAGGAGATATTGAAGAGAATCCGTCCTCATAAAAACTGTTGTTGGAGGAGTATTATTATCTGGATGTGTCGAGTTTTTACATCCAGAGTTAAATATAATAACGAAAAATATAAGGCAAATGATTTGGTTCTTCATATCATCTTCTTTGGTTTGATGGCAAATTTGTTGATATATAAAAAAATTTTATTCAATATCATCCATACATAAAGAATATTATTTTAAGAAAACCCAGCTAAAACTACTTGGACTGCATCACATAAACCCCATCCCAGTTATCGGCCGGTGAATGTACAGAGAACTCTCGACAACGATCCAGGAAAAGTTTTGACGGACCGTCATCGCCTTTCAATTGCATGGCATCCTGAAAATGTTGTATTGCTTCCTGCCAGTTTCGTAATAGATATTCCTTGAATCCCTTTTTATAAGAAATAAGCATGTTTTTAAAATGGTCATCAAGTTCATCATTCTTGTGAGCAATTAATTCATAAACACGCACCGGTTTATTTTTTCCCTTTACCCGCAGTAAATCGAGTGGTCTGGTGATGAAATTTTCATGAATGATATCATAGGTCTGCTCACCGATAATTATCCCGGTATTGTAAACTCTATTAGCGTTTTCCAAGCGGGAAGACAGGTTCACGGCATCTCCCACTACTGTATAATCGAATCGTGTTTCTGATCCCATATTACCGACAATCATCTCCCCGGAATTTATTCCTATTCTTACAGAAAGTAATGGACGATCAATCTTTTGCCAATAGTTATTCAGCAAACCTAATTGCTTTTGCATCTGCAAGGCAGAATGACATGCCAAATCGGCATGCTCTTTTAATTCTACCGGCGCTCCAAATACCGCCATAATGGCATCACCTTCATATTTATCCAGCATCCCTTTATTCTCTAATACTATATTAGTCATTGCCGTTAAATAATCATTAAGTAACTGGACTAATTTGACAGGTTCCATTTTTTCCGCCATGGTGGTAAATCCCATAATATCAGAAAAAAGGACACTACAAAATTTTTTCTCACCACCAAGCTTCACTTTCTCCGGATCTTTCAATAACACTTCCACTACCGAATGTGAAACATAATGAGAAAAAATTTTTCTTATCTGGCGTTTATCTTTTTCTTCAAACAGGTATCGATAGACATAGGTGAGAGCGAATGCCACAATGACCACAAATAAGGGAGGAACAATCGGCAACCACAAAGATATGCGTTCTAAAACAAGCACACCTGTTAAAATGATCAGAAAAATAAGGAATACAGTTACCATGATACTTCCTAAGGGTCTGGGAAAAATAAGAACAATGCCAGCTATAAGTCCTACAATTATCATTAACAGGAAGCTGTATAAATTGGAGATTTGATGTATAAAGCGATTTTGCATGAGTTGATAAAGGACATTGGCATTAATTTCTACACCAGGAAAGGCCGCTTGCAAGGGGGTGGTTCGTAAATCATATAATCCAGGTAAGGAAGAACCCACCAGAACAATCTTATCTTTAAAATATTCAGATTGGACGAAGCCCATCAGCGCATCATAAAAAGATATATAGCGGAATGATTTGTATCCGCCAACATAGTTGATCAACATCTGGCCAAATGGATCGATAGGAATCGGATAAACATTTTGTTGGTTATCATTGAGCAGGATTCTATTTTGTTTCCCATCAAAATCAATTTGTTGAATTTTTTTTAATTTTAGGGCCATTTGAATCGCAAAACTCGGGTAAACATTCTGGTTAAAGCGCAGGAAGAAGGGAATACGTCTCACTACACCATCCGGATCCGGAAACAGGTTCACATAACCGGCTGTCATACTGGCGTTTAAAAATCCGGGATACTCCGGTTCTAATCTCTCCTGGGAGATGATAAGTGGAAAAAGATTTTCCGGGAGGTTCCAAGTGAACCGCTGGTAATTTAAATTGGCCGGCTCATTTGCCATAGCGGGTCTAAAGTGTTCCTTATCAGCCTGAGAGAAATAAAAGGCGTTACATACATTTCCGACTCTACTGACGGCATTCTGGAAGGCCAGATCTCCTTCCGGGTTACGGGGATCAGGATCAAAAATAAAATCCAGACCAATTAACGACACATCCGCCTTATTGAGGTAATTTAAGAGTTTTATCCAGTATTCACGAGGCCAGTGAATAAAACTACCCAGTTTTTGAATCGTTCTTTCATCTACATCGATAATGACAATGTCCTCAATAGGATTTTCAGGTTGTTCCACTGCACGTTTCAGTCGCCAATCATAAGTTTGTGCCTCAATTCGAAAGAAAAACTGCCAGAAAAGAAATGAGGTGAGTATCCATACAATAATGGCAGAAATAATGCCAGTCAGGACACCATAAGATATTCTCTTTAAGAAAATGTTTTTCATAGGTAATTCCCCAATAAAAAGTGTTCTAAAGTTAAACGGGTTATTACTTATTCTCGAAATCACTTACCAGTTCAAAAAACCTATCCAGATCCGAATAATCGTTATAAAAATGAGGGGAGACTCTGATTTTTCCTTCTCTAAGTGAAATTGTAACTTTGTGCTCCTTCAGAAAGTCGAACAATTGTTCTGCTTTATGGTGATAAAAAGTTACGATACCGGAACGATGGTTATCTTCTTTTTTAGTAAATAACTGAAAACCTTTCCGTTCTAATTTCTCGATAAGGTAGTTTGTATTTGATAATATTTTATTTTCAATAAGTTGAGGACCAATTTCGATCATCATCTCTAAAGTAGCAGTTGCACCCATGATTCCCATGACATTATAAGCTCCGGTTTCGAATCGCTGGGCAGTGGGTGCAAATGGTTGATCATAATTAAAAAAATCAAAAGGTGTTTCCAGTCCCAGCCAGCCTGCCTGGGTAGGGTAAACCTGATCGAAAATTCGGGGAGCGATGTAAACAAATCCCACACTCGCTGGCCACATTAACCATTTATGCCCGCCGCAGGACAGAAAATCAATTCCCATCTGCTTAACATTCATCTGTAGGGCACCTAGTCCTTGTATGGCATCTACTGAGAATATAATATCATGCTGGTGGCAAATTTCACTGATGACCCGCAGATCATTACGGAAACCATTTAAAAATTCCACAAAACTGATGGAAAGCAGGCGGGTTCTGGGGTGAATATGTTCAATGATATCATCAACAAGAATAGCTCCGTCACGGTGCTGTACGAAATCAATTTCTACTCCCAGACGTCTCAAGTTTAAGAAAGGGATCACATTGGATGGAAATTCAAAATCATTTAATAGAATACGATCTCCCGCTTTCCAATTCAAACCTAAAGTCAGGATATTCAATCCAGAGGATGTATTCATCGTTAAGGCAATATTATCAGATGGAGCATGAATGAGACTGCCAATTAATGAAATAAAATTATTTTTCTTCTCCATCATATCGGGCCAGAATTCAATATGTTTATGGAGGCGATTATCAATAAATCCATGAATCGCTTCACGGGCAAGGATATTGGTTGGGGCAATGGCAGCATGGTTTAAATAAATCTGTTCATTCAAATGCGGATAATAAGAGCGGTATTTATTCCAATCCATTTTAAGCAATAAGTGATAAGTAATTTATAATTAATAAGTTGTAAGTAATCCGTAATGAGTTTGTTGATATTAACATGAGAGATCATTCAAATAAATATATTGCTGAAAAGATCAATCGCACATTTCTGTCGAATAATTACCCTGGACATTATTGTTTCAATATAGGATTATAATGAAAGATAAGTGAAATCAAAATTTAACGCAAATAAAATGAAACTCTCTATTATCTCATTGCCTCATTTTTTCAGTTCTATGTTCATTTTATCAGGTTGAATGTGAAATGAAAAATACTTATTTTAATTCAACCTTAAAATGGACATTAATTAATGAATAGAATATCGAAAATCAAAGAGGTAAATAAAGCTTTAAAGAATTTATTTCCCCACGCCTCACTCGAGTTGAAATTCAGTACCGGCTTTGAATTGTTAATTGCTGTTATCCTTTCGGCTCAGTGCACCGATGAACGGGTCAATACAGTAACCAATCATCTTTTCCAGAAATATAGAACACCCCGGGATTATCTAGATGTATCTATTCAAGAATTAGAACAGGAAATCAAACCAACCGGCTTTTATAGAAATAAAGCGAAAGCGCTAAAAGCTTGCTGTCAGAAGTTGATCGATGAATTCAAGGGGGCACTGCCTCAAGAAATTGAGCATTTTGTTAAATTACCGGGAGTGGGAAGAAAAACCGCGGCCATGGTGTTGGGAAATGCCTTTGGCATTAATCAAGGTATCGCGGTAGATACTCACGTAGCAAGAGTAACCATTAGATTAGCATTAACAGATCAGGAAAAACCTGATAAAATTGAACAGAAGCTGATGGCGGTTATCCCTCGAATAGACTGGACCCAATTCAGTAACGCCATGATTTTATTTGGCAGAAGAGTCTGTCAGGCTCGAAAGCCAAAATGTCCAGAATGCCCCTTCTCAGAATGGTGTCCTTCACCAGATAAAACTATTTAATACTAACTTAAAACATGAATGAATATGATTGTTTACTTTACTCCGAAAAAATATTATTTATAGTCATTCCGACCGAAGTGATTCCGGCCCGTCGTCTGGCCGCCGGACAGGCCGACCGGGAGAGCGAAGTGCCAGTCCGGCTGGCGCCGCCTGACGGGCAAAATCCGGCTTGCAGACGGAGAGGAATCTATTGAACTTATAAAGATTTCTTCCCGCTAAGCAGGCTGTTGCGGAATGGTAATTGAAGATTAGATTTCTCCTCAAATTCGGATTTCATCCTCAT
>Ga0209427_10006648_pt1 | contig 13149 bp, 8 predicted proteins | sample DeeMarSWOR136_30_FD_187465 | JGI IMG/M metagenome (GOLD analysis project Ga0209427, IMG submission 187465) | Marine sediment microbial communities from White Oak River estuary, North Carolina - WOR-1-36_30 (SPAdes) (version 2) | ecosystem: Environmental > Aquatic > Marine > Intertidal zone >... | reverse complement strand
GTTGTCGAGTTTCATATACTCGATGAAACTTCCAGCGTGGAGGATGTGCAAAATCAGGAGAAAATCGAATCCGACGGATATGAAAATACGGATATAGTCACCGCTCGACAGCGTCAGGCGGCAATGATAGCCCGGCGTATCAGCAAAATTGTCGGGGCCGATACTGGAAAGTGTGAGTTTCAAATATATGATAAGCAGCAGGATTGCATGAGGGATGTCGAATACCGTGACATTGTGATACTGATGCGTTCGCTCGCAAAAAAGGCCAACGATTATGTCCAGGTTCTTCGGTTGGCGGGTGTGCCTGTTAGCTGTGAGGCTACCGCGGGATATTTTGAGGCGACTGAAATCAGCGATTGTGTGGCCTTGCTCAAAGTTCTGGACAATCCCCAGCGCGATATCGAACTCACGGCGGTATTGAGAAGCCCGTTTTTTAAAATTACCGATACCGAATTAGCGAAGATAAGAATCCACGGCAAAACAGATGAAAATAACAAAAACTTTTACAGTAGTGTAGCCAAGTACTGTAACAACGGACAGGATGTAAATCTGGCCGAAAAGCTCAGAGTGATAATGGACGTAATTGAGCAATGGAGGACGGTTGCCAGGCGCGGAAACCTTGCTGATTTGATATGGCAAATCTATCGCCAAACTGGCTTTCTGTCGTTTGTTTCTGCGCTGCCAAACGGCCAGGCCCGCCGTGCCAATCTTCTAAAGCTCCACGACAGGGCGATCCAGTTTGAGGGTTTTGCCGGCAGTGCGCCAAACCTGTCGCTTAATCGCTTTGTTGAGTTTATCGAAAAGCTTCAGGAAGTCGGCCAGGATTGGGCGCCTGCTGAACCGGACGCCGCGGCTGGTAATGCTGTACGTATTTTAAGCGTGCATAAGAGCAAAGGACTCGAATTTCCGGTCGTCTTTCTGGCTGAGCTGGACAGTCAGTTTAATAAAAGGGATATTTACGCCGATTTCCTCGCCGATGCCGATGATACGTTGGGCCTGCAAATTATCGACCGTAAGTCAAACAGTAAGCTGCGTTCGCTTGCGCACCAGGTTATCGCAGAGGATAAACTTTCAACAACACTGGCCGAGGAAATGCGCATCCTTTACGTTGCTACAACGCGGGCAAAAGACCGCCTTATTTTAAGTGCCTGCGAAAAGCAAAAACACTGCCGGGACCTTGTTTCCAATGGCTTCCTCTCCGGGCCCGAGCCTGTCCCCGTTTGGCAGCTTCGAAGGTGCAAAAGTCCCCTCGAATGGATTCTATATGGACTCTCCGATCAGAAGACTTTGCACGAAACTTTTGAAACCGGTTTGGCGGCAGCCGCTGATGATAACTTGTTAAGCTTCATGTTCTACGACCAGGCCCAACTCAAACAGCTCTCAGAATTTGTAATCAAATTAAAAACTGGCAGAAGTTTAGCCCCGCCACCTGTGGGCGGGGCTCCTTTAGCCCCCACAACTACTGTGGGGGGTAGAAGACTCTCACAGGTCAAAAAGTCCCTGCTTTGGCGATATGAATTTAGTGATGCGCCGGTGCGGCCTGCAAAACAATCTGTAACGGCCTTAACACACCACGGTGACGAATACGTAAAAATCGATTATTCTGCGGCGTTGGAGCGCCAGCCCAAAGCCGTCATGGTTGCTGACACAAAGCCGGCTGAAACCGTCGAAGCCCGGCTAATCGGCACCACTACCCACCTTATAATTTCTCAGCTTGATTTGGCCCGGCCGGTAACTGCCGAAGCGGTCGAAGATATAAAAGAAAGACTCTTGACCGATAACGCAATAAGCAGGGCCGTTGCCGGCCATATCGATTCACAATCCATACTAAGCTTTTTCCAGTCTAACTTGGGCCGGATGGTTCTTAATGCTGAAAACAACGTTAGCCGGGAATGGCCCTTCACTTATGCCCTTCCCGCATCCGAATTGCAAGATTCGAGCGACGGGCGACGAGCAACGTGCGACGAAACTATAGTCGTTCAGGGCATAATTGATATGCTGGTTAGAACGCCGCGGGGCCTGCTCCTAATAGACTTCAAGACCGACAAAATAACTGCGGGTCAGGTTCCACTGCGCGGCGAGTTTTATCGCCGACAGTTGGACCTTTACGGCAGGGCGGCAGGTGAAATCTTAAAACAAAAAATCCTCGCCAAATGGCTTTACTTCCTGACTCCCGCTAAAGAGTTTGAGATAAAATGATTTTCTGATCATTTCATCCGGAGGGCGTTGGACTCCCATTCTCTAATACCTTACAAACGACAAAATGCAGCCGTAAGCCCGCGACTAAATATGAAATTATCTTATCTGAGGGGGACAGTTTTATATTTTTTAGGCGGTGATTATGGCCTTAAAAGGCATAAATTTTATTTTACATCTCTTGCCTATCGAAATATCTGGATTATACTTTAAGTAGGAAGGGGCGGCCTTCAGAAAAGCTGTTACGTCATTTGACAACATCGAATAAATATAAGTCCCGTTTTCTTCAAAAGCTAAATACTATTGCCGTATAACTCAATATCCAACTGGGGCCGGCTATAACCATGAAAAATCCGATAAAAAATAACAGAACAGTCAGGTGCATATCCACAATATATAAAGGAATCGACTCCCACAAATGGGCAAGTCACATGGAAATTCTGCGCATTGCTTCAAGTAAACCCGATTCAAAAGTAACGGACACGCTGCGCAGGAATCGCAATTGCGTTCCATAGTTTACGTTTAGCTCACTTTATATGGATTGTATTATCGGAAGAAAAATTGGGGGATTGAGAATGATGACGGCGAAATATTACAAAATACAGGTTTTAGATTCCGTTGCTAAAAAGCGTTTGTTACTTCTGGTAATAATATGTTACATCATCTTGTGCTGACTTTTTAACGTGGGCAAAATAAGCACGTATTCCTGATACAACATTGGCAAAAACTTCGTTGTATCGAGTAAAATTGTGAGAGCGGAAATGGGAATAGACCATCAATCACATGGTATTTTGAACGTTGATTTGCCGCCGGAGCCGGAAATCGGTCCCGAACTCGAAATTGTTGCTGAAGTTGTGCGTAGTGAAGCTGACTGTGACGTGATAGTTAATTTCTCCGGCGTGGATATAGTGACCTCTTCGAGCATCTCGAAGCTGTTACAATTGAACAAACTCCTGTCCGAGTTCGGCCATCGGCTTTTATTATGCAATGTTGCTTGCGCAACCGAAAGTATCTTTAAGGTGGCCGGCCTTGACGTCGTTTTCGAATTTGCCGCTGACGAGTTTGCTGCCTTGGCGGCAATAAAACATGCTCAACCTGTCGCCGGCAGGTTGTAGTTTTAACTGATTCCTGCATAGTCTTTCCTAAAAAACAGACAAATATTTCCTCACCCCCGCCAATGAGTTTCAAATCAAATGATTCTCTAATCATTTCGACTAAGCAAGGACACACAAAGTGTCATCCCGAGCGCAGTCCCAGTTTGTGTAATTTCAGGAATGGGGACGTAGTCGAGGAATCTGCAAAACAAAAAGGAGCTATCCTCCAATCCCAAAGATAAAATCTATTTTTCCGTTTCAATTCCAGAAGTTATAAATGGTGACCAACTCAAATTAGGTCTTTCAGAACCACCACATTTTGTTATTCTCTTTTGTCCACTACCATTTGCATTTACTACATAAATCCCCCAATACCCCAAATACTTACCTCTATATGATGCAAAAACTATCTTCTTTCCATCAGGTGACCAGGAAGCACATGTATCCATAGCAGGATTATTTGTTACCCTTTTCTTCTCACTCCCATCTGCATTCATTATGTAGATTTCACTAGCTCCATATCCATCTCTATCTGACTCAAAAACTATCTTCTCCCCATCAGGAGACCAGGAGGGGTCTGAATCCTCAGCTGGATGGTTAGTAAGTCTTTTCTGCTCAGTTCCGTCTGCATTCATAACATAGATTTCAGGATTTCTGTCTCTGTATGACACGAAAACTATCTTCTCTCCATCAGGAGACCAGGATGGTTCCCCATCATAATAATAAATATTTGTTAGTCTTTTCTTCTCACCACCATAGATATTTATTACATAAATTTCCGAATTTGCATCCCCACCCCCTGCTGAGTCAAAAGCTATCTTTTTTCCATCAGGAGACCACGAAAAAGTACCATTTTTTTCAGGATTATTTGTAATATTTCTCTGCTCACTCCCATCTTTATTCATAACATATATTTCATCGTTTCCATCTCTAGATGTATAAAAAGCTATTTTCTTTCCATCTGGAGACCACGAAGGACCATAATCAGTATCAGGATTACTTGTTAGTCTCTTTTGTTCAGTTCCATCTGAATTCATAACATAAATTTCCAGGTTCTCATCTCTATCTGAATGAAAAACTATCTTCTTTCCATCGGGAGACCACCTAGGACACCAACCATCAATATTTGTCAGTCTTTGTTGCTCGCTCCCATCAACATTCATAGTATAAATCTCTTCATATCCATCTTTATTTGAAGAAAAAGCTATTTTCGTTTCCCTATATAATCTCTCTTCATATGGTTCCCTTGGTCCTTCCTTTTTACAGCCAGAAACACTAACGACCACACCTACATAACAAAGTATAATTACAACTTTGGTTATCTTTCCATAATCCATAGTTTTTTCCTTAGTGTCGATATAAATTCTCTTAACTATTCTATCTCCACAACAATACGAAGAGAACCATCAACTGTATCACCGAATCTCCTGTTATTAGCGATAGGTTTGCAGTGACGGAGTACGTGATACTTCTTGTCAAAAGGATTGAGCGATTTGTCTGAAAGCTCTTCTTCTGTTGGCCCTTGGGGATCAATAACATCATTTTTCAAATATCGATTTCCATAGAAATCAGAACACCATTCACCAAGATGCCCCATCATACCAACCACACCATCAGGTGAAACATTCTCTGGAAATGCATCTACTGCAGCACAACTCCATGGATGTGGATATTTCTTATACTCTATCTCTGGATCTTCGCCCCATTTCACATTTCCTCTTTCCCCCCAGGGATAAGGTCTGCCTTCAGAGCCGTGGGCAGTGAACTCCCATTCCGCCTCGGTCGGCAGGCGAACGGTAAAACCTGTTTGAGAACTAAGCCAGTCACAAAATGCTACGGAACCTTTCCAATGGACAACATTAATTGCACAGTTTTCACAATCTGCTTTGGGAATATAAGATCCGTCTTTTATTTCTATCGGAGCAATTGTATTTATTTTGACGTAATCCTGAGGATTGGGAACCGAATTTAGAAACTGACAAAATTGTGTACTTGTTACTTTATATTTTCCAATGTAGAAACCTTTTGTAATCTTGACTTTACGTGCTGGCCAATCATTTGGATAATGCCCAACCATCAATGCGGATGAGATGCCTGAAAGAAATTTCTCCGACTTCCCCACATCTCTACCCATAATAAAAGTGCCAGGCTTAATATGGACCAAATCGACACTTAATTTGTCTTCCACTGTGATTCTGATTCTTTTTGGTGGTAACTCAAAGGATTGTAAAGAAGATACATTTTCGACCTCGACTACCTCTGTGACTTCTTCAATGACTACTTTCTTTGCTTCCTCCTTTTCTTTTGGCTCCGACCTGGGGATGATTGGTTTCTCCATGGCCCACTTTCCCCCCCAGCCAATGATACTACCGTCCGACTTCAACGCCAAACTATGTGACTTGCCTGCAGCGATGGCGACAAAATCGCTACCGTCAGGTGGGCGGGCCTGACGATACCAACTTTTATCTCCCCACCCCACAATGCTGCCGTCCGACTTTAATGCCAGATTGTGCTTATCGCCTGCATCTATCGCGACAAAATCGTTACCACCTGGTGGATTGTTCTGGCCATCACATTCGTACCCCCAACCCACGATGCTGCCATTTGTCTTCAATGCCAGACTATGGTAAAAGCCTGCGGCGATTGCAATAAAATCGTTACCATGCGGCGGGAGAGCCTGAAGAAACATGTTACTGCCCCAGCCTACGATACTGCCGTCCGACTTCAAGGCAAGATTGTGAGAAAAGCCCGCAGCAATGGCAACGAAATCGTTACCCACAGGTGAATTGGTCTGGCCATAATCCCAAGCCCCAGGCCTTCGATTGCCCCAGCCAACAATGCTGCCATCTGACTTCAAGGCAATACCGTGGTTCGAGCCTGGGCCTGTAGCAATGGCAATAAAATCGTTACCGTCAGGTACGTCCGTCTGGCCGAAGACGTTCCTGCCCCAGCCCACGATACTTCCATCCGACTTCAATGCTAAGCTGAAGTATGTACCTGCCGCAATCGCGACAAAATCGTTACCGTCCGGTGGATCAGCCATACCCCACCGATTATCACCCCAAGCTTTGATGCTGCCGTCAGACCTCAATGCCAGAGTGTGGCTCCAGCCTGCGCTTATGGCTACAAAATTATTGCCGTTTAGAGTAGTCTCATAACCTGAAGGTCCTTTTATAGGAATTGATGAAAATGACAACAGGCAAGTGCATGGTAGGAGAATGATACACAAGCCTACACAAGATACTATCAAACCTATCCATGCCAATCTCTTGTGCCTTTTATCCATAATAACCTCCTTTTATCAGATTTATTGCCCGCTCATTTCATACCACCATTATACTGAGTGTAGGGAGAATTCTTAACAAGAAATTTCTACACTCCAAAAATTTCCTGGGTAAAACATAACAAGAAACTCAACAACTCCATTGCTACACCAAGTAGATAGAGTGCGATGAATCGCACCAATTATGCTCATTCTCAAAATTTTTCATAAAAAAGTTAGTTTTTCATTGAACATTCTGCCCATGTCTGGTATAATATAAACTACCATAGAAATGGCAGATAGCGGAGCCCCGCACGAATCGGGCAAGTCGCCCAAGTTAAATTTAATCATTCGTAAAGGTGTTTTTATATGTTCTATACGCTATACGCAGTACGCTATCCGCTATACGAGATAAAAGCATTATTTTGCATCATAAATGACAAAGTCTTGAACATTTTGGAGTATAAATGACGAATAAAGCGCCTTTTTGTGCCTTTTTGTGGCTATCAATAACCGTTCTTATCCGGTTAATAACCTCTATGATCTCCGTTAATCCTGTTATCATGTATATTTCTTCTTCGTGCCCTTCGTGTGCTTCGTGGTTAAAAAATCCCTTTAATCAGCGTAATCCGCTTTCAATGAACGACTTACGACTACGAAAGATTACGTACGAAATTATAAACCTTTTTTTGCAAAACGAACCCAATTTTAAAAAAGTCAAGTTGAGCATAACTATTGAAATGAAAAAGGATTACGAGCAAATGGACACTTGGTCAATTCGGAAAAACGAACCCAAAACGAACCCAAACGAACCCAAAACGAACCCAATTTTAGCCAATAAAACGCCAGTACGAACCCAATTCAAACCCAAACAAACCCAATTTCGCATGATCCTTGCCTACTTGTCAAGTAGGGCCAAAAAATGCCGGACAATGTTAAACGCCCGAATCCAGTCTATGATAAGCCTTTCAATAGGCATCTTTCTAAGTTGTTCCAGAAACGGCTTGGTCGCGCGAGTGCTAATGAGCCATTTAGATATAAATTTGAAATATTGTTGTTGAAATTCATATTGGAATATAGTAAAAAAGCACTTGATATATTAGTTGGCCAGTATCCTTGACTCATGCCGATAAGATAGTTAGCTGGAAATATTTGATAATAAGCTGGTTTGACTATGGCACGAAATCGTGGAAAAATGTCGCTTTATGAGGTCATCGGCCAAAGTAAGTCTAAGTCGGGCTATGGCAAAAAAGTAAAGAAACTGACCCCCGTAATGCCCGAAAAGCAGGAGCCGACGGTGGTAAAAAAAACTGTGCCTGTGACGGAAAGGGCGACACACTGGCCCAGAAAGCCCAAAATTTTGCAGTTCAACGCCGGCAGAATAGAGATTTCTTTGCCGTACCCGCTTGCGTTTACTGTGCTTTTGGGATTTATACTGCTGTTTTTAGTCGCTCTATGGCTCGGTGAAACAGGTTTTCTAAGCAGGAAAGGAATAACTAACTCGGCTGGATCAGTATTTAACGGCTTGCGTGAAAGAGTAGGACAGGGGCTGACAGGTGAACGAGTTAAAGAAAATGAAAATATATTGCCCAAATTAGAAGAAAATGTAACAGGCGGGTCGAAAGGCAATAACCGGATTGTGATACAAACATATCACACTCAGGAAGACCTGGAACTGGTACAGTATCATTTTGCCGAAGGCGGCATAGAGACCGAAATAAGGAAAATCGGTAATACGTTTTATCTTGTAACTGTGGATAGGTATGAGAAGGACCCGAAAATAGAAGGGACGGACGGTTACGCGGCTTTACAAAAAATAAAAAAGTGGGGTGCTAAATATAAAGCGCCGCAGGGTTATGAAAGTTTCGCAACCAACTTGTTCAGTGATGCATACGGTAAGAAATTTGATGATTAATTTTAGGCAGTGAGGTTAAATGTCTATTGACCGCTCATTAAAAATCAAAGGTGCTCTCAAGAGGCACCGTAACGTTCTGACACGGGCGGAGCGTATCGAAAAACTTAAAGACGAAGAGAAATGGTCTGAGGAAGATTCTCTGCTTGGCCTGCCGAAGGTCGCTCACCGAAAGAGTCATGCGGGCCGAAAAGAGAAAGCGGCCCTGGCGAAGGAAGCCGGACCTGAAGCAGAAGCCGGCGTCGAAGCCGAAGCTGCCGAGACCGAAGAAAAACAAGCTTAAGAGTTTCGGATAAATCTTATATACCTTCAGTGAGGAGGCAGACAATTGCCCTCGGCGGTTTTTTCACTTTACTCCGGGAACGCGCAATTACATACTTATCATAAACGATCGCGGTACGGCTCTATTGCACTTGGCCACTTGAAAAGCACGGAACAATACTGTTTGAGGAGAAAACATGAGGGAATCAGCCTGTTTTTTGTTGGCAGCGATTATTACAGCGGCATTAAATCTGCCGGGGGCAGGGGAGGAAAAAATTGGTGAAATCTGGCCGATGCCTGTCTGGAAACAGGCTAATCCTGATGAGATGGGGATGGATGTCGGTATGCTTGAACGGGCACGGGAGTATGCGCTGACCGGCGGCGGGTCGGGCTTTATCACTCGGAGCGGGCGAGTCGTTATGCGTTGGGGTGACCAGAAGCGAAGATACGACCTGAAGTCAAGTACTAAAGCGATTGGTGTCACAGCCGTAGGTCTTGCGATGAAAGACGGCAAGATCAAGAGCCTGGAAGAACTGGCTAAAAAATACCATCCGAGGTTTGGTTTTCCGCCGGAATCGAATGCGAGTTTTGGCTGGCTGGATAAGATTACACTTTTTCACCTGGCGACGCAGACAGCGGGATTCGACAAACCGGGGGGATACGAGAAACTGCTTTTTGAGCCGGGTACAAAATGGTCGTACAGCGATGGGGGGCCGAACTGGCTGGCAGAATGCGTAACGCTGATGTATGGTCAAGATTTGAATAAGCTGATGTTTGAGCGGGTCTTTGGGCCAATCGGGATAAAGCAAGACGATTTGACGTGGCGAAACAACGCGTATCGGGCAAAAGAAATTAACGGGATCAAGCGACGAGAATTTGGCTCGGGCATCAGCGCGAACGTGGATGCGATGGCGAGGATCGGGTATCTTTATCTGCGGAACGGGATGTGGCAGGGTAAGGAAATTATCCCACGTCGTTTTGTAGATATGGCACGGACGGTGCCGAATGCTATTCGTGGATTGCCTGTGGTCAAGCCGGAAAGCTACTTCAATGCCTCAGACCATTATGGATTGCTTTGGTGGAACAACGCGGATGGCACGATGGCAAAAGTGCCGCAAGATGCATACTGGTCGTGGGGCTTGTATGACAGCCTGATTGTGGTGATACCGAGCCTGGATATTGTGGCATCACGGGCGGGCAAATCGCTGAATAAAGAGCGAAATGCCAACTACAAATCCATCGAGCCGTTTATTGAGCCGATTGCTTTATCAGTGAAAACAAAAAGCAGCAGGGGGGGCCAGCCTTATCCGTCCAGTGCGGTAATAAAAGGCATTAAGTGGGCTCCAGTAGATACAATTCTCCGGAAAGCATCCGGCAGCGATAACTGGCCAATTACTTGGGCGGACGACGATAATCTATACTCGGCTTACGGGGATGGGTGGGGATTTGAGCCAAAAACAAAAAAGAAGCTGAGTCTTGGTATTGTAAAAGTTACGGGATCGCCGCCTGATTTCAAAGGTATCAATATCCGAACGAAAAGTGGTGAGCGAACAGGGCAGGGGGGCGAAGGTGCGAAGGCCAGTGGGATGCTTTGCGTGGACGGTGTGCTCTATATGCTGGTTCGAAATGTCGGCAATTCGCAGGTTGCATGGTCGAGGGACCACGGAAAGACATGGAAGTGGTGCGACTGGAAGTTTACCGTTAGTTTCGGGTGTCCGACGTTTTTGAATTTCGGCAGGAATTACTCGGACGTGAGGGATGACTTTGTTTATATCTATTCACCGGACAGCGACAGCGCATATAAGCCGGCTGACCGGATGATAATGGCAAGAGTGGCGAAGGACAAAATAAGAGAGCAGGGGGCTTACCAATATTTCAAGGGATTTGACGGTAAAAATCGTCCCGTCTGGACGAAGGATATTGCCGATAGAGGGGCGTTGTTTATCAATCCGAGGAAATGTTATCGCTGTGGGATCAGCTACAATGCCGGCCTGAAAAGGTACTTGTGGTGCCAGACTGTTTATGGTGAGGATGACATGCGGTTTAAGGGCGGGCTTGGAATTTTTGATGGTCCGGAGCCCTGGGGACCGTGGACTACCGTATATTATGCTGAAAAGTGGGATGTCGGCCCGGGGGAGACAAGCAGTTTTCCAACCAAGTGGATGAGCAGCGACGGCAAAACCTGCTATCTTGTTTTTTCTGGAGATGATTGTTTTTCAGTGCGAAAAGTCGTGTTACAGGATTAAAATTAGAAATTGGTGATTGGTCGGGATTGGATTGTGACTGAAAGGGGTAAAAGATGATGAAACTGGGAACAATGTTATGGATAGTGGCGATGGTGTTGGTGGTTACAGGTATTGGCTTAGTTGAGAGCGGCCGGGCTGGAGAGAAATCCGGCAAGGCAGAGAAAAAATTTGAAGAAGATGTAATCAAGACAAAAACCGGTGACTTGAAAATCACGTTCATCGGGCATGGGACACTGATGTTTGTATATAATGATAAGTTCGTTCACGTGGACCCCTGGACAAGGCTGGCTGATTACTCCAAGCTGCCCAAGGCCGACCTCATTTTGGTCACTCATGAACATGGAGACCATCTGGACGCCAAGGCTATAAAAATCATCCGGCAGGAGAAGACGAAGGTGGTTTTGAACAAGCCATGTACAAAGAAGGTGTCCGGCGGTATCGTTATGAAGAATGGTGACGTGCGAACGGTTTTGGGATTGAAGATCGAGGCGGTACCGGCCTACAATATTGTGCATAAGCGCTCAAGCGGTGAGCCCTTCCATCCCAGGGGCGTAGGCAATGGTTACGTCGTTACTTTCGGCAAGACAAGGGTGTACGTGGCCGGGGATACAGAGAACATACCCGAGATGAAAAAACTCAAGAAGATTGATATCGCATTTCTGCCGATGAACGTACCCTACACGATGACGCCGGAGATGGTAGCCGATGCGGCTAAGACATTTGAACCGAAAATACTATATCCATATCACTACGGGCAAACAGATCCTAACAAACTGGTAAATCTCCTGAAGGATTCAAAAAAGACAGAGGTACGCATCCGCAGGATGAGATGAGCATAACACAGTCTGTGGCTTTTCACTCATTACTGGTGGGAATTTTCCGGTTTCAAATAGCAGGGGAGGGGGATTGTATATACAGCATACCTATCAGACTTCCTTTATCACGGTGACGAAAAGAGATTATTCTCTGTTCTCAGCAGAAAACCACCGGCAGTGGAAAAATGCTCTAAGGCAATGATTGCAGATTATTGGTGATTGATTATCCGGCGGATTTCGGTAATATAGGGGCAAATGAAAGATATTATCTCTAAACGGGCAAAAGTAGTTGACGCAAGCGGGATTCGAAAGGTTTTTGCGCTGGCGGTGGACCTGAAGGACCCGGTGAATTTTTCTATAGGTCAGCCGGACTTTGATGTTCCCGATGCTCTCAAGGATGAAGCAATCAAGGCAATCAGGGCCGGGCAAAATAAATATTCGCAAACTGTGGGGGATGCGCTTCTGCGGGAAAAAATCGGCGAGCATGTACAAAAAGAGTTCGGCTGGTCGAAGCCGGCTGTACTGGTGACGAGCGGTGTCAGTGGTGGACTGCTGCTTGCCTTTATGGCGCTTGTGAATCCCGGTGATGAGGTAATTATACCCGACCCCTACTTCGTAATGTACAAGCATCTTGTGAATATGTTGGGGGGCAAATGCGTATTTATTAATAGCTATCCCGATTTTGGGCTGCCTGTTGAAAAGATGGCAGAGAGCATTACCGACAAGACCAAGCTGATTTTGCTTAATTCTCCCTGCAATCCGACGGGTGTCGTTTATTCGGAGCAGCAGATAAAGGCACTTGCAGAGATTGCGGCAAAAGAAGATGTGGTCATACTAACGGATGAAATATACGAGAAATACTGTTACGACAGCAATTGTACGAGTATCGGCAATTATTATGACAAAGCTCTTATCCTGCGAGGTTTCAGTAAGCCCTATGCGATGACGGGGTGGCGTCTCGGTTACGCCGCAGCGGGAGAGCCTTTAAGGGATGTTATCGAAGAAATGACCAAGATACAGCAATATACTTTTGTCTGTGCTCCTACGCCGTTTCAAAAAGCAGCTATTGCAGCCCTGGATTATGATGTCAGCGATCTTGTCGATGGATACAGGAGGAAAAGAGACCTTGTTTATGAAGGCTTAAAAGGTAAGTTTGAGCTGGTCAAGCCGGGTGGGGCTTTCTACGCATTCGCCCAAGCACCGGGCGGCCTGGGTACGGAATTCGTTGAGAGGGCAATTAAGAATAATGTGCTTATTATACCGGGCAAGGTGTTCAGCGAAAAAGATACGCATTTCAGGATTAGCTTCGCAACCAGCGATGAGAAAATACGGCAGGGCATCGAGATTTTACGCAGGCTGGCAT
>Ga0209427_10006645_pt1 | contig 13155 bp, 12 predicted proteins | sample DeeMarSWOR136_30_FD_187465 | JGI IMG/M metagenome (GOLD analysis project Ga0209427, IMG submission 187465) | Marine sediment microbial communities from White Oak River estuary, North Carolina - WOR-1-36_30 (SPAdes) (version 2) | ecosystem: Environmental > Aquatic > Marine > Intertidal zone >... | reverse complement strand
CGAATGTAGTATTGGAGGAGATAGCCAAGCCGACCGATGGATACAGTCATTCTACTGATGGGTCACGCGCGTGCTGCGATCGCCAGGACATTGGCCAGCTGTCATCCCGGCGCGGCACCGCACACGGAGCATCAAACATCGCGGACGAGCCTCCCAAGCAGGGGTCACCACAGGCATACCGGCGGGACAGTCCCTGCCGGACGCAACGCATGAAGCCGTCGCTTTTGGCTTGACCAAAGTCATGGGTAGGCCTTGTGGCGCGACCGCACGAGCGAACAGCAGACCCGCGACCAGGGTCCCGCTCACCGCGGCGCACCTGGCGTCGCAGAGCAGCCACGAGAATGTCAACTCGAGTCGGTGTTTTCGACCGACGGGCGCTTTTCCCGCGCCAGAGCTCTCTTCAAAGCTTCGACTTCCCTCTCGAGACGCTTCTGGCGGGAGGCGATGCTGAAAACGAAAAGAAAAGTCAGTGCCCAGAACACCGCGTAAGCAGCAAAAAGGTAGCTCATGTACGACCTCCCCACCCGGAGTGTAATCTCTGGGCCAGTTCGTTGACTTCGTCTGCCAGCTTGGCCAACCTAGTGCGGTGCAGAAGCAGCGCGAAGTACAGCACAGTGAAAGAAAGCAGGCAGAAGAGAAACGTCAGCAACATTGGCCGAGTCAGGCCAGCCCCTTGTCTGTCGAAGACGACTGGATGCAGCCTCTGCCACCAGCGGACAGACATGAAAGTGAGGGGCACGCTGGCAAAGGCCACGATGCCGTAAACCGCAGCGAAGCGAGCCCGCTGTTCTGCTTCCTGCACAAAGGTCCGCAACATAAAGTAGGCCAAGTAGATCAGCAGAAGGATCGTGACCAACACAAGCCGGGGCTCCTGCTGCCAGGGCCACCAGGAGTTCCACGTGGGCTTGGCCCACATGGAGCCGCTCATGACGGCCATGGCGGTAAAGGTCACCCCGATCTCCGCTGAGGAGAACCCGAGCACATCCCACCGCCGCTCCCCGGTGCGCAGGTAGCCGATACCTGCCAGCAAGGTGACGAAAAAGGCGAAAAAGCCCACCCAGGCCGATGAGACGTGGAAGTAGAAGATCCTCTGCACATCTCCCATCGTCGCTTCTCTTGGAGCGTACAGGAACACCAGGTAGAGAGCCGCGATGATCATTGCCGCGCTCAGCCCGCTCAGCAGATCTCCCCAACGAGAACCCGCTTTCATGCTCGTCCCCCTTTCTCCAACGGGGTCAACCCTGAACCACATAATCGAAAGTCATATAACAAACCGTTGCGAATATGATGTCAAAGCCGATCAAGAGGCGCAGCCAAGGTGCCATATCGGTCCACGGTTGGCCATCGAGCATGCCTGCCGTTATCTTCACCGCAGAGAGCACCACTGGCAGGATGATGGGAAAGAGCAGAACAGGCAGCAGCACTTCGCGCGCTCTGGTATTGACCGCCATCGTCGACAGCAAGGTACCGACAGCAGCAAAGCCAATCGTTCCCAGCAGAACGGTAAACAAAAGGCCGGGTTGTAACAGGTTGAGGTCAAAGACAGCTGAGAAAATGGGCAACATCAGCGCTTCGATTGCCAGGATGAACACCAGGTTGCCCAGCATCTTGCCGAAGTAGATGGTGCTCCGTTCCATGGGAGCCAGCAGCAAGCCGTCCAGGCGCGCTCCCTCCACCTCTGTCGCCAGGGAGCGGTTCAGCTCCAATGTCCCCGCAAAGGCGAAGGTGACCCAAAGGACGCCGGGTGCCACCTCTGCCACTCTCTCGACCCGCAGGTCGAAACTGAAGCTGAAGATGACGATCATCAGCAGGGCAAAGACGAACATGGAGCTGAATAACTCTTTGGTCCGTAGCTCGGCCACAACGTCTTTCCAGACGATGGCCAGCAGCTTGTTCAAGAACTGCATGCTCTAGCTCGGTCCCAGGGACCTGCCTCCTTCGGTGTGCTGCCAGTAGGCTTCCCGCAACTCAGCAAGGCTGAGGGTTGGCGCCTCAGCCTGGAACACGATCTGTCCCCCGGATAGGATAACCAGACGGTCAGCGGGCTCTAACGCATGCTCCAGGTTGTGTGTCGTCATCAGCACAGTGTGGGACTTGTTGCTGACTGTCTGAAGCAGCCCGCGCAGCATCCTGGCGGCCTGCTGATCGAGTCCCGTGTAGGGCTCGTCGAGAAGCATGATGGAAGGTTCGTGGATAATGCTGCGTGCCACCGAGAGCCGCTGCTGCATGCCCCGCGATAGAGTCCTTGCCAAGCTGTGAGTGCGGCCGTCCAGCCCGACGAGGCTCAGAAGCGCCTCCACTCGCTGCTCGAGTTCGGGGACATCGTAGATTCGACCGTAGAAGCGAAGGTTCTCTGCGACTGTCAGGTTGCTGTAGATGAGCGGCTGGTGAGAGACAAAACCTATCTGTCTCCGGACTTCCACATCGGCAGGCGCCAGATCCAGGCCGTTGATGCGAACGAATCCCCTGGTGGGCTTGAGCAAGGTAGCCAGAATTCGGAGAAAGGTCGTCTTGCCCGCCCCATTTGGCCCGACGATGGTGAGGAATTCGCCCTCCGCTACCTGCAGGTCAACGCCCCGCAGGGCATAGATGTGACCGAAGGACTTGGTCAGGCCCTGGATCTCGATCATCTAGGTCTCTACACCTCGACGCTGCTTGAAAAAAGGATAGGCCAAGACCAGCAACGTGGCCACGGTGCCTGCGCCAATCACGGCCCTGACGATAATGGGCGAGCCAGGCGTCTGGCCAGAGGGCAGCCGGCCCTCCAAGGGAAGGCGACCGAGCTGCAGGGTCAGATCAGCGCCGGCGGCCACATCCTGCGCAGTGAGATGCAGATACGTCTGGTCGCGTATGGTGAGCGGCGCGCCAACCGTGAGTCCAGGCCCCGTGACCTCCACCCCCGTGTCGGCGACCAAGACATCGAGACTGCGCACCAGGTAGAGAACCCTCTTCGAGATAGTGTAGCTAGCTGAGCCATAGGGCACCTGGTAGCTGAAGAAAAACTCCTTCTGCCCAGGCAGCACGGGCATGGTGTAGGCAAAGCCTCCCTCCGCCTGGGCGATGCAACAGGCCATCAAATCCTCAGGCAACTGCAGCTCGGCAGCGCCGTCCGGGAGCGAGAAGCGCAGTGTATGCCCGCCGGTTGCATAGGACCCGGAATAGGTCTTGGCACCGGCATTGACAAAGATCTGCATTTCCTGGAGCGAGAGTGTGCCGGAGCGAACCTCCAGGATCACGTGTGCCCTCTCAATCCACAAGTCCTCATCGCTTTCAGTCGAGTCGTAGACAGCCACAAACATGGAGAGGAGCACGTCCCCTTCGGGGAAAGCCGCAACCTCGCTCCAGTAGGACACCCCCTGGTGCTGGACCTGTAACCGGTAGCTGTGCGCCACCGTATCGAGATCGTCAAAGCGCACTAGTCCCTCGTCATCGGTTGCCGCTCGAAGCAGGGACTCCTCCCCCTCTGCATCCACAGTCCACAGAATGACTGGCGCCTGTGCCACCGGCTGACCGCCCAAGGTCATGTTGAGCACCTGACCCTCGACTGTGCCCGTGGTCTGAGAGCTGACCACGGCCTGGGCGGAGATCAAGAGGGCGAGGATGCCCAGGACCGAGATGAGACGGTACCGCATCTCAGTCCTCCTCCGGCGTGAGGAGTCCCTCAGGCCAAACTGCCATCAGAGTACCGATCAACAGCAGGCCGCCGCCAATCCAGATCCAGCTCACCAAAGGGTTGAGCACAAACTGGAAGCCTGCCAGGCCACTTTCCTCCAGGCTGGCCAGGATGATGTAGAGGTCTTCTTTCCAGCTGCTCTTGATGGCCACTTCGGTCACCCAAGGGGTCTCCAGTGCCCAGTGGTAGTTCTTCTCTGCCACAAGGGTGGCGGCCTTTGATTGGCCTCGCTGTACACCCAAGGCAGTCGCATAGCGGACTCTGCTCTGGCGAGTGACGGGTTCAGGGTTTATGGTCTCGACCGAGTAGTCCAAGTACTGGATCCGATAGCCTCGGAAATCAGTTGACTCCCCAGGCGCGAGGGCCACCAACTCTTCGCTCTTGTAAGCCGACGAGCCAGTTACGCCGACGGCAACAAGGACGATAGCCAAATGGACCAGGTAGGCTCCATAACGGCGCCGAGCTCTCGAGAGCAGGCGGACGAAAGCCCGCGCATAGCTCTCCCCGGTCGAGCGGCGCCTGGCCAGAAAATCTCTCGCAACCGTGGAGAATACAGAGAGAATCACGAAACCACAGATGGCGGTGGCAATGAGCGGGAATGGCTCCGCCATGCCCAAGATGAAGGCCACGGTGCTCACGACGATAGCTCCAACCGTGGGGCTTCCGAGATTCCTCAGGTTCTTGTCGCTGATGCGCTGCCAGCCGATGACGGGGCAGATGCCCATGAGAATGATGATCACAGCCATCACGGGACCCACTGCCCGATTGTAGAAGGAGGCATTGAGGCCCACCATCGCCCCCAGAAAAGCCCGCGCTAGGCTGGGGTAGAGCGTACCCAGAAACACGATCAACGCTGCACCACAGAAGAGCAACTCCACTAGCAGGAAGCTGCCCTCTCGCGAGAGGAGACTGCCTACTTCCCTTTCGCTGGCCAGTCGATCGCGTCTGAGGTAGATCAGGGCAAGGGTGCCTCCCAGCGTCAAGGCGATAGAAGCCAGCAGGTAGTAGGCAATGGGCTGGAGGCTGCTGGAGAAGCCATGCAGCTCCGAGACGATGATCCCGCCCCTCGTCACCAGAGTCGCAAACAAGCACAGCACAAAGGCCAGGGTAGGCAGCACCAGGTTCCAGACCTTCTGCATTCCCCGTCGCTCCTGCATGATGGTAGAATGGAGAAGTGCGGTGCCAACCAACCAGGGGATCAGCGAAGCGTTCTCTACTGGATCCCAGGCCCAGTAGCCGCCCCAGCCAAGTTCCACGTAGGACCACCATGCGCCGATCAGGATGCCCAGACCTAGGGTAAGCCAGGCAAACAGACTCCACCGCCGCATGGCCTTTACCCACTGGCTGTCCAGTTCGCCACTCAGTAGAGCGGCCAGAGCAAACGCAAAGGGCACTGTGTAACCAGCATAGCCAAGGAAGAGAACCGGGGGGTGGATGACCATGCCGGGGTTCTCAAGCAAGGGCAGCAGCCCGATCCCTTCCGCCGGCCTGGAAGCATAGGTGGCAAAGGGGTTTGCGGTGCCAATCAGCAGCATCGCGAAGAAGGCTACGCTAGCAGCCATCGTGGCCAGGAGGTACGGGCCGCTCCGGCCATGCCTACCCCTGAGCCTGACCACCGCCAGGGTGATAATGGCCTGCAACCAGAACCACAACAGCAGCGAGCCTGCCTCACCCGCCCAGAAAGCAGATATCCTGTACAGGAGCGGCAGATGCGTGCTCGTATACTGATGGACATATCGGACCTGAAAATCGTGGTTGATCAGCAGATACAGCAGCAGAGCTGATGCCACCGTGGCCAGGATGGCCACCACCGCCACTGCTCTCTCAGCGCTCTCAACGAACGGACGTGATTTCTGTCGCGCTCCGACCAGGGCGGCTATTGCCCCGTAGAGCGAGACGACGAGCGAAAGGACGATCGCCCAAGAACCAATAGCGGCCACCGCCTACTCCTCGATGTACTTGGACGGGCATTTCAGCAACACAGCGGTAGCCTCAAACACACCTTCGCCCGTATACTTGCCCTCGACCACAACCTGGGCGCCGTCCTCCAGCAGATCCGGACGCGGGCCCCTGTACAGTACGGGCAGGGTCCCGCTTTCGTCGGTTATCTCGAAGCGGAGAACCATCGCCTGGGGATCCCAGTCGATGCTTCCGTCCACAACAAAGCCAGCGCCGCGAACCAGCCTATTGGATGCCCCTTCAGCGGTCAACTCTCTCACAGTCAGGTAAGGGGTGCTAGAGCTTCCTATGTTGCTCCAGATGAGCCATAGGATCACCAAAGCAACGATGACCCCACCAATGACAAACTTCGTGTTCCCTCTTGCACCCTTGCGAGCGCGGGGCTGTGAAGCTGAAGTCAATTGCGTCAAAGACCGTCTCCTTCCATGAACAGCTCGGCGAATTGTACATGGACACAGAAGGGCTGTCAACTGCCTTGTGCCCAGCCGAACGTGACTTGCCAAGTCACAGCAAACAGGGCGGCAGTCAGAGAACAGCTGCCGCCCTGTTCACGTCTAGCAGCTCGGTGATGTTCAGTTCACCACATCACACACACTGCCGCTAAGCGCCGGTCCTTTCGCGACGATCGCCGCCAGCTTCAGTGCCCTCGGCTACCTGCTCAGGGACGGGTGAACCCACTCACATCAGCACCAAGATCCTCTAGAGAGTCATACAGGATCTGGACGGCGTACGCTGGATTGTGCGCAAACGCGCCCGGATCCTTGGCGAAATACTGGTAGTTGTAGGTCGCCTTTAGCAGCCGTGGCGTCCAGGTTGTGTAACTCTCGCCCGCGTCATTGAAGAAGTAGGGGTAGCGTTGCGAGTTATACACGATGCCCGTGCCAACTGTGTCCGTTGCATAGTCCTGGATCGCTGCGTAGAGAGCCTCGTAAAGCGTCTCGACCTCGCCAGCGATGCCTTCGTCCGTGTCGCCATCCCCGTCAAAGTCCGCCTTTGACAGGCGAATCGCGGCCAGACCTTCCTCCTCATTGGCACCCTTGTGGCACACCGCGCAGTCGTCCACCATGACATCCAGCTGGTGCGTGCTGTGGCACTCTGTGCACACCGCATAGCCTTCGACGTGAGTATTCAGGCCCGCATACGACTTGCCCTCATACTCATATGCCCCTTTGGCGTCGGTGCCAAAGAGTGTCGCTCCAGCAGCAAAGTAGTGAACATTCATGAACCTGAGCCGGTCAGATACCGTGTCCTCGTCCAGCCCCTTGAGTGCCGCACTGACACTCACCGAGGACTCGCGCCCCTGGTGGCAGTTCAGGCACAGGTTGGCGTCTGGGTTGCCCAGGTCGAGCTCCGCGCCGCTGGGGAATTCGACGCTCTCCACCGCATAGCGCGTGAACGTTGCGACATCATCGTGGCACGTCGCGCAGGCGAACCCGTTAGCGGTCGCCGCGGAGATGTTTACCCCCTCAGCCAAGAACAGAGGCAGCCCATCTGCCGAGTGGCACTTGGCGCAGCTTGCGGAAACCACCGCCGGATCATCTTCGTCCCAGTGGCGGAATGCCTCTTCAGAGCCTGCAAAGTGCCCATCGTCGATCCGACTGGCATCTGTCAAGTCGATCGGTGTGGCAAGCGCCGTGTTCAGGTCGGCGATCGAGTCGTAGAGCAGCTGGATGATGTACTTCCCACCGTGAGCGTAGGCGCCTGGATCCTTTAGGGACGTCTGATAGTTGTAGGCTGCCTTGGCCAGACGCCCGGTCCAGGCATTGAACCCGTTGTCGCGCACGGACTCCTCCTCGCTGGCCTCACCGTCGGCATCGGTGTCGATGAAGAAGTATGGGTAGCTCTGCTCATTGTAAGCGATTGCCGTCCCAGCGACTTCTGAGGCATAGGCCTGCATGCCCTGATAGAGCATCTCACGAAGGCCCTCGATCTCATAGTAGATGCCTTCGCCGATGTCCCCATCCCCGTCATAGTCCACCAGAGAACCTGCCAAACGGATGTCCTTGAGATCGTCGTTGCTGGATACGCCACTATGGCATACGCTGCATTCGTCCAGCTTCAACTCCAAGGTGTGTACGTTGTGGCAGCCGACGCAGCTGTCATAGCCTGCGACGTGGGTGAACTTGGCGTCATAGGCCATACCCTCATACTGGTAGCCTCCCATCGCCATACCACCTACCTGGGTGGCCGCAGCCGCGTGGTAGTGGATGTTGGTGAACCCTAGGTCTGCGCTCACCGTGTCGTCGTCAGTCAGGCCAGCGCGCTCGATAGCCCCATCAACGGATGCCGAAGAAGCGCGCCCCTGGTGACACTCCATGCAGCGCGCCTCTGGGCCAAGACCGGTGATCTCCACCCCTGAGGGGAAGATCACGCTGTCCTTAGCCAGGGTCGCCTCGTTATGACAGGCGATGCATGTGACAGTCGTCCCAATGGGAGCATCGTTATCGACAGTTCCTGCGGCTGTGCCGTCCACACCAAGGAAATCGAGGTACCCACCAGTGCTGTGGCACTTGGCGCACCCTGTGGGGACCACCGCGGGATCGTCTTCATCCCAGTGGACAAACGCCTCGGATTCTGCGTCGGCGTGCCCAGAAGAAGCCCAGTCAGCCTGGAATGGAACCTCTACACCCTCTGTAGGTTCCACCGTGGCAGGCACGATCACCGTTTCCTTCTTTGGCACAACCACAGTCACCGGCTTCTCGATGACCTCTGGTTCCGGCTGGCCACAACTGGCGACGAGTACGAGAGCTGCAATGAACATGAGCACCAACAGAACCGCTGTCTTGGTGTTCCTCATTGTCACCTCCAGTCATGAGCTTGGTCGTCGTTTTCGCATCTATCCGGTCCACTGCCAAGCAGGGCCAGTCGTAAGCACCGTGCGCAGGACCGGTGACCCAGTCTCGCGGGCAGGCCGACAACCCATCTGCTCGCCCGCACTGAGTCGCCCTACGTCTCAGTGGTTGTTGGCTCCTAGTTGCTCACCTCCTCTCCCAACGGACTCTGTCGCGCTACGCGGTCTTGGCAACCGCTGCTCTTCACCTAGCAGATGCCCCAGCACTCACCGACAAGACGGCTCTACTGATGGCACAGCAGACAGGACTCGTCCGGCCACCCAGCATGACCTTGTGGGTACGGCTCGGTGCCGGTCAGGCCGTGACAAGTCGTGCATGACTGAGCCACTTCCAGGCTGTGAGGGACCTGCGGCGCTCCTGTGACCGGCATAACCTCGTGGCATAGCAAGCAAGACTCGCTGGCAAACAATTCGTGCGAGATCGGTGCCGGCAGTGCGGCACTCTGACCGTGACAAACAACGCAGTCCGACACGTCATCCACCCCATGGGGGACAGCAGGCCTGTCAGGCAGCCAGGCAACCGGCTCTGGCTGCCAGCCTGTGGTCACTGGCAACGAGTGGCAGGTGTCGCAGTAGGACGGGATGGCTTCCTGTTGTTCGTTCACATGCTGTCCGTCATGACAGCGGAAGCACCCCGGAAAGTCGGTATGACCCACGTTGTCCGGATAGGCCTCCCAGGTCACATTCATGGCCGGAAAGATGGAGTAGCTATAGATGATCTGCAACTCGGCCACCGCCCGCTCAATCTCAACCGACTTGGCCGCGAACACCTCCGGATACTGTGAACGATAGAACTGCTGCAAGCCAGCGATCTCTTGCAGGGCCTCTGCCCGCGAGGAGTAGGACGCGGTCAGCAGCTTCAGCGCCTCTCGCTTCAGGTAGGGCAGCGAGCGGTCCATGCTTCCGCTTGCCAGAGCCTCGTCGATGCTACGATCAGGCTTCGCATACGCATGTCCCTCGCGATTGTGGCAATCGTAACAGTCCATGTCGCGCCGCGGAAGGGTTGCTGATTCTTCTGCGGTTAGTGGCGTCTCCACCGAGTTGTACTCTACGAGCTCGCCGTTCTTCATGATGCCAACCCACGGGATGTCCTGGAGTTCGGCATCGAGAGCCACGTAGGACACCGGGTTGTCCACATGCCAATGGACTCCGGGTTCGTCACCTGCGTCGTCACCGCTGACTCTCAGCTGCAGGTCGGTCTGCGTCTCGGTGTTCCCTTCGTTAGCGGCAAAGTAGCTGATGAGACGCACCTGATCTTCGTGCTGTGTTCCTGGAGCATGGCATTGCTCGCAGATCACACTGGCAGGTCGCTGCCGCTCCACCGGGAGCTCAATGGGGCGATCGTACCTATTGGTCAGCTGTGCGAACATCTCTACCGTGCCATAGATCTTGGCCTCGACCTTGGGCCACAGCCCTGGGCCGATGTGGCATTCACTACACTCGACATTGGCGTGATCCGAGATGAGGTGCGTAGTATACTCCGGGAAATTCGCATGACAGATCCTGCCACAGAACGCGTCAGACTCTGTAGCATGGTCGAAGTAGTACGCGCCCACGATCACCAGGACAGCAAAGACAGCTCCGCCCAGTAGCAGCACCAGGAGCCGGCGCTCCCAGGGACCTTTGCCCTCGCCAAACACCTTCCCTAGATTTCTAAGTCCGCTCATGATCTCCACCCTCCCCAGTGGGGCCATGCCTGAATCGACTCTTGGCACAGACACCCAAGATATCGGGACCTGCGGTAGCCCCTAACGGTCTCGGGCAACTGCAAAGTCAGCCAAGTCGCAGAGCGCACCTTTCGCTTCCGACTCTGGCAGGGGCGCCAGCTCCCGCTTGGCACCGACAGCGTACTGTCTGGCCTTGCGCATCGCGTATTCAAGCGCGCCCGAGTCGTGAAGCAGTTCTGTCACCCGAGCGGTGTCCCTTGCAGCCAGCACCTCCCCGGCCCGCTCGGACCCGCTGAGGGCAAACAGTGTTGCCAGACTCATCTTGCCCTGTTCCAGATCTAGGGCAACTGGTTTGCCCAGGTTCTCCCTCTCTCCGACCACGTCCAGTGTATCATCAGTGATCTGGAAAGCCATACCCAACTTCAGCCCATACCCCCTCAGAGCCACAGTGTGCTGCTCTGGCGCACTGGCGAGCAGAGCGCCCAGCTCTGCTGAGGCCGCAAAAAGCGAGGCGGTCTTTTGGCGCACAATCCGGATATAGGCATCCTCCGTCAGGCTCATGTCGCCCAGTGTCTGTGTCTCCAGGAACTCGCCTTCTACAACGTTGAGACAAGCATCGGCGATCACTCGAATGATACGAGAATCAAAATCGGCGACTATGTCAAAGAGCCTGGTGAACACAAAGTCCCCTACCAGAAGCGCCAGCGAATCCCCCAGCCTAGAGTTGATCGTTGCCCGACCGCGCCTCAGGTCACTGCCATCAATGATGTCATCGTGGATCAGCGAAGCCGTGTGCAGCAGCTCGACAGCTACCGCCAAGGGCACTGCGCGGGATATGTGCTCCCCACCGGCCGCCACGTAGGAAAGCAGCAACAATCTGGATCTAAGTCGCTTGCCTCCAGCCCTGATTATGTGCTTGCCAGCAGCCGAGAGCGACTCGATACCACTTGCGGTGGCCCTTTCCAGCTCGCCCTCTACAAGAGCCATTTCGTGGGCAGTGATCACCCCACGAACCCCATTCATAGGAACCGCGCCGCAGAGTAGGCCAGACAGATCAGTATCGCGTTCGCCAGATAGAGCTGAATTGTGCCTGCCATGGCCGGGATCAGCCTTGGCGTATCACTGTGGAAGCGCATGGCAACCTGGATGCTCTTGCGTGCCAGTGGCAGAGTCAGCAAAACCACCCACATGGTGTAGGGGAAAACGCCCATCGCGGTTCCCACGGTCACTACTGCATACACGCCGCCTAACAGAGCAATATAGCCCTGTACTGCTCGCTCTCGGCCCAAGACCACCACAAGCGTGGTCTTGCCCACTGCTTTGTCTGCGTCATGATCGGGGAACTCATTGATGTATATGAGGGCAGCGCCAAGAAACCCCATCGCCAGTCCAGCACACAGCGCCTCCTGGGTCAGGCGTTGCGCCTGCACGTAGTACGATCCTAACACGATCAAGGGCCCAGCCCCTAGGCCGGTTGCCAGCTCAGCCAGCCCGTGTCCTACGTAGTTGAGCCGGAACGGCGGAGCGTTGCTGAAAAGGGCAAGAAACATGCCAATCAAGCCCACCCAGAGCACCGGCCAGCCTCGCATCACACTCAGGTACAGGCCAATTACGCTGGCAATGATGTAGAATAACAACGACCCCGCTAGCACTTGTCTGGCGGTCAGGATCCCTTCCTGGATTGTCCTGCTGCCGCCGCTGAACGGGGTCAGCTCGCTGTTGATGGCGTCATTGCCAGACAGATGATCGAAGTAGTCATTGCCCATGTTCATGCCAGCGTTGACACAGATAATGCCGAGCACGGTGAGCAGGAGATATCCCGGATGGAATGAGCCTTCTTTCCAGGCAATCGCTGCGCCTACCAGGACAGAGGAAACCAATGAGGCAAAAAAGGGAGCTCTTGTAACCTGGAGCACGGTCTTCAGTCGCATTGCAGTCCTTCCCGTTGAGCCAGGATCATCGTTTCCTGTACGACAATTCCATGGCTGCGCTGCTGCACCTACCCGTCATGGAGCGCGAGGACCAGCGCAGGGTGTAAACCGGCCAGATCTGAACGGCAAGACTAGATCGCTGTACTACCCGAGCGACCGTCGCGTGCAACATGTGAAACCTGTCACAATCTGTCGCGATTATATCACAGCGCTAACGGACTGTCAAACAGAGCAACACGAGAGCCCTGGAAGACCGTCGGCTTCTCCCAGAGAGCAGTGTAAACCTACCCAAAGACTACCACAGCAAGGGCTGCGAACGATCTCCCAGCGACGCTGATGCGGATGAGGGCACAGAACGCGCCCTCGCTGCTAGCTGTACACGAACCCTGCCATGCCGCAGCCCAAGCACAGCAGCAATCCAGTCGTAAGGTGCAACCGGATGGTCGCGGCTTGGGTGGGAACGAGCCTTGCCGTATTGCTGTGAAAGCGAAGGGCCCCTCGAATCGCGCGGTATGCGAGAGGCACAGTGAGCAGCGCGATCAACACGGTTCCGGACAGCTTGCCGAGCACAGCCCCAAGCATAATCACCACGTACGTTCCCACCAACAGACCGACATAGCCCCAGGCCGCTCGCCCGCGTCCCAGCACGACGGGAAGCGTCTTGCGGCCAACGGTCCTGTCTGCGTGATAGTCGGGGAATTCATTGACGTAGAGCACGGCGGTGATGAGCAGGCCGATCGGGATCGAAGCCCACAGCGCTTCAAGGCTGGGGCGCTGAGCCTGCACGTAGTAGGAGCCCAGCACCACCAACGGCCCAAAGCCAATGCCCACGGCCAGTTCAATTACCAACGGCTCATCGGGACTGCCAGCGGTTTGCTCTGAACTTTCTTGTACTGGTATTTCCTCTGGGCTCTCTTCAGGCGGCGGCTCTTTCTTACAACTACTCAATGTAAATACGAAAGTAGCGGCAAACAAAATTAGAATCCCTGTTTTTCGGCACTTGTTTCTAAACATAACAGCCTCCATTAGATTGACAAGGGGTTCCCAACCGCGAAAGAGTGCGTTTTGGGGCCC
>Ga0209427_10006643_pt1 | contig 13156 bp, 13 predicted proteins | sample DeeMarSWOR136_30_FD_187465 | JGI IMG/M metagenome (GOLD analysis project Ga0209427, IMG submission 187465) | Marine sediment microbial communities from White Oak River estuary, North Carolina - WOR-1-36_30 (SPAdes) (version 2) | ecosystem: Environmental > Aquatic > Marine > Intertidal zone >... | reverse complement strand
AGCGAAGGTCGAAGCGTGACCCCACAGTGTAGGGGGTGAGGACCTTCATGCGCCTCAATTCTTTCAAGATGTTTTCATCAGTGATCTCTGGAGGGATTATCCTCATGGATTTCCTCTCGGCAGGCTTGACCGACCTGCGTTGTTTCACTCCTTCTCTCTGCCCTTGGCTCTGCTGTCTCTTATCAAGCTGTTTCAAGCTGAGCCTCTTCTTTCCGCCCACTTTGCGCACCGAGAATAGAAATGAGGGGGGATTTATTAGCGTTTCCTCTACGCGACGGCGCTTATCTCGGTTTTTGATATCTTCTGCCACTCATCTACGGGTATCCCAAGTTCTCTTTCGATACCTTCCCGATGGATCGAATTCATCGTACAGAAAGGAATTATCCTACCATCTGGAACAGCATAATGGATACAGCACCTCTGGACCCTCTCAAGATCGAAATTGTAGGGATCCATGAAGTGCATCGAAGAGATCATCAGCATATTGCGGTGTAGATCACCGAGGCTACTGTAACTTCCAGTCTTCAGAAGGGGCCATATGTACTTCCTAAGCATGCTGAACTTTATGTGGCGAAGTGATCCTATAAGGCGCATCTTAGACCTCTTCGCATGTCCCTTGTCAGCCTCTTCGTAGACCTTTTCCATCGCCTTGACGAAACCGTCAATGTTGCCGTAACTCGTTATAGGGACTATCTCATCGTCCTCGATTAGGACGTAGGTTGCCATGCCACAGTGAGGATGCGCCGTGAACTCGACATACCTCTTGTTCTTAAGGGCCCCTACTGCTCTGGAGATAGGAACAACTGTCGGAACGGGATAGAAGTCTGAGGCCTTGACCTTTCCGTCGGTCTGCTCCTCGACAAGCCTCATGAAATCAGGAATTGTTATGCGCATACGCTCCCTTTCACGTTCTGGGATTCTTCCGCATAGGGAGACAGGCTGGACATTCACACATCGGACCACATCAAAGTTCTTGATGGCGAATCTTATGATGTCTCCGAGCTGCTTGTCGTTTACGCCTTTCACTAGAGTAACGACCAAAACGACGCTGTCCATTCCTGCCTCTCGGCAGTTCTCCATGACCTTCTCCTTTACATCGATGAGGTCGATGCCTCTAGTGAACTCGTAAACATCAGGTGTTACTCCATCAAACTGCAGGTATATTGTGCTGACGCCTGCCTCTTTCAAGCCGCGACAGTAGTCCACACTTTGGGCGAGCCTCAAGCCGTTCGTGTTGACCTCAACGTGGCGGAACCCGATATCTTTAGCCATCCGCACGAGATCGAATAAGTCTTTTCTGATGGTGGGTTCTCCACCCGAGAACTGTAGAGCAGTGGCTGGCACAGGTTCGTTTCTCCGTAGGTTCATAAGCATCCCTCTGATCTCCTCTTTCGACGGCTCGTATACATATCCTGTTGTTCCCGCCGTTGCGAAGCAGACTGGGCACCTTAGGTTACATCGATTGGTGATATCGATTATGGCCAGAGCTGTGTGAGACTTGTGTTCGGGGCATATTCCGCAGTCGTAAGGGCATAGGTTCTTGACTTCTGTCCTTGGATTCAGCATTCCATTGCCGATGTATTCGAACTCTTTGGCGCGTGTATATAGTTCATAGTCTGACCAGTACAGGTCTTGGAAGAGTCCGTGTTCAGGGCATTCCTTCTTTATGTAGACTTTCCCCCCTTCCTCAAAGATTGTTGCCTCTAGGACTCCTTTGCACTCCGGGCAGATGCTCTTTGTGGACTTTATCTCTTGCATTTTTACCACTTAGAGTAGTAAATATGTGTGAGACTTATCTATATAAGAGGATTTCCAAACCATTCATAAGGTGAAAGTTCGGATTGAGTGAGCCGATCAGCGAGGAGACGGGCAGAATCCTGCATGAGATGGGGTTGGCCGTATATGAGACTAGAGTTTACCTCGCTCTCTTGCGGGTGGGAGCCACAACAGCCAGCAGAATCAGCGAGCATGCAAACGTCCCCTACTCCAAGATCTACGAGGTTCTCAACTCGCTGGAGGACAAAGGTTGGGTTCAAGCCCAAGCTGGTAGGCCTCGGCGCTACTATCCCAAGCCGCCTGCGGAAGCTTTGGATGCTACGAAGATTCGTCTGGAGAATATGATGAGGAACTGGGAGAGGTCGATCTCTGCTGAGCTGCAGCCCTTGTACGATAAGATGGAGATTCGTGAGAAGCCTGAGATATGGATACTGCGAGGAGAGTTCAATGTGATTGCAAAGTTCAGAGAGATCATAGAGAACGTCAAAACCGAGCTTATGATTGCTGCGCCAATGTTGGCAGAGCCAATTGTGGACGCAGTAGTCCCGGCATTCGGGAGATTCAGGGACTCCGATGTAAGGCTTCTGGTGATGGCTTCAAGGAATGTGAACGAGGGATTCCTGAGACAGATCTCCAAGATCGCCGAGGTCAGGGTGAGGGATGATCTGTTCGGGGGAGGCGTGATCTCCGACGGACGTGAGGCTATACTCGTCCTTGGAGATGAGAAGCCTTCTCTCGTGATATGGTCCGATCACATAGGGCTTGTGAAGTTCGCAAAGGACTACTTCAGTCATCTCTGGAACACGGCCGACAAGATCTCACGATCCTAAGATTCCAGATATCGTGTCCTTGAGTTCCCGGGCTCCCATGTAGAACAGCTTCCTCTCGGCAACATCTAGATTCCATTCCACTATCTCCTCGACGCCGAGCCTACCAAGTATTGTAGGAACGCCGATGCTTACGCCTCTCACATCGTACTCCCCGTCAAGAACGACAGAACAGACGGCGAGATCTCTTTTGTCCTGTAGCACGCTTTCAACGACATCTGCCGTATTGTTGGCTGGAGCGAAGATTGTTGCTCCCTTCTTAGAGATCACCTCTGAAGCGGCGCCCTTAAGTTCCTCGTTTATCTTTTCCTTTTCAGCGTTAGGGAACGTTCTCTTCTCTCCCTTGATTTTAACTCTGCTGAAGACTGGAACTTGGCTGTCTCCGTGTTCGCCTATCACGTATGCCTCGACGTCGAGTACTGGAACGTTGAGAATTCTGCTCAATACAGCCCTGAACCTCGAGGAATCCAGCTGTCCGGCGCTGCCCAGAATTCGGCTCCTATCGAAGTGTGTGTAGCTCCACATTAGGTAATTCATCACGTCGACGGGATTCGTCAATGTTATGACAACGGGTGCCCCTCCGATTTCCCTGAGTTCAAGGGCGACATCTCGTATGATCTTCATGTTAGACCTCAGGAGCTCCATCCTTGATCTCATATCTGGAGTTCTCGGTTTGCCAGCTGTGACGATCACGACATCTGAACCCTTCGCATACTCATAGCCGCCTGCATACACCTTCATGTTGTTCCTGAAGGCCAAAGCCTGCTCTATATCGGCAGCATTCCCCTCGGCTAACTCCCTAATAGTGTCGATCAGAACGAGCTCATCAACGATTCCCCGGCCTGCAATTTCGTAGCCGATGCTTGATCCCAAGTTTCCAACGCCAATGATCGCTACCTTTATCATGCTTTCTCATCCCGTCTAGATTGTGAATGGTTGATAACTTCAACTCATCGGGAGTCTTGAAGATGTATCTTGGATCTCTGATCGTTCATTCAGCTATACCAATATACGGAGTCGGATAAAAGAATAATCTCTTCTGCAAGCCGCACAAGCTCGCGCCCTTTCTCAGATCGGCAGCGCTGTGTCCCTGGCCAAATCTGATTTTCCTTGGACGGAGAGCACGCATCACGCGAAGCCTATCGCGCGTTCTGTCCACACTTTAGAACAGATTGTTCTAAAACCTAGCAATAAGTAACCCAGTACCCGATTCATTACAGAAGAAAGGAGGAGACACAATGGTTGATATGGTAGTGATTCCTGTGATACTTGCAGCACTGCTGGCATACATCTCCCACAAGAGGAATGGAGAGAGAAAACAGCTAGAGCCGATACTGTTGCAGCTTGACAGGCGCGAATCACTCAGCAACGGCTCAGGGATTCGTATTTCCTCATCATAAAATAGTTTCCTGCAGCTTTAAGTTCCCTCATGGAGAGTGCGATAATTGGTTACATGGATGTTCATTGACATAGTGATCTCAGCAAGCATAATCCTAGGCGCACTTAGAGTGGCCTATTGGATAATCAAAGGTCTCAAAGAAGACAAGCCATATTAGCTTAATCCCTTTAACCTTCGCTCTCCTCTTTTGGAATCCACATCAATTCCCAATAGTAGCTTGACACTCTACTCGAGATGTAGAGAAGCCTCTCCTCTACCCGCTTCGTTCAAGTTCAATCTGTCAGATTTCCGATGTTCTGGAATCGTAGCAGGTCCATAATCTGTTGATCCGCTTGCGAATAGGGTTGGAGCTTGACTGCAGATTCCAGCTCCATACTAGCTAGCTAATGCTCTTCAGAAAGCGCAAATAGCTAGCGGAACTTGGTTAGTACGATAAGAGGGATGCTCTAAACTGGGCTTCAATTTGGTTGATGTTGGCTAATCGACCTCATTTGATTGGCTATCTTGCGGATATATCTAAGATCTCCGATGGTTGGTTCAGCTATGCCAACCATGTCTGCACCAGCTTCAAACAACATTCTAGCGTCAGCGCCGGATCTGACATAGCCACTCGCTAGCAGAAAGAACGGATAGCTTCTCCTAATGTCCCGAGTGAATTCGAAATCAGGTTCCTTGGTAGCCTCATTCCTCACGTTGAAGTGGACACCGAAGAGATCAAAATCCCTAATCCTGTCTAAGACTGCTGAGTAGTCCTCGATCACACCTTCCCTGAACTTAACTATCAGTGGGATCTCAAGATCTGCAAAGGCCTCGACCCACCTGTATAGTTCCCTACGGTTCTCGGGAAGAACCATGGCTCGAAGTTTTCCCAGTCGCAGATAAGGCCCGTAAGATCCATGGACATTGAGCTCGACGAAGTCTCCTCCAGCCTTGTGGAAGCACTTCGCAGCCTCTAATCCCCACTCCAGCTTCGGAGTAGCCAGATTCAGGCATGTGAAGACCTCAGTAGCACTCCTAGCTTTCCCGCATTCCTCTGCTAGGAACCGAACACATTCCTCCGACCTAGGCGGAAGGAAATACTTCTGTCTTCCGTAGGCTGGCGGATCAGCCAAATACGCTCCGAGCTGCACCATGACGCAACCCTCACCTCGCTCCGAACAGAAACTTCCATCAGTGATCGCCATCATAGACGACAGGAAGAATCCCTTCTCGAGGGCATCGTAAGGCTTGGTGAACTTCTTCACTGCTGGAATTCCTCCGCTGACCTATCATCTCAAAATAGTTGCTAGCTGTATTTTGCAGTTACGCTTATGATCCATCCCGCTCGGCGTCTTCTTGTTGTGGCCTATATCGGATTTGCAGTTTCAGGAATCAGTAGATGCTTTCCTTAAAGAACCCTCGCACTACATGCCCAAGCATTTTGATCTTGAACTTCAGTTTTGAGGGCCGGCAGAATAGCTCTGTCCTTCCTAGTCTTAGAGCCTCAAGGATACTTGGCAACTTGGCGTCTTTAGCATCTATGATTGTGTAGGCGTCGCCGACAGTCTCCGAGAAGTGGGAGTCGCTTCCGGCAATCGTGGACAAGCCGAGCCTTTTCGCTATAGCCATATTCTTTGTTGCGTAATGATCTGCAAATGGAGAGATGGCTGAGAACACCTCTAACCCGTCGATGTTCAGTCTACGCATATCGGTCTCCTTCAGCCTTCCGAAAAATGGAATGGTAGGGTGGGGGATGAAAACAAGACCTTCTTGGAGGTGGACGATGCGTATTGCTTCTTCTATAGGCAGATCTTCCGGTACAGCCTCATCGATCCCCAGAGCAAGTATCTCTCCGTTCCTGGTCTTGATCTCCTCTCCCGGAATCACTATCACGCCGTCTTGCATGTTCATAGCAACCTTCGCACCTTCAAGAGTGTCATGATCCGTGATCGCGATGCCGTTCAAACCTTTTTCCTTCGCAGTCTTGATTACCTCCTCGACGGTTCCGCTAGAGTCAGAATAGTTTGTGTGGACGTGCATGTCGATCATTAGCTTAGCCAACTGACAACCCCAAGCCCTACACGAACTCTCTTTGTGATGATTCGGTTAAGTGATGAAAAACCTTCTTTTAACATTTCGGTTACAGAAACCTGAAGTATGCATTCTGGCCCTAGGTGTTTTCCGATGCCGACACTATTGCCTACACCAAATCTTTAGCTCAGCTTTGCATTCCCCAGCATATGTCAGATAATAGTTGAGAAATGCGGAAAAACACCTCTTCAAAGCTATCAGGCCTGCCTTCTTCTTGAAACCTATTAGTGGAGGCGATAACGCATCGATGCCCAGGAGAAATCTGATGAGAACAACCAATTGCAGAGCTGCCAGCTTCTTATAGACCTCTAGAACTGCAACCTCCCCGTGCAGATTTTGGTATGCATCAATGAAGTCCTCAGCCAACTCTAGTTTGGGCCAAGCTGCAAAACTAATAAAATGGTAGGTGTATCCTAAGTCGGAAGCCGGATTGCCGATATAGGTATCTTCTAGGTCGACCAGATAAGCAAGTCCGTCGTGATGATAGATGACGTTGTCTAGGTTGCAGTCACCGTGAAGCAGAGCCATCGGATTGTTTCGAACAGGTGCGTTTGAGATTTTGGAGAGCCCTCTGGACCCGGTGCAGACATACTGGTGCCACTGAAAGCGTCAGGAGCATCCCAGTTAGTATCCTAACTTCTGAGACTTCATCTCTAAGCATTTTTCTGGGCACTCCAAAGTCTGAACTACTATGGTCGACTGAATGTAGTCTGTGAAGAGCGGAGGCTGGGGCCTGGATAGCATCTCCTCCGGCACTACTCTTGATGAGAGAGCGCAGTCTTTCGTCCTCCAACTTTTGGATCAAGAGGAACGGCCTGCCTAGTCCTCTGCCATCGGCATCGGCAACATATACTCTGGGAACAGGAACCCCCATCTCAGATAGGGTTTTGTACATGTGCATTTCTTTTTGTGGCGTCTTTCCGCTTCGATCTCGATAGACTCATAGAATAAAGTGCTCCTTCACTGAGTCTAGCAGGCAAGTCTTGTTGGATAAGCCTCGGCTTCTCCACGTGATGGTTTAGGCTGATGGGAGAGCCAATCTCCTAAGCTGTAGATACCTTGGCAGCCTAGCCTTGTTTTCCAAATTCGTTTCTCATCGGTAGGTGATGTAATTCCTACCCGATCTGAACTCGTTCTCGGGATCTTTAGATCAACTGGACGATCCCAGGGCTGACAATCCTTATCTCACCGATCTTGCGTGCCTTGAGGGCTCTGTTGAGGTTATGAATTCTCTCGAATGCGTTCGGCGCCTTCAAAGGGCAGACAATGGCATCCCAGCACCTGACCGTGGCTGAGATCTCGTCGGCAACATCTCCATAGGGAACCCTTCTATCATCATACCTCATTCTTAGGCTTTCGTACACTTTTCCGACTTCGTCACACATGACATAGAAATAGTCAGATGGACATTCATAGTACCTGAAGTCGCGGATAATGTCGCTTTTCAGCTTCTCCTTTAGCCATTTGAGGTTCAGCTTCTTGGCTATCTCCCTCTCAGTGATCTTACGGTCAATGTAGTTCGATATCAGTCTGCTTGACTGGAGAGCTCCTTCACTGTTGAGAACCTCGTATCGCGTTATCGAACTCCCGTTAGGGGCGTATTCGCCAATCCAAAGTCCTTTTCCGCCAGCATTAGTTACAGGCCGGAGTATGAAGCCTTTTGTTCTCGGGTTTCTCTCGAGAATCCACTCTGCGTCATCAATCGGGTCATCGTATCCCCTGAAGTTCTGAAAGATTGAGAGCCCGAAGTCTCTGTCGAACAGAATCAGTATATCCCTCAGTTTCAGAGCTCTTTGAGTCAAGACCGCTCCTAATCTGGAGGTATGGGAAAAATATAAAGTTTTGCCGCCCTCACAATTGGCTAGAACAGGCCTTTGCTTCTGGCCCTAACATGTGTTTCCTTTTAGAAAGGAGGCAGAAGAGCGCAATTCAATGGAAAAACTTATATTTTCAATGCTGTTTCTACTGTTGCAACAGATCGGGGGAATTACTCAACTGTCATCATGTCAGAGCTTTTGTCGCGTGTCCTTTTTGCTTTCAGCCGAAGCGTTGGGCAAAGCGAGGCCGCCTTCACCCCGAAAGCTTTACCCTGAGAAGGAATGAGAGATCCATAGGGAGACCAGTTCTGAAAGGGAAATCTGGGTCGGTCCACCTAAGCTTACACGGTTTGAGCGGGCTCGCGTAGTAGGAGCTAGAGCTCTCCAGATAGCCATGGGAGCCCCTGTCCTCATTGAGCCTTCCAAGAAACTTCGGAACCCCATAGACATAGCCATTGAGGAGCTTAAGAGGGGAATTCTACCGATTACCATCCGAAGGACGCTCCCAGATGAGGTAACATACCAAGACATTCCCCTGAAATGGCTATTATAGGGTAGTTTTCAGCTGTTTTAGAGTAGTTTTTATCTGCGTTTCCTGAAGATCTCTGCGCCGTGCATGCAACCAACGTATTCGAAGCCGACTTGAAGTTCTAGTGCGTCCTCAATTGTCTCAGCAACTTTTGAGATAAAGTCTTCTGGTGCTCCTTGGAACAATTGTTTCTCGATTTGTATGTAGATCAGCGTGTTCTTGTTATTTCTGTGGCCTAGGATGTATTTGACGTGCAAGATATCTCTTGTCTTGTGATACTCCATTGTACCTTTGAAATGTCGCAGCGTGTGAAAGCTTATCTTTCTCAGCCGAGAATTCTCAAGTTTGTATGCCAGTCTTTGACGTTGTATGTATAACACCCTCGCAATCGTTTCAGTGTCGCTGAAGATTCGTTCGCGTTTCTTTGGAAGCCTATTGAGCATCTCAACGCATTCACGTGAAACTGGGGATACTCTCGCGTCGCTGCCTCTGGCTGGCTCATTGATCGCTATTACGTTTCGCTCAGAGTTCACATCAGTCCACTTGAGCCGCCCGAGCTCGGCTCTCCGCGCGCCAGTCTCCTTTGCGACTTGAAGGGCAGTTCGAACTGTTTTGCTGCATCCAGCAACTAACTGATCGATCTCTGTTTCCAGTGGTATGAATGGGATTTGCTGTCTGACTTTGTATTGTGGCTTATTTCATGTGCCCCCTACGAATTTCAGGAAAGAATCATAAGCATCCACATGCATCCTCTTTGTGGCATCATTCTATTGCTCCTTCGGAACTCCAGCAATCGTCCCTGCAACGCTTTCAGCAAGTCGCTGTTCGGTGAAACTACATAAACCTTTGTGAAAGCACGTTTAGAAAGGTTCTGACCTCGCATTCTCAACTGTTCGCCAAGAAACACGATTCCTATTTCTGGAAGTATATAATTAGAAAAAAGAGGGGGTCTGTCCGGCTTGCTGAAGAGATTCCTTTATCCGGCGCCGGCTATTGGTATAGCCGAACCAACCATCACCCAAGATACATATCTATGATAGCCGATGAATCGAGGTCGATCAAAGAGCATCATTTCGTCTAGGGTTGTCACATCATATAGCTGAAACCCCGAGGATCAAATGCTGCTCGGCGCAATTTCCATCTTACAGCAGAGCTTGCCGTCAGAAGCGGCGCGCAACTAGAAATTAAGCTTGCCAATCTTGTGTATAAGCTTAGGGAGAAAGTTTAAATAGCGTCGAGCTTTTTGACTAGGGAATCAGAAGATGGGTCTCATTGAACATCCCAACGAATCCTTATGCTGGTAGCCCAACGACTCAAGACGAGTAGTAAACTAGTGGATGGAGGCGTATATGGACGTTAGTCGAGTCGGTGATAGCTTTCGCGGCGATTCTGGCAGCTTCAACCATAATATACTTGCTTGGAAGACTCAAGGCACCTAGGACCTCTAGAAATCGAGAAAAGATCTCGATGTACGCCTGCGGAGAGACGTTTCACCCTCGCAGATTGGCCATAAACATAACACTGTACAAGTATCTTGTATACTTCATAATTCTCGACTCCTCTGTACTGATTATGGCGTTTGCATCCCTAGCGACCAATCCTACCAGCTTAGCTCCGTTGATGATCTACCTCTCCACAATCTTTGCAGCTGTGCTACTGTTGTCGGCGGATGGTGGCTAGAACGCCTCACCTAAGCCTTGTTGAATGGGCTAGGCTGAAGTCGCCCTGGATACTTCATTTCAATAGCGGAGCCTGCAACGCGTGTGACATAGAGGTCGTTGCGCTTTTGACACCTCGATACGACGTTGAAAGATTCGGCATTCTGAGCAAAGCTACACCTAGGCATGCGGATATACTTGTTGCCACTGGACCTGCGACGAGGCAAGCCGCACCGAGGTTAAAGAGTATATATGAGCAGATGCCTGAACCGAAGTTTGTTATAGCCGTTGGAACCTGCGCTTGTTCTGGTGCTCCCTTCAAGAAGTGCTACAATGTGCTCAAGGGCATAGAAAAGGTGGTCCCGGTTGACGTTTACGTTCCAGGATGTCCGCCGAAGCCTGAGGCGATCATCTACGGGATCACGAAGCTCTTTGAGAAAATGGAGAAAGCGAGGGACTGGAGCAATGAAGCCTGAGGAAGAGATCATAGATCTCATTCGAAGCGAACTGCAAGAGAATGCTGCTGAACATTATATCCCCAGGCCTAGGAGAGTCTGGCTTCAGGTAATGCCAGGCAGTCATAGAGACGCCATCTTGACGCTTCTTCAAAGCCTCGCGTTGATGATGATTTCTACGATAACGGGCTCCGACCTCGGAGATGAGATCGAGTTGAATTATCATTTCTGGTGTGGAAAAGCCGAGGTAACGATACGAACTAGGGTGCCGAAGGCTGCACCAGAGATAGAAACAATAACAGATATTATCCCAGGCGCCGCTCTATACGAACGCGAAGTATCCGATCTTTTGGGCGTGAACTTTCTCGGCCACCCGGATCTAAGTAGACTGATTCTTCCTGAAAACTGGCCCGAGGGACAGTATCCTCTGAGGAAAGATTGGACCCTGAACCCGAGCGACAGGTCTGGCAGCTTACGGAAGAAACCAGTTAGGGCGAGGTCAACGCAGAATGAGACAAAAGGTGGCTCCGTAGTGAGTGTTGTTCTAGGGCCTCAGCATCCAGCTCTACACGAGCCGGAGAGATTCCTCTTCAAGCTTGACGGGGAGGTCGTTGTGGATGTTGAGCCCAGGTTGGGTTACGCTCATAGAGGAATTGAGAAAGCCGCGGAGCAACTGATGTTCTTCCAAGATGTCCATCTTGTTGAAAGGGTCTGCGGAATATGCAATGTTGCGCACAGTACGTGCTTCTGCCAAGCCGTTGAGTCTCTAGGAAACATTGAGGCTCCACCGAGAGCAAGGTATCTACGCACTATAGTGCACGAACTCAATAGGATTCACAGCCACCTCCTTCTCTTGGGGATAACAGGCTTAGAAGTAGGTTTCGAATCGCTCTTCCAGTACTTGTGGCGTGACCGTGAGATAGTGCTCGATCTCACAGAGAAGCTCACGGGGAATAGAGTTATGGCCGAATTGAACACGATTGGCGGCGTCAGAAGAGATCTAGGCATGAGCTTGGCCAATGAGATCAAGAAAGGGATGAGCACACTGAAAGATAGAATGAATTTCTACAGGAAGGTCTTCAACGACGATCCGACGTTCGGATTGAGGACTAAGGAGATAGGAATTCTGGAACATTCTCAGGCCTTGAAGCTCAGCGTTGTTGGCCCTGTTGCTCGAGCTTCGGGTTTGGAGGTCGATGTCAGAAAGCATGATCCATATGCTGCGTATGATGAGATCCCGTTCGAGGAGATTACCTACAGGGATGGAGACTCTTGGGCTAGGCTTGTGGTTCGTTTGGATGAGGTGGTTGAAAGCACTGACATCATAACATATGCGGTTGACAACCTTCCAAGCGGACCATACAGGGTGAGAGTCCCTAGGAGAATGCCCGAAGGAGAAGCTTTAAGCAGAATCGAAGCCCCACGCGGCGAACTCGTCCACTATGTTAAGAGCAATGGCACAGCTTATCCAGAACGCGTTAAGATTCGGTCTCCTACCTTGGCTAATATAATGTCATTCCGTGAGATGATTAGGGGATGCTACGTCGCTGACATACCAGCAGTTTTGGCAAGTTTGGACCCATGCTTCTCCTGTACAGACCGTATGGCTTTCATCGATGTGAACAATGGTCGCAGATGGATCTGGAATATGAATGACATCAAAGCAACCAGGAGTTTTGAGAAACCGTGAACTTCGATGCATCGCTTCTCTTTAGGATTCTGGTCTTTCCTGGCTTCCTCTTCCTCTTATTCTTTGCTCTGTTCTGCGACTGGTTTGAGAGGAAAATCATGGCCAGAATGCAGAATAGAATGGGTCCATCCTACACTGGACCATTAGGTATCCTTCAGCCCCTTGCTGATTACATAAAGTTGTTGACGAAGGAGGATATCGTTCCAGAACATGCTGGACGGTTCCTATTTGTATCAGCTCCAATCCTCTCGTTCTCTCTCTTTATGCTATCGATTTTCTACTTCCCAATAGACGGTAAGAACGTCTTCTCAAATGGTGGATTTGAAGGTGACCTTCTCTTTGTCCTAGCTTTGGTTACGTTTGCCCACTTCATGCTGTTTCTATCAGGATGGTCATCATCCAACCCTTACAGCGGAATCGGAGCTGTCAGAATTCTGACTCAATTCATCGGTTACGACATTCCTCTCATGATTCTAGCCGTGTCCCCAGCGTTGATTGCTGGAAGTCTATCCTTGGCGAAGATAGCTTCAACGCAGCTTGTTCCCTATGCTCTTCTTATCCCATGGGTTTTCGTGCCCTTCATGCTCGTTCTACAAGCAGAGCTGGAGGAAGATCCATTTGACATACCGAACGCTGAAACGGAGATAGTTGCAGGCTACGGGACAGAGTTCTCCGGTAGAAAGCTTGCCTTTGTTGGTTTGTCCAAGGATGTTCAGATCGTTTTTGGTGCTGTACTTACAGTATGCCTATTCTTAGGAGGGCCATATGGACCAGCCGTGTTTGGCTCGCCGAGCATCTGGTTCATCACCTGGTTTATTCTGAAGGTTCTTTTCGTCATTATAGTATTGGAGTTTGTGGAGGCTGTTTGCGCTCGTCTACGCATAGACCATATTGTCAGGGCAAATTGGAGGATGATGGCTCCGATCGCTGTTCTT
>Ga0209427_10006641_pt1 | contig 13160 bp, 14 predicted proteins | sample DeeMarSWOR136_30_FD_187465 | JGI IMG/M metagenome (GOLD analysis project Ga0209427, IMG submission 187465) | Marine sediment microbial communities from White Oak River estuary, North Carolina - WOR-1-36_30 (SPAdes) (version 2) | ecosystem: Environmental > Aquatic > Marine > Intertidal zone >... | reverse complement strand
TCACGTTCGAGTCGTGTCTGGAGCGATTAACTAATACTATGATATACTTCTATGTGGTCGAGGGTGCAAATCCCAAATACCGTTTGCACTCCCGGCTGAACTGGTACGGGCTATTTCAGCACACCAGATATCGAGCTTCGCTTGCACATCATTTAGATAGTGTTATCTGTGAAATATTATAGAATGTTATGATAGAACATAAACAACTATGGAGGAAACGTTATGGAAAATCAGGAGGCTTACCAAAGAGCTAAAAAAGGGTGGAAGCAAAGATTGGTTTTTACATTCATCTATCAATCTACATAGCTGTAAATATTGTGCTTATATTAATAAATTTACGTACATCTCCCCAATACATTTGGTTCAAGTGGCCGCTCATTGGATGGGGTATTGGTGTATTTTTTCATGCAATGGGGATCTTCGTTTTTACTGGTAAATCAGCTATCAAAGAACAGATGATTGAAAAAGAAATAATGAAAGAATCCCAAAAGAAGCAGTAATAAAAAAAAAAATCCTGAGGGAATAGAGATTCCATGGTATTAAAAATGAAAACAGGAGGTACAGAATGAAAATTCTATCTATTTGTGGTAGTCCCCGAAAAGGTAATACTTATTCAGCTCTTAATTCAATAAAAGAAAATTATCCTCATATTGATTATAAAATACTGATGCTGAACGAACTGAATTTTTAGCTGTGTCGAGGATGTTATACCTGTATCCTACGCGGTGAAGAGAAGTGTCCTATAAATGATGACAGAGATATGGTTATTAAAGAGATGTTAGATGCTGGTGGAACAGTATTTGCGTCTCCAGTATATTCACATATGATTTCGGCAACAATGAAGAATTTTTTTGATAGACTGGGTTTTTATGCACACTCGCCACATTTTTTCGATAAATATGCAATGACGCTAGTAGCATGTTCCGGGTATGGAGCGGAAGAAGCGATTAAATATATGGATAAAATGCTTGGGGTGTTTGGTTTTAATCTTGTCCCTCCCCTTGAGCTCCAATTTCAACCTGGGAAAATACCAGAAAAAAATAAGATAGAAAATCATAGCAAGACTATTGAAGCCTTTAACGCATTAATTGCTAGAATAGAAAAAGGAGAGAGAGACAAACCATCACTGGGTATGCTGATTCCATTTAAGGTATTTAAATATGTATCGGAGATAGGCAGAGATGTGATGAAAGCAGACTATGAATATTATAAGGATAAAACTGACTTCTATTATGATGTAAAAATACCATTCTATAAAAAAATGATAACGCAAAAGGTAGTGAAAAAAATAATTAGTGAGTTTGACTGAAAGACTATGTTTTTCTCCGGGTTAATAAAATATATTAAATAAACTAATTGACTGTGAGGAGAAAAATAATCGGTTACGCAAACCTTCTCAAAACACTTTTTGAAGGTGTTACGTTTAAGGTTGAAGATTTATTCTTTTTAGAATCATTTCAGATAAAGTACCTACCTGATCGTGTTCCCAGACAGGAATTTGCCGTTTTGCTGGATGAAAATCCAATTATTCATAGATATCTTGTTGCGATGTACCCACCTATCAGTAACTTCATTCATGATATATTAATAGAGAAGGAATCCGTTAAGAACAGAAAAACGGTTGATGAGATCTGTAACGCTGTTTTGTGGGAGATCGCCGAACTAATTATTTATAATAAATACCCCGAGGTATATGATGCGAAAGTTGATTTTAACTGGGATATTGATGAGATAATTTCACCACAATTCCTTAAAGGAAAAGTTGCTTTTGATGTTGGAGCTGGTCCTGGTAAACTTGCTTTCAAAGCAGCTCAATTTGCTAAAAGTGTTTTTGCTGTGGAACCGGTTAGCGGGTTTCGACAATTTATCAGGGAAAAAGCAAGTAGAGAAAATGTGAGAAATCTTTTTGTTGTGGATGGTTTTTTAGACTCAATTCCATTTCCCGATGATTCAGTTGATGTTTTAATGACTTCACAGGCAATTGGGTGGAATCTGAAAGCTGAACTTAAAGAGATCGAGCGGGTACTCAGACCGAATGCTTATTCAATTCATCTGTTCGAGTATGTTGATACTGATGGTGAAGCTGAGAAGAAGATTCATGATTTTCTTACTTCTTCAGAATGGAATTATGAATGCACTAAATATCAAGGTGCTACAGGATGGAAAATCAAATATTCTAAAACCATAAGCTAATAGCAATATCTATTTTGCATTGTAATGTTTATATCTTCAATTTTAGGATTGGGATAACAGCCTTTGTTTACTTTTTTTGAAACGATTCGAGAATACAATATTTTACCAGTAGCTATCTGTTTGGCAGATAATATTTCCCACCATCATGGATAAGTTTGCCGTTCCTTAAGTAATATTTAAGGTATCGATGAAGATCTTCGCTACTTTGAGGATTATACCCAAATCCTGAAAGGGTGAATATCTTCGGTACACCTTTGCAGTATTTCTCTATGAATAGAACTTCAAGCTCCTCTTCGGTTAAAGGGTGTTCTTTCAGGGTATCGGCAAGCCAGTTCAACAGAAATCTTCGCTTCATCCTCTCCTGGGATTTCTGCATGAAGTGGCTGACGTTCTCCGGTCCTCCTCCAGGCTTTAGGATTTCGATGAGGAGCTCAACGGCAGACTTCAATATCAGGCAGCCGATGATAATCGATGCCCCTGCATCGGCATAGTATAACCAGAAGGCGTCCCGTCTCTCAGCAATAATTGACAGAATGATCCCAAAGCAAACGAGGAGGGAGGTAAGAAAGTGGTTCCGTGAGTCAACAGACTGGCACCTGATTGCAAAGCTCGAGTTTCTCTTGCCGGTTACATACTGGTAGATAGAGAGGAAGAGCATGAAAATGCCGCATACACCGGAAACGACGAATACAACCGGACCCTCCATCACGGGACCGGGTTTCAAGATTTTATTGACGCTCGCTATTGCGATTCCTATGAGAGAAACGAACATCATGATGATAATGAGGTAACTCGAGAGCCGCTCCCTATTGAACTTGATTCCCAGCCATACCAGCACGGAAGAGATGGTGTCTACACCGTTGTCAATGCCATCAGAGAGGAGGCCAGCGGATTGAAAGAGTGCACCGATACCGCATTTGATTACTGTGAGCAGTATGTGAATAACGATGGTAACGAAGGAAACCATTCTTGAAGAAAAAATATTCCCGATGAATACGGGAATCGCCTCCTGCATATGTGAGGCCATTTCGAGGCCCTTTGGTGTGAGATGGTATTTCCCATTCTCTGTAGAGAATACATGCTGTTCAACAACTCGGTCGATATGTGCTTGGATGTCTTTTGTCACTTTTTTGAGGTTCTCCACCTTTTTGATCTTCCTTTCAAATTGAGGGAACCGCCTGAAGTAGTCCATGATCTCGTCAAAGCTGAAAGGCCTATCGGTCAGCTCGATTATCAGCGCCTTTATAAATCCCGGAAAATTGTGCATTACTTTGTGCATCTCATCCATATCTCTCCACTGTGTTGTTTTTTTCTTCTCATGAATATCCCTCCATTCAGAAACACTGGGCGCAGCGAGTCTGCCAAAAAATCTGTGGAGCTTTCTATGAGCGGTCTTCTTTCTCTTCCCCACGAGTTATGACCCCCATTTATTTGCAAAGCAATTAGAAAGGAAATACGCCAGTCAGAACTATGTCCCCAACGAAATATTTTCTACTGGGATACATTAAGTTGACACGTAAGAATTATAGCATTGTATAATAAAAACTGATTTCATTTTCTGTTGCTGTTTTCTGGAAGTGACATCATCCGAACGCTTGAAGAAGAGAATGCGATGAAACGTTTGCTCTTCATTGCCGTACTTATGGCTATTCCCGCCATCGGACAGGCGGAGCAGTACAGCATTTCCGGTTCGGTTCTGGTTAAGGAAGAGGGTGTTCTTTATATATATCTGGTTGATGATGAGCAGTTTTCCATTCCCCTCACTGGTATCATGGAAGTAAGAAAAAACCTTAAGGAGAAACGAGAACAGAGAATCCAGTTTTCTTTTTCCGGTGTTCCTGAAGGTAAATACGGAATCCGGGTTTATGTGGATACAAACGGCAATGGAAAACTGGATCGTGGACTCTTCGGTCCGTCCGAGCCCTGGGGCATGTCCTGGCAGGACAAACCGAAAAGGGGAATCCCCCATTTTCAAGACATTGCATTTTATGTGGAACGGGACATTGAGAACATTTTAATCGATACCCGTTGAGACCATAGTGCTGGGCATCCTATAGAGATTTTAATACCAGTATCCTTAAAACTCGTGAGGAGACAGAGTATTAAAATCACAACATTGATCGAAAATACAAAGGACAAGAAAGCAGAAAACGTAAAAGCAGAACATGGCATATCCCTGTTTCTGGAATTTGATTCTCATAAAATCTTATTTGATACGGGATTATCATCTCTCTTCAATGAGAATGCGAAGCATCTAAACCTTTCTCTGGAAGACATAGAGTATGCAGTTGTATCACATGGACATTTAGATCATGGAGGTGGACTAAAGACCTTTCTGGAGGAGAACTCAGAAGCACCGATCTATGTGAAAGAGGAGGCTTTTAACGGCTATTACAGGAAGATAGTGGGTCTTATTAAAAAATACATCGGACTTGACAAGGCTTTGATTTCAAAGTTCAAATAAAAGGTTCGTTTTTGTAAAAGGTTTTACCGAAATTGATGATGGCATTTTCATTATTACAGACATACTGGTAAACCATCCCAAACCCGTTGGGAATAAACAGCTGTTGTCACAGGAGAATGGGAGCTATGTTCCCGATGTCTTCAAGCATGAGCTCATTCTGGTGATTCGGGAACAGGACGAGTTGGTTGTTTTCACGGGGTGCTCACACAATGGAATACTCAATATGGTTGAAACTGTGGAGAAACTTTTTAAAGGGGAGCGTATTAAAGTGGTTTTTGGCGGATTCCATATGATGAATCCGGCGACGAAAAAGATGACTGAGACACATGAAGAAGTTTTGAAAATCGGCAGGTTACTGTCGGAAAAAACTCATCTGAAGAAGGTTTTCACAGGGCATTGTACCGGGAAAAAAGCCTATGAAATACTTAAATCGCAGATGGGTGAAAAATTAGGTTCCTTTGCAACTGGATCGGTAATGTCAATTTAATATGTATTAAGACATGATTTTCGATTTAGAATTAGATTTTACACTTGTATGATTGGTGCAATATTCTAAAAAATTGCATGCAATTAACCTGCAAACTTACACTAAAAATACACCAAAATAAGATGACGTATATGAAGTATATGATGAATTTTAATGATTTTGGTAACATTCAACCCCAAATCGGGTCGTATATGACGTATATGTACACGTGATTTGCTTGACATGCAGGGGGGTCACTGGTTCAAATCCAGTACCGCCCAGATAAATTTTACAATATAAAGAATAAGAGGGCCCTTGTTTTAGGGCTCTTTCTTGTGATTGTTCCAGTGTGTTTGCCTTGTATACTTTGGTGTAGTTTGATGCTATAATTAAATGTGATGTTTTTATTTAAAAGGCAACTTATATGAAAAATGAGGATCTATTAAGGGAAAAGCGAAATGAGATCCTGCAAATTGCTGCTCGACATGGGGCACGAGACGTAAGGATTTTTGGATCGACGTCGACCGGCGAATCTCAGAAGGAGAGTGATATCGATTTATTGGTTAATACGACCGAACAAACAAGTCCGTGGTTTCCAGTGGGATTAAAAGAAGAACTTGAGGAGTTATTAGGTAAAAAAGTGGATATTGTCACAGAGAATGGTCTTTATTGGCTTTTAAGGAGACGGATTCTCAATGAGGCAAAGCCTTTATGAAGAAAGACCCTCGTGTATATCTTGCACACATACTTGAATGCATCGAGAGAATCCAACGATATACTACAAAGGGCAAGAAACAATTCCTTCAAGAGTCATTGGTTCAGGACGCTGTCATTCGAAACTTCGAGGTAATTGGCGAAGCTGCAAAGAGAGTACCAGAAGTGTATCGCGAGCAAAATCCCTCAATCCCCTGGAAAATGATAGCGGGCTTTCGAGATGTACTTATCCACAATTATGAGGGAGTGGATGTGAATCGCGTCTGGCAGATCATTGAATCGGATCTTCCGCAATTGAAAAATGCAATCGTGTTGATTCTCCCGCCACTTGATCAATTGGAGCGTGAGCTTGCGGGGGAAAATTAATTAAAAGGCAAAATAAATACCTAGAATGAAAATTCGGCTTAGTATGTCTGTCCCACAGTAAGCCTTGAGATCAAAGATCCTTGCAGGTACACCAAAAATACGCCAAAATAAGATGACGTATATGAAGTATATGATGAATTTTGCTGATTTTGGTTAAAAGCAGCCTTAAATCGGGTCATATATGACGTATACATGTACACGATTTGCTTGACATGCAGGGGGTCACTGGTTCAAGTCCAGTATCGCCCAGATAATTCACTTCTTTTTAGAGATTTAGGGATTTATCCTTTTTTATGTGCTTTTAAATAAGATTTGAGAATTGCATTGATTCGTGTTTGATATCCCTTATCAGTAGATCTAAACCAGTCTAACACTTCACTGTCCAATCTCAATGTTATGGGCTTCTTGTTTTCTGGATAAAGTATATTTGCGTTATCCCAGAAAGTATCATCCAGTTCAGGAATATCGGAATAATCTATTTCATTGTCCTGAATCTTTTCAATCTCTTCAAGTCTCTGTTTCTTCGATCCTTTCATTAATATCTCCTTTGCTCTCTCAGTAGCCTTTCTAGCTGAAATTAATCGGATAGCATCATTTCTGGTGGTATAAATAACCATGTATACACTCACTAGTACAGAATATTTTTCGCGATTTAGTGTTTGAAAAAATGTCCAAATATTGAAAAAATGGATATGGAAGGTTTTTCGAGAGGTAATTTCGATTGCAATTTGTATTGGAATAGTGTATTCTGCTCTCTCAAATATCATGTTGTGCAAGAGGCTCCGGATGTACAGTGTTACCTTGTCAGAAGGAGGATGGGATGCATAAAGCTATGGACCGTGTCATAAGATCCCGTTTTGTCACACTGGTCTTGGTCGTTGTACTGGTCTCTATCATGACAGGCTGCTCCACCTTCAAGAAAAAGGAGGTGGTCAACCTTGAGCCCTTTGCCGAACAGACTATCACCATGGCAGGAAGCGTCAATTACGGTTTTATGAGTGTCAGACCCGTATACATAAGGCAATACGTTGAGCAAACCCCTGAAGTGGTGGAATTACGGTCCATGACCACGAAAATACGATTGGTCATGAGGGGTATTGTAGCCTATTCAATACAGGTGGTGACTCTCTCACAGGCGTCAAAAACCGGCCCGGAACAGGCGCAGGGTCTCGCCGACTTTGTAGAAGAGTTGCTGAAGCCTGTGGTGGAGCAGAGGAACGTGGAGCTGCGCTACGAAGAATCAAAAGTGTACGAGACAGTGGAAAACATCCGGAAACAGGAAACGCTGCTCGATGCACTGAGGATTGCACAACCACTGGTTGACGAGGTCTCCCGTGTGGCAGAAGCTTTTCTCAATGAGTACAAGGTACAGCAGATGAAAACTGTTGATGCGCTCGATCGGGCTATAGATGAAGAGTTTGCACCGGTCTTGAACTATGAGATTTTCTTGCGAGAGTCTCAGACCTATGTTCTGACAAATCTCGAACTTCTTTACGAGTACTGGAAGGGGGATGAAACGGCACTTGATACGCTCAGGCAGAGGGAGGTGCCGTCACTGTCTAAATTGAATTTGACCGATGGAATGGACAGGCGGGAACTGATACAAGCCGAAGATATACTGATCGAAAGAATGGCGACAATCACTGTATTGAGGAAGAATATCGAGCCCCAACTGGTATTGCATGCAAGACAGAAGAGAGAACTGGAGGACTTGAACTTTGAAATGAATCAGACACTGGAGAGAACGAGGGCTGCGATTACGATCTGGCAGCGGACACACAGGGCGATGGCTGCGGGATTGATCTATCCGGCCGATATTAATCTGTTTGAAGTGACGAAAAAGATTGTGCAGGTTGCGCTTCCACTTTGAGGTGGGTTTTGTACTCACCACTGTTCTATACCGGTAAAGGAACTTCTACTGTTCGAAGGAGGAGGGGGATGCAAAAAGGCAGAGCCCGTGAGGTGATAACGAGGACAGTCTTTATCAGCACAGCCATTGTGATGTCGGCTTCAATGACAGGCTGTGCACTCTTCAAAGGGAAGACCGAGCCAAATCTTGCACCCTTTGCAGAACAGACCGTTACCATGGCAGGCAAGGTCAACCAGGGATTTGCGGAGATCAGGTCAGTGTATATACGAAGAGAAGCTTCACAATCTCCGGAAGTCGAGGAATTAAAGGTCATGGTAGGGAAAATCCGGGTTTTTCTGGTGGCAATCGTGGAATATTCCCTTCAGGTGGTGACGCTTTCTCAGTCCTCGAAAACGGGACCGGAGCAGGCACAGGCCTTTGCCGATTTTCTGGACGAATTGTTAGATCCAGTGGTGGAACAGAAGGATGTGGAGCTTCACTACGTTGAGGGCAATCTAGCTGAGATACTGGACAGTATACGGCAGCAGGAGACGCTCATCGATGCATTGCGAGTGGGTCAGCCCATCGTTGATGAAGCTGCCTATGTGGCGGGAGCCTTTCTGGAAAGATTCAAGGATATGCAGACAGCAGCTGCACAGAGCATCAGCGATGCAATTGATGAGGAGTTTTCTGCAATTCTGACTTACTCCAGCATACTGCGAGAGCAGGAAGAATTGACTCTGACAGTTTACGAGCTATTAGCTCGGTACGCTCTGGGTGAAAAAGCACTACTGGATGAGATCGAGTATGAAAAATTTCTTGCCTTTGAGGGTATCAATGTGGAGGATGGTCTAAACACGGACGAACTGTACAAAATCGAAGAACGGCTGCTTGAGAGAATGGACAAGATCTCAACGCTGCGAAAGGATATTGAACCGGAACTCGACCGCTACCGGGTCAAACAGAGGGAGCTTGACAGAATAACCCGCGAGATGGACAAGTCGATCATGGATACCCGGGCCACCATATATATCTGGAACAAGACTCACTTGAAGATGTCTGAAGGCTTGACGAAACCTGCTGCTATTTCATTGTTCAACATTACACAACAGCTCATGGATTCCGCAATTCAGGAGATACCCCAGGTACCGATAGACCTGCCATTTTAATGGATTGCATTGAAAGTCATACCCCTGCGCTAATATTACTTCACGGAAACGTGGGTGTTAGACAGAAACGAACAGTGACGAACGCACTGCGCCGGTTATGTGGTTTCCGTTATGCATTATTGATGGGAGAATATTCGCAATGTAAGGCAAATCCCAACTCAAAATAAACGAGTTGACAATGAAAGCCAAGATTTTCTTGTTGTTCGCTGGATTTCTCTTGCTTGTAGGGATTACATGTAGTTACGGAGATGATCGAAAGGGCTATGAATCAGTCCCTTCCGAGGATTTACTTGAAGCTATTCTATCTGGGAAGTGCGTTGGGATTGTGAATGGCGATCGGGTCAACATTCACCTGTCAAGTATTTGGGCGCCAGTAGGGTAGGCCAACTTAACCGTGGAGATATTGTATATATCTACGCAGAAACGGGTACGAATGAAATTCAGTCGGGTATGTGGGACTACTGGTACTATATTTCGACCCTATCGGATAAGATCAGGAGTAATTACGATGATACATGGATACGTGGAAGTGAGATTGAACCTTTCCTTGGACTTCACAATCGAAGACTGTCAATAACTGAAAATCCACTTTACAGTTTGCCTCTTGTACTGAAACAGGATATATCTTCTCTGTTCCAGAAGCCTACGTGAGTCCAAGATGTTAAGCCTGAGTACGAAGGATTTCTGCCGGTTATCAGTTATAATTACCCCGGATTCAACATCGAGGTTTTTGACAAAGCTGCAGATAAGGTCCAGTTCGTCTACAGAGTCACCGTAACATCCAAAACGGATGTAATCCTTCTAAAATATGGAATTAATGTTGGAGTGAATAAAAACTATGTGACCAAATGCTTGGGCGTCCCTGATAGGCAGGAAGATGAATATTGGATCTATTATCATCCTGACCCAAAGAATGCACCAGTGATCAAGATAGAGAACGACTGGGTATCTTTGATACAATGGGTCGCTGAAGTTCCGTAGAATGGTTGAAAGGATGATGTATAACATCCGGATGGAACTGACCACGAACAGCCTTCTGAAAAGAAAAGGGAACTTTGAAATTGGATTTGTTGTAGTCGGTTCAGTGCGGCAGCTTAACACCGTCTTAGATTGATAGAGTTGTGAGAAAATCATCGTGTCGTAGTGTTCGGGATAGGTTGCTGTCCCCATAGACATTTGTGAAAACTTGCGCCATTTTATCATAGATATGCTAAGATGCCATGAGAAGCATTAGTAAAAGAAAGTACTATGGAGGAAAACGATTATGAGTGCCATATCCAATACTGGATCTTCATTCATCACCGTTGCGAAGGAAACCGGCATAGATATAATCGAGGAAGATGGTGCTATTCTCTGGACAGGTCCAAAAGGGGGGAATATTAAACCAGTTGGCCCACTTGCTGGTAAAACAGTGGCATGCCTGGTAGCCAGTGAGTTCAGCGACTTCCAGGCGTATTATGTAGCATCATACATTGGTGAATATGGTGGAATACTCGAATTTATACTCGTCGATAAGGTCACGTGGAAATTCACGAGACCCAACATCAAGGGAAAAGGCGTTCAGGGTATGTGGGGCTTAAGTATAGATCCCATACCGGTAATGGGAGGTGACAAGGCCAGCAGGAGTAAAACCATTGGGGGAACAGATCCCAAATTCTATGATGCAGTGGTTATAATTGGCGGCCATTCCGGCGATATAATGTCGACCGAGCAAAAAGTCTTGGATTTTATTAATGCAGCATACAGAAACGGCGCCGTTGTCGGGGGCATTGGTGGAGGTATCATACCGCTCATTGCTGCAGGTATTATGAAAGGTAAAAGATGCACGGGGAATGAACAAGTTTCATTCATATTGAAAAAGATAGCAAAATTCGAAGACTCCCGATGGGTAATGGATAACAGGATACTCACGGCAAGGGATACGGTAGACAGTCCCCTCTTCATTCATAACCTGTGTAAACATTTTAACCCCACCTTGGTTGACAAGCGTAAGGAAGTACTTGCAGGAAAGACGATGCTTATGATCTGTGGATGGGATTTCGAGGACTTCGAGATTGCTGTTCCAGTTATAGATTTCCTGCACCGGGGCGCAAAGATACTCATCGGTACATTCACAGGTGCAACACGCGCCCGACCTCCATTACTTGGTCTGGACGTTGTCCAGGGCAACTTTGGAATGTCTGTACCACTCCAGGAAATACCGGAGAGCTACTATAAGATTAAGAATCTATACGAAATTGACATGGGAGAATTCGATGGACTGCTGATTCCCGGAGCATTCAATCCATGGAATATGATCGAAGCTGGAGCACCGCTTGAGTTCCTAAAAAAAGCTGATGCGGCGGGAAAGATTCTCTCTTATATGTGTCATGGTCCCATTCCAGTGGCAGCGGCCGATCTGGTACAAGGTAAAAAAATCACCGGATGGCTTGCCTCAAAAGATGCAGTGACATCCATGGGTGGGGAATTCAATGCGGATTGGGCGGTCGCACTGGACGGCAACCATGTATCCGGCCGAACGACTCCTGAGCTACCTGAGTTCATAGACGCTATTACAGTTGCGCTTTTGAGATAACGGGAATATGATGATTGATATTCACGTAAATAATATGTGGATTCCGCTCATGGTTCCTCTCTTTTTTATAAATAAATTTTATTTGACAAAAAATTTAATTGCATGTTAAAATAGTCACCGATTTTGGTTAATTATAAACAAATTTTTTAAAAAGGAGGTCGTCATGAAGGAAGACGATAAGCCCAAAAAGTTTACCAGACGCCAAGTATTAAAAATTGCAGGGGCTACGGCAGCAGGTGTGGCTGCGAGCAGTATGATGCGGCGTATTGTGAAACCAGTGAACATTCTTGCATCAGGGGAGAAACCTCCCAAGGAGCTTCAGTTGCCCACTACTGAAGCTGGAAGGAAAGAGATGGCGCAGATGCTCAAGAACGCCAAACCCGGGGAAAAGTTCGGACACGGTCACATCACCTGGCATCTCGCGCAGGAATACGCGATCATGAACTATCAGTCCCAGCAGCAGGCCGCTGAACAGCTCGGCCTGAATTTTATGGGTGCAGTTGCCACTACCGACTCGGAGTGGCTTGAAACTGCAGAGAGCATGATAGCAAAAGGTGCAAAGTCGCTACACCTCAATGTTCCGCCAATGTCTGTAATGCCCGAGATTACTAGAATCTGTGATGAGAACAAGGTATTCCTTTCCTCGAACTTCGGATACACCGGCGACGTGTTCCCAGGAGACTATGGACCGCGTTGGGTCATAGACAACACTCCACTGTCAGCCGAGCAGACGTATCCGCCGTTGACGCTGCTGCTTGAGAAGATGAGACAGAACGGGAAAACGAAGCTCTTACACCATCAGGCATCCAAGACAGCGGCAACCGTCTCCACCGTCTACATCAACCTGGGAGTCTTCATGGCCTGGAAGAACTATCCGGAGATGAAAGTGCTTGGCCATCAGTACGGTGAGTGGGGTTATGAGGGCGGTAGAAAAGCCGGTGAGGCGTGCCTTGCCGAGCGAACGGATTATGAAGGGTTCTGGGGCGCTAATGACTCGCAGACCAAAGGTGCATTAACTGCACTGGAAGACGCCGGTGTCAACATTGGCCCATTCACGGCGTCGCGAGACATGGAATTGACCACGGCACAGGATATACTTAAAGGAAACTTCCTGGTCACTTCCGGATTCGCCATACCCTATTTCGGCGGAAGAACAGTTCCCATGCTTTACGATATGTGTGTTGGTGCATGGTACCCGCTGCGAGATGAGATGATTCAAGCGGGGAGGTTGGACTGCTACGGCAGACCTGGTGAAATCGAAAAGCTGGCCCGGGATTCGGGCATAGATAAAAACCCGAGCTTCTCTATGGGCCCGACCAAGGATAATATTGACAAGATATTGATACATTTCAAAGAGGATAAGC
>Ga0209427_10006636_pt1 | contig 13169 bp, 16 predicted proteins | sample DeeMarSWOR136_30_FD_187465 | JGI IMG/M metagenome (GOLD analysis project Ga0209427, IMG submission 187465) | Marine sediment microbial communities from White Oak River estuary, North Carolina - WOR-1-36_30 (SPAdes) (version 2) | ecosystem: Environmental > Aquatic > Marine > Intertidal zone >... | reverse complement strand
ACAACAAAAAAAGGATGTAAAAAAGAAGATTGAATTGTGAAAATAGATTCTAGCTGGCTGGCTTAATATCTATTTCTTCTCGGGGGTCTTCGTTTAGCGTAACATTCTCGGCAATATACCGGTCTGTTAGGGTCAGGTTTGAATGGAACTTGGCATTTTTGTCCACATTCAGCGCAGACTGCATCGTGCATCTCTCTTGGTCTACCATAAGACATTCGGATCGCACCTCCTATTCGTTAAGAGAATTAGTTTTCAGAACACTAATTCGGAAATGTTTACCTAAAACTTGCTTATAAAGTTGTGCACAATCATCTAAAAATTCTTGCCGATTTAATACATTTGAGTAGGAGCGCTGGCTTTTTTTGTATTCAATTAACTGGTTCCCGTGATTGCCGATTTAGGTTTTGGCTGATGTTCCGGTGGGTTTTCTTCAAGTAGATAGGATCTTAGGATGCTTCTTTTTTTCAGATTTAGTTTCTGTTTTTATTGGAACGGTATTTCCACATTCTTTGCATTTAACTGAAACGCTGCTCATGGAAATTAGCCTGAAGGGGGTCAACCGCCCACATCTTCGGCATTTGGCAAACCGGAGTCTTCCTTGGTCTTTTTTGTGGATGGTTTCAAGCAGCGCCGTAAATATGTTATAATCTTCTGGGTTTGGGATTTCCACGATGACTCACCTCAACAAAGCTTCTTCTTCAATAGGTTCTCTTTGTTTCAGAAGGTTTGACATTTCTCTGTAATTTTCGATATATTGGTTGCCTTTTGCAGTTGCTTCGTAAAACTTCTTTCCATTCTCTACGTGGACTCTAAGGAACCCCTTTTCGGTTAGGAAGGAAAGATACTCGTTTACTTGGCTGAAACTCAAATTTGCATTATACATGATCCGAGTTTTCAGCTGGCTTTCCTTAGTTGCTTCTATTATTTCCGCCATTATGTGTAGTCGATCTCTACGATCCCAAACTTTTTGTGCAGCACTATTTATCATTACAATTCCTCGCTAATTCAGTTCAGTAATTTTCTTCTGTACTAATCATGGTTAAAATACTGTGTTTCCTGAGGGATCATATTACCAAAAAAACAATATACCAAAAACTATCTGTTCAGACCGCTTCGACGCAACAGAAGTTTGCTCTTTTCGTGCAAAATCCGCTAAATGATCGCCAAGTGTTCAAAGAGTATTTTCAGCCCTATAACTATCAAAATTAGACCACCTAACGATTCCACTCTGTTTTTTAGAACGCGCCCAAATCTGCCGCCAATATAGACGCCGAAAAAAGACAGGGCAAAGGTAACAACTCCAGTTGTGATTGCAGGAATTGTGGCTGAAACCTTGAGAAGAGAAAGGCTGAGACCAACGGCTAAAGCGTCAATGCTGGTGGCGATGGATAACACTAGCAGTACATTGATGCTGAGCGAGCTGACGAGTCTAGCGGATTCCTTTCTGATGGACTCGTAAATCATTCTGGAGCCAATAAAGGCTAGAAGAAAAAAAGCTACCCAATGATCATAATCTGAAATCAGGTCTAGAATGTGTATGCCAGCGTACCAGCCGATGATGAGCATGATTGCCTGAAAGAACCCGAAGAAGGTGGCTATTTTGAGGGCGTTAGAGGTTTTGAATTTTTTATTTGCCAATCCATTTGCTATAGCTACCGAAAACGAGTCCATTGCCAATCCTAAGGCAATCAACAGTATTGTTATGTCCATTCGTCTTCACTCTTGGAGTTGTAGTTTGTGAATAAGCATACGCCTAAAAATGTTTCTGAGCTAGAATCTTGAACATAAAAATTTTGAAGTCTTTCTAATTAAGAGCAATATTAATAAGTGAAAAGTGTTCCGAGGACGGTATTCACGTTTGGGTAGTGTGTGACTTTAGCAATCTCTGAACCTGCCGACAATAAAACTGGAAACGGTCTTTCTATTCCCGTAGACCTGATTCGCACCTTCGGCATTATCTTGGTAGTGCTCCTTCACGCATCCAACGAATACTACACTACCATAATGCAAACCTCTCTTGAATCGCCGGTGTATTGGTGGTCATCTACCATCTACAAGTCCTTCGCTCTGCCCTGCGTTCCACTGTTCGTTATTCTGAGTGGCGCCTTGCTGCTTCAGCCCTCCAAAACCAACGAGCCTATCCGAGTTTTTTTGAAAAAACGGTTTAACCGCATCGGTTTAGCTTTCATGTTCTGGAGTGCAATCTATCTGGTGTGGGCGTTCCTGATCAGCCAGACGCCAGTCACCTTCGACAACGTTGTCGAGGGGGCACTCTACAGCTTATTTTCTGGCTCTTACTATCATTTCTGGTTTCTTTATCTGATAGCCGGTCTGTACCTGCTTACCCCCATCCTGCGCAAAATAGTGTCAGTAAAGGACCCTAAAATTCTCAAGTACCTGATACTGCTGTGGTTTGTAGATGTAGCCGTTGTACCCCTTATCCAGTTGGTTACAGGATATTCTCTGAACGACACTGTTTTTGTGGTTGGAGGGTTCATAGGCTACTTTGTTTTGGGCGTCTACTTGCAGAGAGTAAAGGTGCGTTCTTCAGTTTTGCGTGTGCTCTTCTTCTTGAGTTTCATTTTTACAATAGTTAGCACTTGGTTTATGCACGTTCATTTTGACTCTATAGGCCAAAACTACTTCTTTTTTGGTTATCTGTCTGTGAATGTGATACTGGCATCAGCTACCATGTTCATGCTTTTGATCAAGTTACCAGTCAACTGGTCAAGGAACATTCATCCTCTTGTCAACCGTGTTGTGCATGCAATTGGTAGAAACACTTTGCCGATATACATGTTCCATTTAATTGTTATGGAAACCCTTCAGAGAGGCTACTTAGGGTTTAAACTGAGTCTCACAGTCATGAATCCGGTTATCGGAATCCCTGTGATGACCGTGGCTACCCTATTTATCACGTTTGGGATAATTCTTCTCATGAAAAAAGTGCCTGTCTTGAGGACACTTATCGGCTAAGCATATGCCGAAAAGCATTGTAAGAGTCAAGAGCTTTCCGCGGAAAGAATGATTGCCTCGTAAACCTCATTGGCTATAACAGTTGCCCCTTCGCTGCCGGGATGTACACCGTCCCAGAAATATTCTGGGTGATTTTCTAATGCGGCGTAAACATCAATAATGAACAATCCTTCCTCATTTGCTATCTGCTCAATCCGAGGGATTATCCCCTCCACCAAATTTACGTTTTTCAGCTCAAGTTTATTATCGAAAAGTGGGGGCGGTTTCACGAGAAAAATTTTCGGATTACTTTCTAGCGCTTGTATTTCGTTGATCAGCTTCATGTAGTCAGGAACAAAATTTTCGATTGACTCGAAATGGTCTGTGCGGGCATCGTTGGTTCCAAGCATGATAACAGCAATATCGGGTAGAAAGTTTTTTGCTCTGACAAATTCAACCTGGTCGATGTAGGGTTGGCCTGTGTCGAGCAAAACTGTTGATCCGCCGGCGCCGAAGTTTCCCACCGTGTAATTGGTTCCGAGACGAATCTGCAGAGCATGCGGGTAGGCAGGTAACTCTGTTATGCTGTCGCCGATACATGCAACACGGATTAAGTTGGCGCTGCTGTTGTTATGTACCATGTTTCCAAGAATTATTGCTAATATGCTCAGAGTTACTAGCAGAACGCCAATGTATACTACAACCTTTTTTGCGTTTATGTTAATCCTTCCTTGACTAAACACGGGCTTATTGAACTCTACTGTTCATATATCTAAAAAGATTTTTGAGCCAAAACGTTAGATGTGCAGCATGCCCTCACATATTATTACCGCTAATGTCAGCTCGAATAACCGATATTTTGGTTTATGAATGGCAACGGTTCTTTTTTGCACGAAGTCGAGAATTTTGTTCTAAACGATGTATCTGTAGGCGACGTATTTTCCCGCAGTCTGACTCTTTCTAATAACCCTAACTATGTCTCCAGGTTTGCCGCCCACAGCTATGATGGCTGGATCGTAAGCGTTGATTCTGGGCAACTGGTAAGGTTGCACTTTGTGGTCTTGCAGAAATTTCTCTTTTTCCTCGGGTGTGAGAAGTTCATGTTTCGACACGAAGTCGTGGTCGAAAATCTGGAATGACGGAAAGTTTTGGGGAATCAGTTCTATTCCGTGTTTTTTGGCGCGGGTCTTGGCGGTGTGGGTGTACTTTCCGATTGTGGTGATGATTCCCTTTTCAACTTTTGCTTCATCCATGGCTTTCTTGAGTTGTGTAATGTATGCGACTCCCACTGTTCCGTCGGTGGTAATAGCCCACAGAATCGCTTTTTTGCCATCTTTAGTTTTGAGTTTGTAGCTGATGGCGTTCTTGATGTCTTCCTTTTTAACTATCTTGTAACCGCGAAGTTTTATGAGAACCTTGGTTTTCTTATCTACCAATGTTTCTTTGGAACTCAACTACCCATTCCTCAAGCTAGACAAGTGTTTAGAGGGAAAACCGCCTGCAAACCCTTAAACTTTACGCTATTTTGGCTCACTCAGCAAAGATACCTATGATTCGGTTACGGTGATTACGGATGCGGGACAGGAATCTTCTGCCTCTCTGACGTTTTCAATCCCCTCATCATCGAAGACCCCCGAGGATGCGTTGTCATCGGTTTCTCCCCTTATCACGGTTGACTTTCCTTCGTCGTCAGGTTCGAAATGAGATGGATCTAAGCTGTAGCACGTACCGCAGGCGATGCATCCCTCTCGTTCGATCTCAATCTTATACTTCACCTGAAATCAACACCTAATGTTAGTAAAGTTTGGCAATTAAGCAATTAAAATTTGTTATCAGACTTCATCGCCGTTTTGGCCAAGGAAATAGGTACACAAACGAAAAACTTGGGAGACGCAGAAAAGATGAGGTTGGAACGTCCCCCGCATATTAGGAGCCTAATAACAGAAGATTGTTGAAAACAGTACTTTTTCAGAAAATCCAAGAGAGCTAAAAGAATACTTGCTAGCTGACCATTCCTGAAGTAATTGGTTGTCTAGACTGTTCTGGTTATCTATACTTGTCTAGATAAACCATACAGAATTATTATATGACTCTTGAACGTCCTTAGTGAAAACATAACTTGAGTGAAGAAATCATGAAGACTATAGACGTTGCGATGATAGGGGTTAGCGCTGCGCTCTACGCCATAGTTGGAGTCTTAACAAACATGGGAATCGTAAGCCCCGTTGTCGGAGTGGTCAAATTTTGGCCAGCAGTCATAGTTCCGGGAATTTTTGCTGTGCTTTTCGGTCCTTGGGTTGGAGGAACAAGCGCAGCAATCGGCATCTTCGTCAGTGACATGGTTCAACCCGGACATGGAATCGCTCTCTTAAGCCTCACTGTTGGTTCTACCTCAAATTTTGCCGGTTTCTATCTCATCGGCTTGATCTCGAGAAGAAACATGAAGTGGCGTGATATACTTATCCTCTTAACTGTTGGTAGTGTAGCGTTAACGGGAATGATTGGTTACCTGTTCTTAATCAACCAATTAACTCTGGACGTTTTGGTCATGTTTCTATGTGTCCTCTTTGCCTCCGATGCAATAGTCGTGGGATTTGGACTGTTGAGACCTGAATGGAAAACTTATGGCCTAGCATCTGTTGTCGGGCTTCTGGTGGGAAGCGCCATTATAGGTTTCGGTCTTTGGGGATATAGCCAAATTCTTCCTTTGCCGCTGACAACCGGATTTGAACGTAATGCACCGCTCTACGCAAGTTTCTTCTGGCTTGTCTGGACTTTTGCCACAGAAATTCCGTTCCTTGTAACTATTGTTCCCCCTGTTGTGAAAATCTGCTACAGAGCATTCCCTTTCCTGGCGCCTCAACACAAAGACTAAGAGGCGATAGAATTGCTCAAACGCGCCAGAGCCTTCTGTCCTGCGGGGGTTTCCAGCTTTTTTGAAATCTGTGACCGAACTCCCGACGGCGAATTGATTGCTGATCCTGAGCGGATTGGCGCTCGGGGTGGGGGGTTCGCATTAGACAAGGGGGTTTCAACTGAGGTTATCGTTGATGAGGCTGAAGAAGAGCGGGTTCAAGTGTTCATCAATGGAGAATTTTGTCCAGAGGCTGAAACAACGAAATCTGTTGTTGAAATGTTGACCGCGAAGGTTTCTGCAAACTATGACATAAAAGTTATTCACAGCGTGGAGGTTCCCATTGGAGCGGGCTTTGGGTCTAGCGCCGCTGGTGCTCTAGGCGCTGCTTTGGCTCTCAGCAAAGTTTTGGATCTCCATTTGACATACAATCAGTTGGGCAGAGTAGCTCACGTGGCTGAAGTGAAGTGCCGAACAGGTTTAGGAACGGTTGGTCCGTTACTGTTTGGAGGCTGCGGATTAACCCTTGAACCCGGAGCACCCGGACGCGCTCGTTTAGACCGCATCCCTGTTTCTCCCAATCACAGAATAATTGCAGGCACCTTCAGAGCATACCCAACCAAAGAAATGCTTGCTTCCCAAGAAAAAAGAGAAACAATTAATGAGTGGGGACGGAAAACCCTCCAGAAAATCCTTGCGGAACCATCCCTCGAGAACTTCATGGGAGCCTGTAAACAGTTTGCTGTTGGAACAGGTTTTGCTACAGAGCGGGTCCAAAAGTTGATTGAACTGTCTGAGAAAGCGGGAGCTGTTGGTGCTGCGCAGAATATGCTGGGTGAGGCGGTTCACGCCTTAGTTACAGTTGACAAGATAGGAAGTGTTCAAGAGGCTTTTAAGAAACTTTTACCTGCGGAAAGGATTATTATAGCCAACATTGACCTTCAAGGCGCGCGGATTGGGTGATGAGGTAATCATGGAGACAAGGTTTGAGACCGTGGCTGTGGGCGGGACCTTTGACCTGTTTCACAGAGGCCACCGAGTGCTACTGATGAAGGCTTTCGAGGTTGGAAACCGTGTTCTCATCGGTCTCTGCTCAGACGATTTCGTGAGGAAGATGGGGAAGCCTCATGGAATCGCATCCTATGATAAGCGCCTTGAGGAGTTGAAAAGCTTGCTGAAAAAGACTGGGGTTTTGGAGAGGGCGGAGATCATGCCCTTGGACGATGCTTACGGAGTCACCCTGTCAGATAGGCGAATTGACGCCATAGTTGTGAGTGAGGAAACGGAGCCGCGGGCGCACAAGATTAACGAAAAACGGAAGAGCATGGGAATGACACCCTTGCCGATCGTAACTGTGAGTATGGTTCTCTCCGAAGACCATTACCCCATCTCGTCCACCCGCATTTGGTTCGAAGAAATAGACAGGGAAGGGCGTCTGCTCTAAGTTCGGCTCTGCAAAATAGGGGACTGTTTTAAGCCCCTTTGCATGTATTCTAGTTAGGTACGTGGTTGATGCCTTGAAGAGAACAGGCGTTACGAGTCTTCCGCTTCATTACGGCAAGGCGCCAAGATGGCTTGCTTTCCGAATGCAGAAACTCGCCAAAGAAATGGTTACGATAATCGTAGACGAGTATGGCGTGGACGCGTTCCTGAAAAGAATCTCCGACCCATTCTGGTTTCAGGCTTTGGGCTGCGTCTTGGGATATGACTGGCACTCATCCGGCGTGACCACCGTCTTAACGGGTGTTCTGAAAAGTGCAGTAAACCAGACTGAGCTTGGGTTAACTATCTGCGGTGGGAAGGGCAAAACCTCCAAGAAAACGCCGGCGGAAATCGATCAGCTGGGAGAAAAGTATGGTTTTTCGTCAAGCAAACTCGACAGTCTGCTGTATGCTAGTCGAATGAGCGCCAAAGTCGACACCACCGCAATTCAGGCAGGCTATCCCCTCTAACAACACAACTATTAGACGAACAACACGCTTCTCTGTCACCGAACAGGGGGAATGGGCTGTGGTTCAGCAGGGAATAAACGCGGAGGACAGGTCGGCTCGGCGGTACCATTGGCTATCCGAAAACGTGAAAGATTTTGTGGTTGAGCCTCATGACGCCGTGGTCGGAGACACAAAAAGAGACGTGGTGCTGGACATGACCGCAAGAGAGAGTGAAGGCTGCCGAAAAGCCTCAACTGACATCGCCAAGGAGGAACCGAAAAAGTTGAGGAACCTGATGCTGTCCATTCGTCCTGTCCATCAGAAGTCCCTGCAGGAGTGGATTCCAGCGCCTCCAGGGAAAGAGTACGCAATCGATGCTTTCTCTATGCCTCGAAGCCTCAACTGGAATGCGGTTAAACGGGCGTACGATTTTCAGCCCAAAAATTATGAGGAGCTGATAGGCATCAGGGGGATAGGCCCTGCAACAGTCAGAGCCTTGGCTCTAGTTTCTGACTTGGTCTATGGGGAGAAACCATGCTGGGAGGACCCGGTGAAATACAGTTTCTGTGTGGGAGGAAAAGATGGGGTTCCCTACCCCGTGGACAGGGCAACCTACGATGAGACCATTGAGATATTAGAAAACGCGGTCAAGCAAGCCAAGGTTGGCGGCAAAGAGAAACTTAATGCGGTGAAGAGGCTTCGGGTTCTCGCAAATCAGTAAGACACAAACAAAAAGAAACAGTTACTTGACCAAAATCATGTGATCCGAAGGCTTGCTCCCCAACAGCAACCTGAAGTGGTCACGTTTTCCTTCTTGCTGCACTCTTTCAACTTTGCCTTCCGCAATCACGACTTCGCCGCTTCTTGCATGTTCACAGAATCTTCCTCGAAAGGACACGATCTCCTCAATAGGCTCAGCTTTTGTGCCCTCAAGGATTTCCACGTTGGCAAGCTTGTAGCTGCATGGCGTGAAGAGCGATTCTGAATCATCCACCACTGTGGCTTTGATTCTTGCGTTGCCCTCCGGCTTGTAGATGATGCTGCCGTATTGTTCATTGATCTCGTTCAGGTCTTTCACGAAGCGGATGAAGAAGTGTTTTCCCATGAATTTGCCGTGGGAAACCTTTCGGGAATCGGTTCGAACAAAATCTTCGAAAGATACGTTGGTGTCCTTCGAACGGAAATCGAACAGTTCTCTTAATCCATCCAAATTATATGCCTTGATTGGGCTATCCTTGTTCTCAAAAATCTCTTTCATTGTTTGCGCTACTCTGTAGCCTGATTCTGTTCCGTAGACGACGAGGTCAATGTCGGACGATGGCTCATGAAGCCTGACTAGGATGGACCCAGAAACGCCCAGCTTGCTCCATGGAACCTCAGAGTTCTCTTTGAGGATTTCCATAAACTGTAAAGCCGTCTTTTCTGCTTCGTCCAAGTTGTTTCTGTTTCGGAGGTTCTGTAAACCCTGAGCGGGCTGGTAATGCTGTTTTATGTCCTCACATGGGACTTCGCAGAGCAGCGTGTTAAAGACAGGGTCATTCACTAAGTATTGTGGAAATTTCTGTTTCAGCAGGGCGTAGCGTTTGGAGAGGCTGTAGAATTTGCTGTATCTTGTTCCGTCCCTTTGTCTGCTGCCTCTAGGGTCGGGAACGTAGCGGATGAAGGCTACCACCCGGTCTGGAGGATGAACTAACCCTTTAACGTCAAAAACGATTTTGCCCCTCGATTCTATGAGGTCGCCTTCTCTGAATCTGCCTTCCATTTCTGGGGTCTTCCTTTTTTCCTATTTGATATGCACTATTAATTCTTAATGTCCCTTTTCCTGAAAAAAGCTGTTTTTCAACAATCAACTGTTATTAGTCTCCTAATATGATTGTTGAGTTTTTGGGTTAGAATTTAATACCAAACCCAAAACTCAAACCCAAGAAACGATTCCTTCTTGGGACAAAGACAGATCAGTGAAGTGACAGTCAAGGGTTCTTCTCCAGAAATAGGTGCAGCACTAAAATCAGCATTTTAACGCTGGATAATCTTCATTTCGTCAAATGTGATTCCAAGATTGTCTTTTGCCTGCAAGTGTAAGGTGCCATTCTCATAAATATCTATCAAGCAAAAATGATATGACTCACTTTGATGTGTCATGTACCACATTGGTGTTGGAGAGTACAGTGGAGCTCCCCAACCTCCTGAAACAATGTACACAGTCCCATTAGAATAATCTCGGGTTTCAGTTTGGGACTCTGTCCAATTAAGAGGATAGGACCGCTGGTAATTATGTTCATGACCATTAAAGACAATATTAACATGGTATTCATCGAACAAAGGAACCCAATATATCAGTCCTGCCTCCCATGGATCATGGGTCCCAGAAACGAATACAGGCTCATGGAACACAACAAATTTCCACAAGTAGTCAGCATGGGTAGCTAAGTCGTTCTGCAACCAAGCCAATTGCTCCCCTGAGGGAGAGGAATAGCAGTCAAGACAAGTAATGTGAATGTTAGGTCCCCAATCGTACGAATACCATCTTTCATTTCCTGGTAAAGCCAATTGCTCAAAATATTTGGTAGATGCATCATTTGGATACTCATGATTCCCAAGAACCGGTATAACAGGAATTACAAGACCATTTTCTCCAATCCAGTTTTCATGAACATCCGTGAACCAGCTATTCCAATCACTCTGAATCGTACCGTCATTCACTAAATCTCCAAGATTAATCGCAAAAGCTGGGTTGAATTCAGCCATAGCCTGCGAAATTTTATCCCGTTCCACCCAATCGGTTCTACTGTCTCCCCCAACTACGAACCTAACGTCAGAGGAGACAGATGGCGCAGTCCGAAAACCCCTCTCATTACTCCAGCCTCCCATGTCTCCACCACATACAAAATAGTATACAGTATCTGGAGTTAGACCTGTTAATTTAACATCATGAATATACCCTGAAGACCCACTGTAAGAATGGTTAGTACCACTAGCTGAATAACTGTACAAAGTGGATTCACCACCACGAGAAACAACATCAAAAAACACACTGTCTCCAGATACACCTAAGCTAGTTTGCCAACTGACTGTAATAGTTGTACTTATGTCATCTTCCCACGTCAAATGAATGTTTTCAGGGGAATCTGACATAAACGAAGAATCTATAGTAGCGGGCTGACCCGAAAACTCACCATAAATAAGAACAGCAGCGATAACCAACAGCAAAACAATCAACAAAACAGCAAAGAATCTCCTGCTCATGATTCCATTCCCTAATGCGATTTAGAAGCCAACACAAATAAATCTAATTACAGAACCGATAGATCCACATTCAAATGCGCGCGCCCCCAACAAAGAATAACCACTAGACAAGCAGCGCGCGCAAAGTTTTGCAATGTTCACAGTAGTAGATTTTATGTTACAATATTAATAAAACTCATGTTTTTACCTTAGATTAGTCTCCTAATATGCTCGCAGATGTGGACAGCAAATCATGTTCTTGCTCGCAAAAACAGAAAAAACACTGATTTCAACAATGAAGCTTCATTAGTATCCTATATGTTTGCTGGTTCGGTTTCCTGTGCAGCCTCTTTCTGTAGATTATAGCCGCCAACGATTCTGCAAGAAGCAAAGGCAGAAGAACCCATGAGGGAAACCCTGGGATTATGTGTGAAGCGTAAAAGCGTTTCAGATTTTTCTTTTGTCCAAGACATTTCTGAATGTTCCATGTTTTGGGCATTTGTAGAGTCCTATGTGCAGTTGCATTCGTTTTCCTTTTTTGTCTGGGCGTCCCGCCATCTTCCAAGTTTTTTGTGGCTCAAAAACTTTGCCGCACTTGGGGCATTTGGCTGTGTGTGGGCTCATAATCATGTAGTACATTCTGTTTCCAACCACTTTCATTCTGATGCTTCCCAGGTTCACCAGATCGTGGAGGAGAGCAGTGAAGTCCGCTATGGCGAAGGTTGACATCTTGCTTATCTCTGGGGTGTGGAAGTCGGTGTGGTAGTGGATTCCCCCCATTATCTCTTGGGATGTGAAAGCCCCCTCTTTTCGTTCCTTCAGAAAGGAGACTATCTCATCTTCTACTTTGCTGTGGACTTTCCCTCCCTCAAACTTCTTTTTACTTATGGGCATAATGTGTCCCCATCATGTACTGGTGTGTGATAAGCATGAGCGTCCTGAAACGCTTCCTTTCATATGTTCAATATATGTTAAGCATAAATAGTAAATTAAGTCTTATGGCTTAAGAATTGTGTTTATGTGTAACGACAAAATTGAAATCCGCACCTAACAAACCACCCCAATTCATATAACAATCTTAAAAACACGACTAGGCTACCCGCGACCATGCTGTAACCACAAAAGATAAAATAGGCGAGGCGGCTCTATACGAACCTGCGAGGGAAAAGAAAGATGCCGGTAGAAATCTTTGATGTTGACGAGTTCATACAGATTGCGGAGCGTGCAGAATACTGCAACATCAAGCGGCTTGAAAGAGAAGTTAAACTGAAACTTCGAACCCCCAAAAGCCTGTACACCCTAAAAGTCAACCCCACAAAAGCCGAAGAAATAGTCAAAAAACTACGCTGCGAAATCCGCGAAATATAGGTATTTTTGAAGAAATCCCCACATCCATCCATGCTCAGGCATATGTGATATGTGAAAGCTAAATCCATAAAAGTCTTAATGAAATTGGTTTTTGTTCATACTTATTTTGTCACTACTGATTTTGCAAACAATATGCCATAAACTATACCCAATTTGTAAATGACCTTGGCTCTGGATTCCAAAAAGACCCATTCCTAAAAAATCCAACATACAAACCACCACTCCCATTAACGTAAGAGTAAAAAAAGCTGTTTTGGGTTCCATCTTTTGAACGCCCCCTTTTAAATGGGGTACACTCTCTTCATTAAATTTTTGGACGCAGAACATAAACTACAAACCAAAAAGGGGGGAGTTTGCGGGAAAATTTCTTTTATAAGTAAACTAGAAATAATTATTCAGGGAAACAAATGGATTATATAGAGATTATTGGACTGACTGCAGCGGCTATGGGTGGTGTTTCATTTTTTCCTCAAGTTCTAAAGGTTTTAAAGACAAAATCTACGAAAGATATTTCTCGTGAAATGTTTTTACTATTGACTGGTAGCATTATTTTATGGCTTGTTTATGGGATTCTATTGAATAACATACCCATCATAATAGCCAATTTTTTTGGTTTAATCCAAGCTCTTATAATTCTGTTCTATAAAATAGAAAATCAATTGAGAAAACGGGCAAAAGAGAAAGTTTATGGTCCCCTCAAAATTTCGTAGGCCCCCCTTTTGGGTTTGGGGTTAAATTTTAATCTCAAAGACAAAGTGTAGCCCATTTTCTAGATAGAATAGCCAAAATCAATACGAAGCACTGTCTCTAAATGCTTTAACGAGTTAGAAAATTGT
>Ga0209427_10006635_pt1 | contig 13170 bp, 10 predicted proteins | sample DeeMarSWOR136_30_FD_187465 | JGI IMG/M metagenome (GOLD analysis project Ga0209427, IMG submission 187465) | Marine sediment microbial communities from White Oak River estuary, North Carolina - WOR-1-36_30 (SPAdes) (version 2) | ecosystem: Environmental > Aquatic > Marine > Intertidal zone >... | reverse complement strand
AGCGGAATGACGCTCTCCTCAAAGAGCATCGCTGCATCATCTATTCTTTTAATTTCTGTATGAATAACAAGCAATCGCGCATACATGGATTATCCCTCCTTTTTCTCGATTCCCGGAATGAAGGGTGTGAATGAATTCTCTAATGGATCTTTCCCCTGATTCCTCCTTTTCTTTGTAAGGAAAATATACAATTTGTCTATTGAGCTGTCTATCTTTTATTTATAATTTGTCACCTGAGTTTTTTTTGAGCTCAACCAGTCGTTTCTTCGCATCCTCAACCTCAGGAATCCCAGGATCAGCGTCTTTCCAAAGGTCGAGGAATCTCTCGTGCTGTTCGATGGATTTTCCTTCCCAGTCTTTCTGTTCATAAATCTTTCCAAGCATGTAGAAGCTCTTGGCATATATATCACCGAAGCCAAGTCTGCCAGATGTCAGGGAGATTATCCTTTCGTACTCTTCTCTAGCCTTTTCTAATTCGCCCTGTTTGTAAAAAGCAAGAGCGAGAGGTTCTATGAACAGAGCATGTTTGTCACCGGTGAGATGATTTTGAAAAGACAGCAGGGATATGGCTTTTTGAAAATTCTCAACGGCATTGGCAAAGTTCTCCTTTTGAAGTTCTATCCTGCCTATGAGATGGTGGTAATATCTTATGGCTTTCCTGTTCATCCCTTCTTCTATCAACTCTTTTAACTCGGCTGCGGCTTTCTGCGCTTGTTCGATTGAATTCATCTCAAGGTAGGCCACTCCCTTTAAATACAATACTAATCTCTGACCTCCCATACTCTCCGCTTCAACATAACCGCTTAATGCATCCTCGAATGCTTTTAAAGCCATTTCCGGGTTTCCAGATTTAAGATGCGCATAGCCCAAATACCATTGGAAATTCGATTCGGCCCACTTCTCGCTGACTTGTTTAGACCAATCAATCCCTCGTTCAAGTAGCCCTATTGCGTCCTTGAATCTTCCTTGCGTAAAGTACAGAGAAGCTAGCTTTGCCAGACCCCAGGCATGAGCGGCTGGCTCTTTAAAATCGATGAGTTTCTGATATTCTTTTTCTGCTTTCGCCAAATCTCCCTGGCAGTGTAAAATATCAGCCTTTACTCTTTGATTCAGATAAAAAGCTGGATTCAGCGCCAGACCTTTATCTGCTTCAACAAGAGCAAGGTCATATTTCCCCTGGCAAAGATAACTGCGGGCCAGTGTATGGCGAATCCCAGGATGATCTGGCTGGTTATCAAGATAATTCTGAAGGACCTCTATGGCCTTTTCATGCAAACCTTTTGCCATGTATGAAGCTGCAAGATTTCCGTAAGGCTGATAGTATTCCACCTTGTTTTGAATGTGCCACTGGAACTGTTCTATGGATTCATCCCACTGTTCTAAATCATTATATTTTGTTCCTAAATTGTTTCTCGCATACCCTGCGTCAGGATAAAGCTGGAGCAGCTTATTGAAGGCCTCAATCGCTTTATCATAAGTCTTTTCTGAATAACTGTAGAATTCTGCCTCGATCCGGTAGCGCTCCCTCTCTGATATTCGGTCACTCAATTCCATTGCCTTTTGAAGATATTTTTTTCTTTCGGCCCTATAACCAAGTCCACCATATGTGATAGATAGGTTTCTGTAAGCTGAAGCGAACTCTGGGTCAATTTCTATAGCTTTCTCAAAAAATCGAATGCTTTCGCGGGCGTTTGCTCTGTTAAAATGATTTATTCCCTCTATATAGTATTTATATGCTTCTGGGGAGCTGGTGGTGATTTTGCCTACTTCTTTATCCAAATCGCTGGCTATCTCTTCTTCGGTGAGCTTGAAATTCGCTTTGATTCTTCGTGTCAGCTCATCGACCATGGCAAAGATGCTCTCTTCTCCCTTTCCCTCGACCCTCTCTGAGCCGATAGTCTCTCCTGTTCTTACATCCTGAAGCGTATACTCGATTCTAAAGGTATCGCCTGCCTTGGATAGACTTCCCTGCAAGATGTGATTGACCTTTCCCTCTGCAGCCACTCCCCTCAAATCCTCAGAAGCGTAAGTCTGGGCTTCCAGAAGATCCAATTTTCTCAGGATGCCGTAGAGGCTATCCCTGCTCAATACGCTGATATGCTGCGATTGAGACAGGTCGGTGATGATCGAATCAGAAAGGGCGCTTCTCCAGATATCGAGACCCTCATCTGCGGTATTGTTTTTAAAATACATGACAGCTAGAGAAGGCTTGTCTGAGGGGATCAGGGAAATAGTTTCTTTTTGAGGAAGAAGCTTAAGGATGATCACGGCTGCAACGATAAGAACAGCAATAACTAAAGCAGGAACAAGAAGCCTTTTCGGATTGAATGTTACTGTTATTTCCTTTGAAGTAGAGGGTTTCCTCTTGGATTCAATCCTTTCTGCGGTGGGTATTCCTCCCTCTATGTTAATCAGCTCAGAACGTGCTTCTCCGGCACTCTGATATCTCTTTTCCTTATCCTTTTCCATACATCTTAGAATTAGCCGGCTGAGGGCTTCGGGGATCTGAGCATTCAGCTCTCTGGGATCTTTAGGTGTCTCACTCTTGTGCTTCATGGCGATACCCAAAGGCGTCTCTCCCTCAAATGGCACCCTCCCTGTGACCATCTCATACAGGATGACCCCCAAGGAATAGATATCCGATCGCTGGTCAACCTCCTTCACTTCCGCTTGCTCGGGCGACATGTACTCCGGTGTCCCGATCATCACTCCCGCACCGGTTATCCCCTTTCCTCCTACAGAGCGGGCTATCCCGAAATCCATGATCCGGGCATTGCCTTCCTTATCGATCATGATGTTCTGAGGCTTGAGATCCCGGTGGACAACTCCCAGGCGGTGAGCTTCCACTAATCCCTCACACACCTGCTTGGCGATGAAAAGCGTCTTGCCTGCACTCAATGTACCTGCTCTCCTGATAAAACTCTTCAAGTCTTCACCCGGTACGTATTCCATGGTGATGTAGTGAGTGCCTTTCTCCTCGCCGAGGTCGTACATGGCGCAGACATTTTTATGTCTTATTTTTCGGGCCATCTTCAGCTCGTTGCTGAAGCGTTCGATGGTTTTCTTGTCGGAAGCGATCTCTGGTTTGATGAGCTTGAGGGCCACGTCTTCCTTGATCTTCTTGTCTTCCACCCTGTAGACTTTGCCCATGCCTCCCTTTCCCAGCTCTTCGATGATCTCGTACCTAGAAGCGAAAGTGGTGCCTCTGGTGAGTTCTTCTGTGGGTGTTTCGAGAGTCTCGGTGACGTGAATTTCCTTTGAGGAGGGGAGCGGCGTGGCGCACTCCTTGCAGAATTTGGAGTCGGAGGGATTATCCGTCTTGCATTGGGGGCATTTCATGAACTTCTGTTCCCTCAGCTTATTTGGCAAAAGAATATCAATTAAAGAAAGGAGTGTCAATCGCGGAGTCATCGTAGACATACTCAATTGAATGGATACACATCTTTTTGTTGACAGAAAAGCTCAATCATGTTAAAACCTATACGATTGGTTATATAACCAAAATAATTGGTAACAAGATTAACTATGTTCAAAGCGCTTTTTGGCTCAGAAAAAAAAGGGAAAATTCTTTTGTACCTGTACATAAACGGGGAAGCGCATGCCACAGAGATTGCCAAGGTGTTCAAATTCTATCTCAACACGGTCCAGAATCAGCTTTTGAACATGGAAAGAGACGGCATTCTCTACAGCAAACTCAAAGGAAAGGTCAGATTGTTCGGGATAAATCCCAGGTATCCATTCAAAAAGGAACTGGAAGCGCTCCTCGAGAAAGCACTGGACTTCATTCCTGAAACGGAAAGAGAGAAGTTCTATCTACGAAGATTGAGACCGCGCCGGACCGGAAAGCCATTCTAAACAAAAATGCATGAATTTTAAAAATCTTCCGCTCCAAGAGTTTGCCATTCTCATTTCGGATTATTTATCCAGCAATGGGATCGATACAGTGCTCTCAGGAGGGGCATGCGTTTCGATTTACACAAAAAATAAATACATTTCCTATGACCTGGATTTTGTGCTCCTTTCCTCTGAGGACCAGAAAAAAGTGAAACACGTTTTGGTAGAAATAGGTTTTTTTGAAGAGGCTAGATACTTTAGGCATAAAGACACCGAGTATTTTCTGGATTTTGTTTCGCCGCCTCTCTCTGTCGGTGGAGAGCCAGTGAAAAAAATAGCGGAGATCAAAAAGGGAGGCCGGGCTTTAAAGCTTTTATCGGTGACGGATTGCGTAAAAGACCGTTTAGCGGCCTTTTATCACTGGGGAGACAGGCAGGCTTTGGAGCAAGCGGTTTTGGTTTGCAGAGACAATCCGGTTGAATTCAAAGAAGTCGAAAGATGGTCGAAGAATGAAGGCATGAGCGATAAATACAGGAAGTTCAAGGAATATTTGGAGAGAGGGTAAACCCAAGCCTTTAAGGCGGAAATCTAGACCGCGTTCAAGTCATTGGCGAGGAGAGCGGCACCGAGAGCGACAACGACCTGAGGCTCTTCCGGCCGCCTGATCTTCCTTTTGAGTTGACGCTCCAGGATTGCGTGCAGACAGTCATTCTTGGCTCCCCCGCCGACAAAAAGCACATCGTCTTCAACAGACATCTTGGAGAACATGGCCTGGAGCCTCTGGGCGATAGATAGGTGTAGTCCCAGCGCGATCTTTTCTTTGGATTCGCCCGACGTGATGAGGGAGACGACCTCGGACTCGGCAAAAACGGTGCACATGCTGCTGATGTTGATATGGCCTGAGGCGTTCATGGCAGTTTGGACGAACTGTTCGATATCCATGTTAAAGGCTTGGGCCATGATTTCCAGGAATTTACCGGTGCCCGCTGCGCAGCGGTCGTTCATATCGAAGTCAAGAACGCTTCCCTTCTCGTTGAGATGGATGAGCTTGTAGTCTTGACCTCCTATGTCCAGGACCATCCGGCAGCCGGGAAAGAGATGATGCGCTCCTTTTCCGCAGGCTTTAATTTCAGAGATACGTCGCGCATCAAAATTCTCGCAGATGAGATGCCTGCCGTAGCCGGTGGCCATGATCGGCGCTTTGCCCAGGCTGCTGAGAGTCGTCTTGACATGTTCCAGGGGATCATGAGAGGTCTCGAAAATCTCCTGATGCTGGATTTCGCCGTCCTTTAACTGCACGATCTTTGTTGTCCGTGAGCCGAGGTCGATGCCGATAGCGTTGTTCATAGCGATTCCTTGACCATCTCAGCGAAAGCTTCAATCCGTGTGCGTATCCGTCCGGTATCTTCCTGGGAATAATCGGTCTCGATCTTGATCGACGGGATGCCGCATTTCTGGAGTATGTTTTCCACGACCTTGGCCTCGATGTTGTAAGTGTGGCAGTACTGGAGTATATTATGGATCACGCCCTGCACGCTGCATTCTTTCACTAGCTGGGTGATGCTGTCCATCCGCTCCGTATTGGGGGAAAAACAGGAGCAGTCGATGGCAAAATAGCGATCAGCTATGGCGCGCATCATCCCGTCTAAATCCTTATGACTTTCGTCAACGAGGTCCCGGTAGTACCGAAGGCCTGTGCAGGATTCATCGACGACAATGCGCAGTCCCGATGATTCCACGATGTGATGGATCTTGGCGTTTCCCAGGGGCGAGGGAGAACCGGCGATCATCACCCGTATCTCGTTGCCGTCATAGGCGGAGATTCCGGCATCAGCCCGTTTTTCCAGTTCGGCTGCCAGCACTTCGGCGTCCTCGATGAATTTATGTGTATCCTGGTTCAGCGCGACCTGGGATACGAGCAGGGCATCCAACCCGCTGATCGGAGGATCAGGAAGCTTCCTGAATTCATTGATGCGCTGGAGGACTCTCCGTTTTCGGTTGACGAGTTGAATGTTTTCATGGAGCCTTTCTTCGGTGACTTTGATTCCGGAAAGGTTCTCTACCATCTCCTTGAAATTGTAGACCTCTTGCAGCCAAAGTCCCCTGTCTATCGGGTCTTTTTTCTGGGGTACTTCCATGACTTTGAAACCCAACAGGTCCCAGGCCTTCTTTTTAGCATCACAGGTCGTCTCGCCTAAGGCAAAGTCTTTGAGGGTCTTGTAAGGGCAGGTGTTGCTGAAAGCCATGCCGAAAGTGGAGCGTATGATCGGGCAGATATCCCGGGGGAACATTTTATCCGCGTAGGAGACTGACCAGTCCGAGCCACCACAGAGCGGGAGGGGCAGGACGCCGGCAGCAAGAGCGATCTCGTCCGGGACATAGATGCAGAAGGTGCCGATGCATTTCCCTCCTTTTTTGCGGTAATCGAGAATCTCTGCGACACGCTCCGCGTGGCTGGCGTGGAACGAGTGGTCGAAGCGCTCCATGGCCTTGGGACGGTTTTTCTGGGAGAGATGGGTCTTTTTATGGAGATTGGATTGATTCTCGATGAGCTGGTCATGAAGCTCCAGGTCCATTCCCAGCTCCTTCCACATTTTCCTAAAGTCTTTCATTTGCTGAATTTCCTCTTATTTGATTCCTGTTTTTATCTTTTCCCAGTTTTTGATCCTGTATCTTATGACCTTGTACACGCCGGTTTCCTCTGAGTACGTCCTGTGATAAAGGTAGCCGTCCTTGATGAGTTCCGGCATGAAGGAGAGCTTTGTCCTGTAGAGGTAATAGCCGTCAGGACCGAAGATATCGAATTCTGTCTCCTGGCTTTCGTCAAAGACAGATTTTTGCTTGCTGACATATATCCTCCCAAGATCGTCAGCTCCCGCACCGTTGAAAAAAGGCCTGTGGTCCGGGAAGTCCGCACCCTCTTCAACAACATCCCTGGGCCATCTCCCTTCTTCCTCGTCTGCTGTATCTTCGAGGACATCGTCAATGATCTTATCCTTTTCCCTGTGCGTGATGGATTGTGAAGGCTCATCTTTTTTTATTATGAGAAAGGCCTCGCCCGAAAAATCTGTCACGATGAGCTTGTATTCCGAGCCGTAGCCGTAGACCGCCCCTTTTTTTCCTATGGGAGAAAAGGCAAGTTGTGGCTTGTAGGGGTGAGAAAAAGTGAACATAGCGCCTTTTCTCGAGACCATGCTCATCCCGGGATACTCGGCAATGGTTTTTATGATTTTTCCTTCGGAGTCCAATATCATGACTCCGAAATTCTGAGCCTTTTCTGTGCTGATGAACCCATAAGCGATGATGCTTCCATCTGAGCCGACAGTAAATCCCATTATAAACGTCGGGGGAACAAAGCTTTTTACAAAATTTCCTTGGGGGTCGAAAAAATGCAATCTCCGAATTTCCATAAGATAGATATTGTCCTGTTCGTCCAGGAGAATATTAAAAGGCCTCATGAATTCTCCCGGACCCTGGCCCTTTCTCCCGATTGTCTGAAGGTAGTTACCGTCTTTATCATATTTCTGGATTCTTTGATTTCCTGAGTCGACGACGAATATATTGCCCTGGCTGTCCACAGCTATGCCTCCGATCCGGTAAAATGAGTAATTCTCATCTTCCAGGCTGCCGATTGCCAGGTCCTCTTCCAGCTCCAGGACAAGCTCACCGTACATTGGTTCGGCCGGATTATTGACGACCTTGACGCCGTTTTCCTCCTCGACCGTCCCCTGCCACCCGGTCTTTTCCTTCTGACAGGCTAAAGATATGATGAAAAGAAAAATCAATATTCCAACCAATATAAATTTGTTTTTAGGTATCATTCTTCCTCTCTGTTTTTTCATTCCCACTTCATATTATAGACTGCCAATTCTTTAAAGCCACTCTCTTTCTGACGGATGTAGTAGAGACGGTCCTTTTTGGCCATGGCATAAAGCGGAGAATCGCTTGTTCCGTATTGGCCATAATTCTCTAAGCTCGTTCTTCCGATAAATACTCCCGAAGTATTGAAGATATCATATTTGTATGTATTAGGACGTTCTCCTTTTTCATATGTCATGACAAAAAGCCGACCCTCATCATCGGAAAATCCCATTTGGAAGGGAGGTTGGTGTTTTGGGAAATAGATTTTTTTTCTGATTTCATCGGGAGCCCTCTCATATCTTTTCAGGTATTTATTCTTGTACTCTTCTGTAACAGGAACAGGCAGATAATCTTTTCTTATTTTTCTTTGAAAATTGCCTTCCAGGTCATAAACCCAGATTTCATAGCCTCTTCCACTGTAGCCCAAATATATATTACTCGGAGTTATACCCATAACCCTTCCATGGCTAACACCTTCGATACTTTTTGCCAATATGATATTCTCACGCTTTGCTCGGTCCAATTCCTTAATTCTTTCGAAGTCAGAGCTGTATAAAACCATGAGAGAGTGATTATATTCAGCCTCCGGGCTGTATTCATAAAAACCGGCCAGATACTTTTCGTTGCATAATGGTATTACCATAGAAATATAATTGCTTATGGATTTTTCATCGACAAAAATTCCATCCGTGTCTAAGGTTATGAGCTTTGACCTGCGCGATTCCGTAATCATAATTTCATCGTCTCTATTAATCGATACACCGACTACGAACTGCATCTCGCCAGGCCCCTGTCCGACTCTTCCGAAAGATTTTAAGAAATTTCCATTCTTATCAAACTTGAAGATGAAATTTTCAGGACTTCTCTGAGTCCACAAATATATATTTCCCGAAGAGTCGACGTCAAACGCTGGAAACTCGCCTATCCCGACTTCGGCCAGGTCCTCCCTTTCCGTATCGATTATGAGTTCTTCTTCGAGAGTGAGGGTGGAGGATTCTCCTTTTAGCTCATAAGGTTCTCTATGATTGATGACAACTTCCACCCCGTCTTCTATGATTCTTTCGACTTTTTCGCCTTTTGGGGAGCAAAAGAAAAACAAGAACAGGATTATCGTTAGAATTGCGGACTTTTTCATTTTATCTTCCTTCCTGATGATTAATATGTTGAGCGTTCAAATCAGGAAATTTTCAAGCCCTTCTTCAATCTGATATCCTGTACTTTGCGATTCTGTACAAGCCCTCCTCGTTCTGTTCGATGAACCAGAAAAAGTGTTCCCTAAAATTGACCCAATTAAAGTAAGGAAAAGTGACATCGCCTTCGATTTGGACGTTGCCGATAAATTTTCCTTGAGGATCAAAAGCATCGAAGCTTTTGATATATTTTTCGTTGTCCTTTTGGTAGGGAAAAACCAGGATATTGCCCTCACTGTCGGCCATGATGTGTTGATAGGGAGGCTTATGCTTGGGAAATGTCGTATTTTTCACGATATAATCCGGAGCCCCTTGAGTGACTCCACTCGGACCTGTGGAAGTCATCTGCGCAAACCATGTCTTTTTGTCCTGTTCTGTGATTTTGACCGGTTCATACGGATGACTGAAAGAGGAAAGCTTTCCTTTTTCACTGTCATGGATTTCAATTGTATAGCTCTCTGAAAATCCTATGATGATTTTTCCGTCAGGAGAAACATCCCAGTAGACTAACGCCGCAAAAGGCTGCGGCACATTGGTAAAATTTGGAACTCGAATATACCTGTTTCGCCAGATTTTCTGAGAAAACAGTGTTTTTTTACGCTCGAGTTCCGGTGAATAGATTTCGATGGTGTATTCTTGAGGTTTATCTAGATCTTTGTAGTACATTTTTTCCATACCGAAGACGAAATCTCCGTTGGGAAGAGGCCGGATTTTAGCTGGTCGTCCTTCATCGATCGATATCTGAAGGTGTTTTGATAGTTCTCCATCCAGCTTCAGAATGCTGATTCGTCTGTTGCGAAGGTCATAAACGGCGATCCGATCCTTGGAAATTGACATATAATACGGTCCCTGGAATTCTCCCGGGCCCTGGCCCTCACGTCCCAGGGTTTTAACGAATTTTCCGGAGGAATCGAACATCTTAATATTATTTGATCTAAAGTCGCTGACATAAATATTGCTATCGGCATCAAAAGCAAGATTTACAAGACTCTCAAAAAAGACATCTTGGGGTAATGACTTGTCGTCGATTGTAAGTTCTTTGATCAAGCGAATCTTTCCTGTGCGGTAGGTATCAGCCAGGGATTTTTGGTCTGAAGAGGTTGAACCAATAATCATGCTTACAGACAACGCTATAAGAATGCCAATAATGGAGATCAATTTTTTATTTTTCATCGCTCCTCCTTGTTGAGTTTCGGTTTTAACATTATGAACTTCTAAATGAAGAGAATGGATTCAAGAACATTATTCTGCTATTCTCAATCGCAGGGCTTTCGTGTATCCTGACTCATCCCTCGCCAGTGTGTATATATATCCGTTTTTAAAGATTAGCTGGGGGTAGATATCCATCTCGATTTTGGTGGTAAATAATAATTTCCCCTCCGGCGAGAAAACATCAAAAATGATTTCCTTAAGGGCCTTATCTCTTCTGAAGGGATCGTAGCGTTCCACCCAGATTCTATCCTTCTCGTCTATTGATATACAGTTAAACACTGGATAATATTCCACTAATTTTCTTAGCTCTCGTTCATCAAAAGAAATAACGCTTTTTGTTCTATCCAGCATCTCTGATACTTTTCTTTTGGTTTCACCTGATACAGGAATAGGTTTGATGTCCAGTATGTATTTGGAGAGCAGCCTTCCATCAGGAGCAAAAACCTTCAGCTCATATTTGTTTGCCGTGGCAATGATAATATGGTCTTTTGAATTGATATCCCATCTCACAAACAAGGGGTAATCATAGGTGAAAGTGTCGTTGCTGATCCTGTCAAATCGCAGCCTTCTTTGAATGTAAAAATCATGGATTTCATCTTTTTGCTGGTCGTATTTACCGACTTTATAAAAATATTGAATTTCATTTTTTTCTACTTCTTCAGGAAAACTAGCACCTATTATCAACTCTTCTTTTTTTGTAATAGCTATCTGGTCATGCCTATCCACATTTAAGCTCTTTTGGTATTCTCCATCCGAATTGAAAACATCGACTTTTCGCTCCAATAATTCTGTAACGTATATGTTTCCGTGCTCACTTACACAGAGATATCTTGGGTAATCAAATTCCCCGGGCCCCTGGCCTGCTCTTCCGATGTTTTTGATGTGTTTTCCCTGAGAGTCGTATTTTTTTACCGTGAACTCTCTGGAATCCAGGACATAAATATTTCCTTGAGAATCTGCATCGATATCTCTTGGGGCAGAGAACATGTAATTTTCGTCGCCTTCTTCTTCACCGATGGAAAGGTCTATGATGAATTGGATGGGTTTGAATGATTGCTCGGGGTCCGGCTCGAAATTATGGACGACTTTCACTCCGTCGATCGTTTCTATTTTGCCTCTCCAGCCAGTCTTTTGTTTTTGACAGGTTGAGGAAAAGATGATGCCTAATCCAAACAGGATGGCTGTCCAAATGACTGATGATGGTTTTATTTTAGTTTTCATCTTGCTACCCCCAATTGTATTGCCTCTCACTCGATAATTTTATATTTGACGATTTGAATATTCTCGTCTTCGTCCCTTTCAGTGACGAAGATAGAGTCTCCTTGAACAGCCATGAGTTCTCCCTTCAGGTCGAGGTAGAAGCTGTCGATATATTTTCCCTCTCTGGTGAAAACATCGAAAAGGGCGCCTTTTTTTTCATCTTTGGTGGAAGTTTTTACCCAGAGATGATCCTTATGGAAGAATAAACCGAGGATGTCGTTTTCATGCTTTCTTTCCGGGCGTTCTATATTGGACTCTTCATAGAATTTTTTTAGCCCTTCAGGCATCACATATTTTGCCCTGGAGTATTTTCGATTGAAACTTCTGATGATCTGGCCAGTGTTTAAATCTGCTAATACGATTTTGTATTCACCCGTATGGGAAACGAAAATTTGCTGAGTTTGACTGTCGAATAAGGCAAAAAATTTGTCCCAATCCATCCCGAAGTTTCTCCCTGAATATACTTTTTTGGGGAAAACCATGATTGTCCGGCTTGTGCTTCCGTCTTTGGAAGCCAAAATGATGGACATGTCAACATCTCTGAACCCGGTGGGCCCGATATTGGCAGGAGACTCATTCATAAAGATGAATCCTTCATCGGTGGGACCATACATCTTTTGGAAACGGGTTGTTTTTAATTTGATTTCCTCGATCAGGTTTCCATCACAATCCATACGGATGATCTTGTTTCCATCCGAGTCATGAAGAAAGATATCATCTTTTAAAAGAAAATAGCTCAATCCCCAATAATAACGCGTCGCTATTTCTCCCGGGCCCTGGCCTTTTTTAAAGAGATTCTTGAGGTATTTCCCATCAGCGGAGAATTTCAAGATTTGGTTTTCATCGATAACATAAAAATTGTGGTGGGTATCTATTACAAGGCTATGGGGAGCTCTGAAATAAAAATCGCCGGATTCATCCGTGATCCTGAAAACCTGCTCAAGCTGAAGCACCCTCCCGGCATTTTTGCTCAGCGGCTTTTTTGGATTTTCGATGAACTCCTGAGCAAGAGTCATAGAGCTTAACAAGAAAAAAGATAAAAGAATTGAAAAGAACTTTTTCATGATTTCCCCCCCTATTTTTCGATGGTTTTGTATTGGTGAAACCTGCAGTTTATATTTCCTTGATTAAAAGACTTTATATTCAATATTTTATCTGTTCCCAGTTTTTTATCCTGTGTCTTTTGACCAGCTCTTCACCCGAGTCCTCGTTCATCACGTAAGCGTAGAGAAATCCATCTTTGATGATGTATGTGCCGCGGGGGATTGTGGATGTGTATAGAAAATACCCGTCTTTGCTGAATATGTCGACCTCTCTGTTGACTTTAAATTCCTCGCCTCTTGTCCTGTTCCTCTGGACATAGATGCGGCCCTGCCTGTCCGCGATAAGGGAATAAAAGAATGGCTTGTGCGGTGGCAAATCATGGTGCTTTTCGTATTTTCGTTTCTCCCTTGCTGTAAAGCCTTGGTAAGATTCGTCTTTTTGTATTTTGTAAAGAAGGTTGCCCTGGTTATCGATGACACTGAGCTCATATTCCTTCGAATATCCGTAAACAAATCTTCGGTTTTCTGTCTCTGTCAAGATCAGGTCATAGGCATAGGCAAGTCCGCCTGCCGTCACCATTTCGCCTTGCCTCTTGTAGTACATTTCATAGGTGACTTTTACGAAACTTTCTAAAATCTTTCCATCGGAGTTCATTTTGCATATAGCTTTAGAGATTTCCTCATCAGATACAGTGAACTGAAGTGTGATAAAGTGTTCATTCCCAGAAAGGAAAAAATACATGATAGGTTTTTCCGGCTTTATCTTCTTT